>Ga0255055_10000987_pt1 | contig 21616 bp, 23 predicted proteins | sample JV7_2_27_MG_FD_188633 | JGI IMG/M metagenome (GOLD analysis project Ga0255055, IMG submission 188633) | Seawater microbial communities from Jervis Inlet, British Columbia, Canada - JV7_2_27 | ecosystem: Environmental > Aquatic > Marine > Inlet | place: Canada: British Columbia | collected...
ATTTTTTAATCAATAGAAATTAGCCTTGAACTCTTTTTTGATGCTGTTTTTTCCTTTTTTTCTCTCGATCTTTAATTTCAGCTTCCAATTCAGCATCGCTTTTTCCTTCAAATTTAAAGGTTCCAACAATTTTGCTTTCTTCTTTATCTCCTTTTTTATTTATTTTTTCGAAAGATATCGAAACCGGTTTATCTTGATTTAAAGCTAAATTAATGAAGTTGATAAAACCTAAGTGTTTGGTAGGAGCTATGTTAAATTTAAGGTATACATCTTTGTTTTTTTTGGTTGTAGTCTTAAGTACAAGTCGTAATTTCAACAAGAATCACATAAAATTTTTCTTTATTGTTTATAATAATAATAATAAATCACATAAAATTTCTCTTTTATTATAATAATATGGCGTCAAAATTTAGACTTCGTAGAGTTTTTAAAAAATGTGTGAAAAAAGTAGCACATCTCCTAAGTAAAGTGGGTTTAAGTCCAAATTTAGCTACGATTACTATGCTCAGTTTTTCTATTATAAGTTTCATTCTTCTCGTTTTCTTATCTAATTTATTCTTATTTGCAATATTTATTTTCGCAACTGGCTTTTTTGATGGTGTTGATGGAGCAATCGCAAGGGAACAGGAAAGGGTAACGAAATTTGGAGGATTTTTTGATTCTTTAATGGATAGAGTAAGTGAATTCGTAATATTTTTAGCCCTTTTGATTTATACCTGGAATGGCGTTTTATGGGGTATTTTTGATATGAAAATAATTATCCTAATATCATTCTTTAGCTCCATTATGATAAGCTATATAAGAGCGAGGGCAGAAGTGTTTTTTAAAGGTGATTTTGATATTGGTCTAATGGCAAGATCTGAAAGGCTATTTTATTTAGTGATTACGATGTTGATTGCAAATTTTATCGGTTATGTAAACGAATTTTTATTCGTTTTCATGCTTTTAGTAATAGCCACAGCTTTTTTCAGATATTTTAAAATTAAGATTCTTATAAAAGAATACGAGAATAGCATGTAAAGTTATTTAACTCTCATAATTCTTTTCCTAAGCTTAACCAGTTTTTAGTTAATAAAATTTAGTTCAATTATTAATTTATCTCCATCTTTGAGGTTAAAATAATCTCTCAAATAAGGTTTAGCCAAGATTTCAATTGTATTATGTTCATGATGAGTTCTTTGTATATTAAGTATTGCAGCTTTAATCTTTTTCTCGTGATCATCTAAGCGAGATATAAAACAATCATAACAATGGACGCTTCCATAAGTCCGCTCTGAGTTATCATCTTTAAATCCCGAAATAATCACAGGTTTAATATATTTTAGTTTTTCCCTTAATAAGTCGATATTTGTATAATTCAGTTCTAAATTTAATGTTCCTTTATATGGTAAAAAGCCTAATTTATCTTGAAATTGTTCAAAGTATCCTTTAATTGCTACATAATATGCACCTTCTTTTATTCCACTCTGAACAGAGCCTAAAATAACAATGCTACCAAGAATTTCCTTTAAATTTTTATACATCAAGAGCATAACATTGTTTCCTTCTCTCGTAACGACAATTTTTTGGGTTTTTTTCTCAGTTTTCCTTTTAATCCAGCCGAGGTTCTCCAGATCGCAAATTCTTCTCGAAGCAGTTTGCTGACTCAAATTTAGAAGCTTGCCAAACTCTACGCTACTAATATTAATTATTTGTCGATATTCTATATGCTTACAAAGTTGATAGAGAGCAAACCAATTAGCATAGTTTTCAGGTGATATCTCTCCTTTATTTGACATAGCATCACTCAAGATTTTAATTCTTATATTGTTCCAATATTTTTTTTTTAATTAAGCTAGAGGAGTGAAGAGTGTATTTCTCATAGTATGTATCCAACCTTTTTACTATAATATTACTTAAACCTCTTTTTTTTAATTTTCGTTTCAACATTTCAAGATTATATTTTTGGTCTGGACCTAAAAGGATAATATCAGGGTTAATCTCTTCTACAGTCTTGAGAGTATCGTTGTCAGATCGTCCCAATCTTGCTTCTTTTACGTTTTTTATGCTCTTGATGACTTCTAACCTTTGGTCTTCTGGAATTATAGGTATCTCTCCAGAATATTTTTTTCTATTCATATCAGTAGCAACAACTACATATACATCGCCCATTTTAGCAGCTTCATTGATTAGATATAAGTGTCCAGGGTGAATTATATCAAAGGTACCAGCAATTAATACTTTCTTCGCGATTTTGTTTCAGCTCATTTACATTTTTTCAAGTATAAATAATATCTCAAAAAATAATTACCATATCTATGACAAATTGAGTGTTTATTATGGAATTGCAGAAATTTAGGGATTTTTTTTACGTGTTTCTATACATCTTTTTAGATCATTCATTTGAAGCGAAATAGACACATCTCCTCTAGTTTTTTCAATTATATTTCTCGCTTGATCTATCTTATGTCTTAAATCTTTTGTCAAACCGGCAGGAAAGTCGATCGAAAATAATTGAGTGTAAATATCATCCATACATTCTAATATATAGTTCAGATCATCTACAATTGAATTCCTTATATTGTCCAATGCATATCTTCTTAATTCCCCAATCACATCAGCAAGACCTAAGGCATAATTTATTGGATCGATATTTAAGTCGCTGGGTAGTGGAAGAGGTTCTTTTGATATGACAGCATAAAACGCTAACGCTTCCGTATACTCTTGTTCCGGAGTTTTTAAATACTTTAAGAATACACCCGGATTATTACTTACCAAAAGTAGCATATCTTCATGGATTTTTTGAATATTTACGACTTTCTCGTGATATTGACTATATTCCTTTCTATGAATATTTTTTATTGCAATACTACAATTACGGATCATAATACGAGATAATTTTAGCAAGCTTTCTCTATCTTTGTCTAGCTTCTCTAAAGTATCATTTAATTCCGTAAAAATCTTATTAAGCTTCATACTTATGATTAAATATTTTAGTAATAATTAATTTCAATTTTAAATATATTAATTATCAAAAGGAAGAAAAATATTTAGGATTTTTGATATAATCATGAAAATTTTATTAATCCACTCTGATGGGGTAGAAGTTACTAAAAATAAAGTAGCCACAAGCAATCCACAAGACTTTCCCGAAGATATAATTAAAATGGAGGGCTTAATTTTAGTAGCTTATGTATCTGTAGAAGATCAAGATACATACGATACGGATTTGATTTCAAAACAAGGTGCTCAAGTAATAGAAGACGCAATAATTCAAATAACGAATTTTCCCGAAACTATTAGACGGAAAAACGAAGAAATAAGAGAATATAATAAAAAGATTGAAAGTAGCCAAATTAAAGGAAAACCAAGAAAAATTCTTGAGTTAATAAAGGAAAGGGGTACTTATAGGGTTGATCAAGTATTAGTTTACCCTTGGGCGCATTTAAGCAAATTTCTTAGTAATGAAGCAAACGCTATGGATGTTTGTCCAAAAATAGCTCAATTACTAATAGATAAAGGCATAGAAGCAAAATTTTCTCCATTTGGTTGGTACAAATCTTTTAAAATAAACTGTATTGGTCACGAAGTAGCTGAAATGTATCGAGATGTAAAGCTATACATTCAACCAGAAGAACATATAGAAAATGCAGTATTTAAAGTAATTACTCCTAAAGGAATTGAATTAGATTTAAAATTTGATGATGATAAGAATGTATTGCCCTTAGAAGAGATTAAAGACGAAGATTTCCAACTTTTCTTAGAATCTGAATTAGGAGCAAAAAGAATAGATGAAGGTATCGAACCAGCTCATATCAAAGTAATGAAAGAATTTGAGCTTGTAGACTTCGATCCAAATACAGATGCGGGAAATCTCCGTTGGTATAGTAAAGGAGTGATCATGAAAAACCTGATTAAAAGTTTTGTGGAAGATAGGATAATTGATTATGGTGCTATTCTTATTGACACACCTCTTATGTATACCACCAAAAACAAAAAATTAACAGCGCAAACTGCACGTTTTCCAGCAAGGAGTTACTGGGTTGAATCGGGAAATGATAGATATATATTAAGATATGCTTCTGATTTCTTACTTTTTGATTTATTAAGCTCTATGAATTTAAAACTTCAATATTTCCCATTAAGAGTATATGAATGGGAACAGTATTCCTTTAGACGAGAAATGAAAGGGGAACTTACAGGTTTGAGAAGGTTAAGAAGTTTTGTAATGCCTGATATGCATACATTATGCAAAGATGTAAAATCTTCAGTAGAAGAATTTAAAAGTCAATATTTCTTAATAAAAAACCTTTTAGACGACCTGGGAATAAAATCTTATATAATTTTCAGAGCAACTCAAGATTTTTATGGAGAAAACAAGGAATGGATTAAAGAATTAATAAAGAAAGAAGGACAACCAGCTTTATTAGAATTATGGGAAGAAAGATACTTTTACTTTGTTTTAAAGTTCGAAAGACCCGTTCTCTCAGCTCAAAATAGAAGCGCTACACTCTCAACTAACCAAATTGACATAGAAAGTTCGCTTGAATATATGATAGATAACGAAGGAAAAAAGAGACAAAAATACGACATTCATTTTACAGATGTTGATGGTATACAGAAATATCCAGTAATTCTTCACAATTCTCCAACAGGAGGTTTAGAGAGAATCTTATGGGGTTTAATCGAGACGGCAATTAGAGATAAAGGTAAAATTGTTCCTGGATTTAGAACGTGGTTATCTCCTATCCAAGTAAGAATTTTAACAATAAGTAATGATCAGCAGGACTATGCTGAGAAAATACTTGAAATTCTCAGTAAAGAATCCTACAGAGTAGATTTTGACGATAGAAATGAAAAATTAGGAAAAAAAATTAGACAATCCGAAATTGATTGGATTCCCTATACAATAATACTCGGTAAAAAAGAGCACGAAGATCAAACTATTTCAGTAAGAAAAAGGCTAATAGGTCTTCCAATAGGGCCGAAAAAGGAAACATCAAAAAATGTTAACAATATAAAACTAAGCGAGCTTATAGAAATGCTAAATGAAGACACAAAAGGATTTCCAAAACATAAATTACCGAAACCATTTAGAAAATTCTCGACTAAGATTTTTTTCAGAAAGTAAAGTTTTATTTAGAACAAGATTGTGGATGATAAGAACGATGATTAAGTGTATAATTATTGATTTAGGAGATGTTATTATTGATTTGGATTTTAGTAGGTTTTTTAATGATGTTATTACACCATCTCCGTTGAATAAACCTCAAACTCCAATAATTTTAGAATTTTTTCGTCAATCAGACATATATCATCAAGGTAAAATAACCGATGAAGAATTTTATAAACAATCTTGCGAAATACTAGGAGCTTGTGCTCTCAACCAGGCTCAATTTTTCGATTCTTTTAACAGCATTATTGATAAGCTTAATCTAGAAATGGTAGATTTGATAAAAAAGATTAAGACCTTAAACAGTTTTAAACTTATATGCATGTCAAATATCAATTCAAGCCATTGGAACTACTTAAAGAAACAAAAATGGGATATCTGGGAAATTTTTGATGAATTTATACTTTCTCATGAAATTCATCTCACAAAACCAGATCCGAAAGTTTATGAACTGGCAATAAAAATAGCTGGGTGTAAACCAAAAGAAATTTTATTTATAGACGACGGCTTAAACAACATCCGATCAGCTAGTGAGATGGGTATAAATTCGATTAGATATATGGGACTAGATAAATTGGTTGAGGAACTTCTAAAATACAACATAAAAATAACATAAGTATTTATCAAAGGGGATATTTCATATAAAAAATTATTCTCCAATTGAGTTCAAGCAAGCTCGAGCAATACTTTCAAATGCAAACTCAACTTTTTCTCCAGTTTTAGCAGAAGTTTCTAAGTATTCACAATTTAATCTTTTTGCTAGATCTTCTGCCTCTTGTCTCCCAACTTGGCGCTCTAGATCGATCTTATTCCCAACAATAATCATAGGTATAGATTTTTTCACTGTCTTTTTTATACTACTGACCCAACCAGGAAGTTTTAAAAGAGATTGCGGATCAGATACGTCAAATACGCCAAATGCTGCGTTACTTCCTTTAAAATAAATCGTTCGCAGTTTTGCAAACTGCTCTTGCCCACCTATATCCCATAACAAGAGTCTGACATCTACTTCATCTATCACTACATCTTTAATCAAGAAACTCGAGCCGATAGTCTTTTTCAAATCAGAGTTAAAGAAATCTTTAATATATCTAATAAGTAATGAGGTTTTACCCACATTTCCAGGACCAAACAAGCATACTTTAAATTTATAAGATGATTTATCCAAAATGGTTCACCAATGTGCTGGATGTTTCTCTCTTTGGTTACAGAACGATTTAGAACGCTTCTAACCAAGGAGAATATATACAATTAATATTTTAATACTTTTACTTTCTTTACTATTTATATTTTGGTACTTTTAGTATATATAATTATCTTAAAGGTAAATTAAATAGTTATAACCACATTTAAAGAGTAGAATAAAATCTGTTTGGTTGAATTTTGTTTAAATAACGGTTTTCTATTTTTGCTTCTTTTTCCCCATTCTCCCCATAGCAGCCATGAACCATTCGGGGCTTCCAACACCATTTGCATATTCCATCCAAATATACATTAAAAATCCACATAAGCCAATATATGTAATATCCGTGATAAGAAAGAGTGCAGCACCAAATTGTCGACTGTACAAACCGAGGAATAGTTGATGAAATAAAAATAAACTTAAAGATACTTTGCCGTAGTATACTAGCGTTTTAACAAAATTACCATATTTTTTCTTGATATCAATGAAGTAGAAGCTAATGGAAATTATTAATAAAGCAGCGCCTAAATTATATATCAAATTTTGGCCTCTTCCTCTAATTAAAAATTCGGGTATCCCTGGTATTTTAAATAAAGCTTGACTATTAATGGTTTTTAATAATCCAAGACTAGGATATTCTTGGACACCCCCTAAGATTGTATCGGGATTAAACAATTCACATCCGAGACCAATACCAACCAAGATGAAGATTATGCTCCAAACCATAAAAATACGAAACAATCCCACGTAAGCGTCGTGTGTTCCTTTATTCATCGCTTCGTGCAGATATTCTCCAAAAATAGTAGAGATAAAACAAATAGCGAGTCCTGGAAGAAGAGGTATCATAGGAATTGGTCCAACTACGATGTAATTAATCGTTTTTATTATCAAATTATCAGCTTCCACCCCGGGAAAAAAAATAAAATCTCTAATTGGGTTAGAAAAAAGAACGATTAAAATACCAATAATTCCTCGATATAATTTAGGAATTTTTACAGCGTAATAAGAAAATATCTGGGAAAAGCCAATGAACATTAAAATATTCCAACCCCATAAATTGAAAGGAAAACGAATCTCGGGGGCTTCTATGCTTACAGATGCTAAGTTATAAAATGTAGCTATCAGAATAATAATGATTCCTCTCGAGAAAATTCTCATACGAATTACTTTAGCGGGGAGGATATTTTGCTTATTTCTTATACTGAATATCACGCTTAAAGAGGACAAAAAAACAAATAGGGAGGGACCTAGAAAATCTAATACTGTAAATAACAATCCGTAAAGATAGCGATTTTCGCTATCTAGCCAAATGCCGGCAGAATGGGCTAAAATTATAAAGACTATGGCGAAGCCTTTTACAAAATCGATGCTTCCAATTCGTTTTGAAGATGCAAAATCCCGGACATCCTCTAATGGGATTAATTCTTGCATATAATTTATGAGAGGAGGGGATTCGGTTGCTGTTTCATCTTCTTTTTCAACTGACATTTTTCACCAAATAAAATTTGAAAATTATAGAATATTCTAATCTTGTGAAAATTTAAACTTTATCACAAAAGGGAAAAATTGAGATAAGAAATTAGAAGTTATTTGTATCGACTTATCTTTCTGAACCTTTTTTACGATCGCGTTTTATTTTATGAACTGTTTCTTTTATTTCTTCTTCGATGACGAGAATTTCTTTTTTTACCGTTTTGCTCGTTTTTTGCCCGATTCGCCCAACTTGAACCATAAGCCATTCTGGCGACCCCACACCGTTATAAAATTCGTTCCAAATATACATTAAAAATCCCCAGAAGCCAACAAAACCGAATAATACAACGAAATAAAGAACAATACCTAGAGTGTTCAAAAATAGCGTTATAAAAACAAAATGTAACAAAAACAAGCTTAATGATACTTTTCCATAATAATTTATCATTGAAATAAAATTATTCATTTTCCTTTTAATATCTATGATGTAGAAACATACTGCAATAAGAATAAGGGCCGCTCCTAAATTATATACCATGTTAGGAGCTCTTCCCCTTATTAGAAACTCCCACATACCGGGATAAGTAATCCCAGGTATAATCATTTGTGTCCTTATGTGTAATAAAAGAATGGTATGGGGGTATTCATTTAAAGGTAGGGTTCCTATTGTAAAATCCGTAGCTAAAATAAACTCATCTCCGGGCACATAAGAAAATCTTCCTAGAAAAATACCTACGAGGACGAAAAATATACCATAATATAAGAAGGTTCGAAAGAGTTTTCGATAGTCTTTTTTAGTTCCACCAATCATTGCCTCGTACAAATATTCTCCAAAAATCGAAGAAATAAAGCAAATTGAAATCCACGGCAATAAAGGGGTCATAGGAGAGGGGGAAGTTATTATATAATGCAGAACAGTACTTAGAAAATCTCCCGCTACTTTTCCTTGAAAAAGGAATTGCCGAATTGGGTCAGATGCAAAGATAATAAAAAAACCAATGATAGCCCGAGCCATTTTACTAAGTTTCAATGCGTAATAAGAAAATATTTGCGAGAAACCAATAAACATTAATATGTTCCAACCCCATAAAGTTGCGGGAAAATAATATCCTTCAATGGTAAACTCTATAGAGATTAAATTAAAAATAACTGCTATTACTATAATCATAATACCCCGAGAAAAAATTCTATTCCTTATAACCTTCTCCTTCATATTTACCTTTCTGCGGCTGATACTGAAAACAACGCTTAAGGCGGATAGAAAGACGAATAGAGAGGGGCCAAATATGTCCAGAAAGGCAAATACAATCCCGTAAAAAAACATCCAGGAAGGAACAAACCACGCACCAGCTGCATGCGCCCCCATTATAAAAACTATTGCTATTCCCTTGACGAAATCTATGCTTCCAATTCTTCTCGAGGAGGAAAAATCTCTAAGTTCCTCGACGGGTATTGCTTTTTTCAAATAGTCAAAAAGGGGAATTGAATCTAAGTCTATTTCGTTATTTTCTTCGGATGACATGTTAATCAATAAATTATTATTTTTAATGAGATGTATTTTAAGACTTAAATTAATATTAGTATTTTAGTTTATAGTATTTGAACAATTATATAATAAATAATTCAAAAATATGATATACTATGAATATCAAAAGATATTTAGATTTTCGGTTATTAGGATTAACTGGTTCGATATTATTGATACTGTCTCAATTTTTACCTTGGTTCTCTAACCAATCTTTATTATATATATATATGATTTCAACGAGTGTTGCTATTGAAGATTCTTTTTTATATTTATTTCCCCTAATTTGCGGGATAATATGTATGGTTGGAGCTATATTAATTATTTATAATTTGGATTATAAGATTAATTCTGTAATCATTAATTTTATAGGGCTTGGGTTTTTTTTGATATTTATTATTGAGATCATTCCCAAAGAACTCCTTTATATTCCCTATGCAGAAATTGGATTTTACTTTTCAGTCGTTGGTTCGATTCTAATATTTTTCGAAATTTTAAACATACTCTTAACCAAACATGTATAATTAGGAAGGGATCTAAAAATTACAAAAAATAAAGAAATAGATAAAAAAAGTGATTCTACTAACGCCGAGGCTAATTATTACTATGCTTTAAGTCACGAAATAAGGAGAAAGATAATCAAAATTATAGGAGAAAATAAATTTTCTTCATTTACTTACCTTAAAAAAGAGTTAAATGTGAGTACAGGCACTATTTACCATCATTTAGATACCCTTTCTAGCCTGATTGAACAGCAAGATGACAAAAAATATTATTTGTCGGAATTAGGACTCCACGCTTATACTTCGCTGATTGATAATAAAGATAACATCATCACACCTGAGTTCAGCAAAAAAGAATTTAATTCCCCTATATTAAAAGGATTAATGCTTCTTACTCCAAAACCGTACATAAACTACGAGAACAAAAGAACATATAAAGTAATAATATTTTCAATTCTGATTGCTATAATTGGATACATTTTTAGCGGCTTGAATGGTTTATTTCCCTTTTTCCTATTTTTTGGTGAATCTTTGATGATATTTACTGCTGCTGAAGCAATTTTTCAATTTCTACTCGCTCTTTTTTTTATAGGAAACATCCTTCTTTACTTTCTAATAAATGAGGGATTATCTCGAATCTTGTATAAAAAAAAAGAGAACACGCTAAAATTTTTAGTGTCGTTTACTATAATCTTTTTTCCTTTAGATATTTACTTAGTATTGCGGTTTATATTAACCTCAACTGGTTCTTTAAGCTTTTCATATATTAGAGTATTAGATAACGTACTTCTAATTTTATTTCAAGTGTGGTCTCTGTGGTTATTGACCTATAATTTAAGCATTAATAAAAAACTGAAAATTGAAAATTCGTTAATAGTATCATTGCTAGTACATTATGGTGGATTCTCAATTATCCTCTTAATTTCTATTTAATTATTCGAAAGTCAAACTTGCTAAAAATCTGAGTAATCTGAGACATACGATGCTTCGACGATTGGATGTCATTTGATTTTGTCGCGATAAAACAAGAATAAAAAGCTTTTTGGTCCTTTTTTACTCCTTTTATAATAATTGGGGGCGTTAATATTTCTGGAATGAGATTAAGCAATTTAGGCAATACTAAATTATTAATCGCTCCCGATGTATACTCTCCGTCATATTTCAATTTTATTTGAGTAAATTCTGAAAACTTACCAGGAGAGAATTTGTCATTTTTAAGTAATTTATTTTTTTGATTAAGAAGTAATTCAATAGGATTAAATTCTAACACATTCCTAATTCCTACATAGGACGTAGTTAATCTTGGATTAATCTCGATAAAAGATAGAGAATTATCAGCCTTTTTCACAAAATCTATTCCAAAATAACCTTTGAAAGCTGATAAATTTACACCCTTTAATATATCCTCTATCTGAATTTTTAACTGTTCAAACTGATCTACGGGTGTAGAACCTCCAAAATACAAAGAATCTTTAGTAGGGTCCGTTATTTGTAAATTCTGAGCGTTGATGCTAAGAATTTTTGGATTATTTTCGATTATTTTTTCAAGAGGTTGATCATTGATAATTGAAACACTCATAGGATCGCCTTCAATATATTCTTGAAGTATGTACTTTCTATTTGTATCGAGATTTTTGTTAGAACTTTCAAAAAAATTTAAAATATCATCTTTTTTCTCGAAATAATAAATTAATTCTGATCCCACGCCATCATCAGGTTTAATTATGATGGAACTATTTAATTGATCAAATTTTTGAAGGATAAAACCTAAATCCAAAACACTTCCTTTAAATGGTACCCTGTATGGTTTTGGAGTATTCATTTCATTGACAATAAAGAACTTATAAGTTTCTAGCTTAGATGAACCGAGCTTTACGCCGTTTAAATCTATACTTAATAGTTTCTTCTTATTCTGTTTGACAATTTTTGTAAGATTATAGAGAATATTTGAAAATTCGGGTGCAATTACAAAACAATAATCAGAATCCCTTACGCAGCTGGTATATTTTTTCAAATAATCCTCTTTCAACTCAACAGATTTTATTACATCTGCCTTTATATAATGGGATAGAAATTCTATTCGAGAATCCAATAGAGTAGTAATATGAAAACCTAAAACCTTAAAATCCTCTATAATTGTCCTCAACATGGCATATCCTTCGCAGAATAAAGGCGAAGGGATTTCAACTTGACTAAATCCGCCTCCCGAGACGAATTCAAAGATAAAGATATCTTGATGGAACATTTTCAATATGAAGTACTAATTTTCATAATTTTAAAATGGTTTTAAAATAAGAATAAATTATTACATTTAACTAAAATTTAAACAAAAAACTGTTAGTGTGAATTGTGACTTTTTTTACAGATGAAGTTTCCCAAAGAATTAGATATCTGCATTTCAAAATTAAAAAAATTGAAGAAGCGTTAGATAGAGAAGAAGAAAACTTCACTTTAGACGACCTAAATCTTGTCTTGGAATATACTAAAGTTTTAAATATTAACTATCAAAACCAAGATCAAGTCAAACTCTTAAAAAATTTAGACCTTACTCCAACTTTCTTAGAACCACAAGAGAACAATAGAGAAATCCAGATTAAAGACTTAATGTTTGAATGCGCGCGAACTTTATGGGTTATGGCACGAGCTTACTCTCAAATCTCAGAAAATTTTGAAGCAAATGAAGAATGGGAAGATGCTATAATAGCTATGGTTGAATGTAGTAAAATGTTTAAGACAAGTGCGTATTTTAGTGCGGCATCTATTAATCAACATGATTTAGGGATAACTCTTTCATCTGAGAACCTAGAATTAAATTCTGAAGAAGCGCGAATACTTGCGCAGGGTGTAGCGGCTTTAAAGGAAGAAAATTCTAATAACACATACTTTGCCTCCAAACTCTACTCTGGGTTAAGTTCACTGTCAAAACGGTTATTCTATTTAAAGAAACATGAGGAGAAAAAAAAACAACAATTAAGAGCTCAATTTCATTTCGATATGGGTAAAGCATGTCAGTTAAAAGCTCAAGCTTCGTTAGAATCTTCTATCACTAATATCAATACAGATAAAGTGACGAAACTCCAACAGAAGGCAAATTTTTACTTTTTAAAATCGGAAGAAATATGGAGTGAGATGATCAGTAATCTGTCTGAATTATCTAACGAGGAAAGAAGTAGTATTGAACAAAATCTATCCATAGTTAAAGATGTGTTAAAAGAAAAGAACTTAGATTTATTAGATTATGAGGAGATCAAAAGAATTCAAGACCCGGAGCCAATTATTATTATTCCAGAAAATTTAGCCCCATTTGTTCCAAAAAGCACGATATACTTAACTAAATTCGTGCCAAAGGATTTAAATATTAAGAGATTTAAATCATTTCAAAAGAAAAAATTGGAACAAAAAATCCCTTATAGCAAACGAGAAAGACTGATGGATAAGAAAGCTGGAATCGTGAGAACTATCAATGAATTGAAATTACTAAAAGAAAAAAAAGAAATAGATATTGAAAAATTCGCTGAACTACTTGAGAAATATACGGTAAAATTGAACATGATAGATACTGCTATAGAGAAATTAGCTCATGTAACCAAGTAATAATTAAAGCTTTCAAAAATGCATTATTTTAACTTACTTCTTTTCAAAATATAATTTTCGATTTTGTTCTAGTTCAAATTTCCGTTCAGTCTCCTCCTTAAAGAGAATATCGTAAATTTCTTTAAAGACGATTCCGAGTAAAAGTGTTTCTATAATTAAATTTAAGATTGCCATCATAAGTTGGAGCTCATGTAAATCTATAAACAATAACGATATAAAAACAAATAGATGAGGTGTATATATTAATGATACTACTCCAATTCTCTTTCCAAATTTGAAAATATGCTTTTCTTCTAAGCAAAATATGCGGTCCAACTTTAAAGCTTCTATTAAATAGTAAATGCTAAAAGCAAGATTTACTACGGTTAAGAGAATTATAAAATCTCTTTCGTTTGGCTCCAAAGCAATATAAGGCTTTAAAATTATAGACCCAAGTAATAAAGTTGATGAGAAAATAAATTGAACAACTGATAATGATAGCAAACCATCATGGAAGTATTTATAATCCATTTTTCGTCTAATTTTTAAATTGAACTTTTATTAAAGATAAAAACAAAAAATGTATTATTAATTAATAAAAATTGCGCGCTTTAAATGACATACTTAACCGACGAAGAAATTGAGAACTTAAAGGTAATTCACCCAAAAAAACGATATCTACGCTATTTTTTTTTAACAATTGGTATAATAATTATTATTTTAGGATGTCTGTTTACATTTTTAAGTTTTGATTTTGGAATAACTCTTAACGGATCTAACCTCTCTCTCATCGTAAACATTTTAATTATTATATTTGGGGGTGTAATTACTTCAAAATATTATATAACGCCCTATTATATACGGGAAAATTCTTTAACTTTTAGAAAAATGCGAGATTTAAGAGAACCGGTTGATTATTATGTGAAATTTAATTCGTTTGCTCTTACGAGACTCATAGCCTCTATACTCTTAATAGTAAATGGTCTTATTTCATACACTATATTTGGAGGTGATGTTGGTCACGAGGTAGAGTATGGGAGTGCGATAGTTCTTGGTGGGCCCTCCTGGTTTTATGTTACTGGTTTTCCAATGCTAATGACTGGTCTTGGATTATTAATTTATTTTATTCTGAGTCCATTTCGAGGCATTTTTTCCAAATCTAAGAACTTTCTTTTCTTTTCCGAAATTAGACCTGGGTTTGCATGGTTAACCGAAATTCCAAAAAAAGATATCGAATTCGTACGGTTCCAAAATAATCATACCGGACCTAAATTGGCTTGGATTATTCTAATGATCCCTTTTATCGTCTTACAACTTATGACGGCAATTCCCTTACTTGCTGTCGAAAATGCAGGGCCAGACTTCGTATTGTCATGGACGTTTATCGTATTATCTTTTATTGACATCGTAGTTTTAGTTGTTTTAGTGATATTTCAACAGAAATACTTCGAAATTGCTACGAAAGAAAAACTATATGAAATGTGGTTTTCACCGATAAAATTGAAGAACCGATCACATTTTAAAGAAAAATTTGCCAATTTTTTAGAATGTAATCCAGATCTACGAGATACAGAAACGAACAGCGATGATAAGGTATTCTCAAGTGTTAACTCGACTAATTTTCAATTATTTAAGCTCATCTTTGGATTATTTTTAATAACAATTGCTCTTATAATGCTCACGCAAATGGTATTATTTGGCCCTCAGGTATGGTGGTTCGCTTTAATGTATGGTTCAATGTTGTTGGTAAAAGCTGTGTTTTACGATTTTAGTAAGAAGAATGGAGAATCATTTAAATTTAACGAAGAATCAAAAGAATTTAGGTTCAAGCGAGAATTCCTACATAAGTTCCACTATATTGGTGCTAATAAGGTAGAATCAATAAGCGTAAAAAAATGGTACAGAAAAATAGATTTTTTTGATGTTTTTGGAATATGTGGACTTTTAGTATTTCTCACGCTTCAACAATTGGAAGGATGGATAGCAGCAGATACTTTAACACTAAGAATAGATAATTTGATTAGTACTTTGTTATGGATATTGATAATCGCATTTATTATATTTTATTTATGCTTTCCGATAGATTTCATTGAAGTAAAATCACCGTCGATAACCTATAGAGTTCAAATCACTCTAAAATTAAAGGAAACAAACATGATTAAGCAATACATAAAGAACTTGAAAAATTTTCCTAAGGAAATTATGCAGCCTGAGATGAAAAAGACTTTTCTAATAAGAATGGTGATAATTTTTGGTCTTATTTTCGGGAGCTTATTCTATATGGTGTTTTATTTTTTAATCTTCTTTTAAATATTCTCCTTCGACTCTTAAATAATAATAAATTAATTTCTAGAAATCTTCTATTGCATATGTCTGCTGACCAAACAAAATTAGTATTATACATGAAAAATATGTTTTCAGATCTGATTTACATTAATAGCGTAATAGCAACTGAATTAGTTAAAATTACGGAAAATTTAACTGCATTAAGGCACGGAGAAGATTTTTTAAAGAAGAGCGGTTGTCTACAAGAACATAATGGTGTGAATAAAGATATAATTAACATATTAAATAAATACGGCAAACTTAGCGATGAGATTGACAGAAAAACTCGATTAGAAAAACATGTGCTTAGACACCTGGAGGATTCTAAATAAGATGCCTCACCGTGAGGAAAATTTTGATAAATTTGTTGAGAAACTTCAAAAGGAAATCGTTGATAAAGAAATACACGATTTTAATGAACATATTGTGAAGTTGTTTCATAACCCTAAAAATTGGGGAAAACCAGCAAACTTCACAATATCTCATTCTTGCAAAGGAGAAAAAAAGGATACAATGGAATTTTATTTAACGATTCAGGACAATATGATTAAAAGTGCTAATTTCTTTACTGATGGTTGTGGAGCAACAGTAGCAACTGGAAGTCAAACAACTATATTAATTGAAGGGAAATCTTTAGAGTATGCTGAAAGTTTAAAAAGCGAAGAAATAGACTTTGCGTTAAATGGATTACCAGACGATCATAAACATAGTTTAGAACTAGCAGTAAATACTTTAAGGAATCTAATTGCAAAATACAAAAGTAAAAGAAATTAATTATTTATAAAATGAATAGTCTGGAAATTGAAAATATTGATATTCCAATCAAGGGTGAAGATTTATTTCTAAAGGGAACTATTTATTATAGCACTAACACACCCAAGAAAGCACCTTTTGTAATTAATCTAGCAGGATTATTGGATCATCGCGAGAGTTATTTTGTTAAGTATTTTACAGAAAAATTCGTTGACGCTGGATTTTATGTGTTATCTTACGATTACCGTGCGCATGGAGAAACCAAAAAACAAACAGGATCTAGGTGGGATAGAATGGTTGTTCAAATATTTTCCGACATCCAAATTGTAATTGATTGGGTGCTAACCCATCAGTCTTACAGACTCTTGGAAGAAAAATTAATTCTATTTGGAAGGAGTATGGGAGGTGCAATTATATTAACACAAGGTTTCCTTAATAAAAAAGTAAAGGCTTTAATTGCTCTGTGTGCAAGATATGATTACCATACGACCACTATAAAATTTCAAGAAGAAATTATTCAGAAAATTAGCCCTAAATATTTTCTAAAAAACAAACCATCAAACAATAAAAGAATTCTGATAGCCCATTGTAAAGATGACAATAGAATCCCTTTCTCTAATCTCTCACAGATAGAAAAACAACTCGGTTTAAATGCAGAGAACACGATTCAATTTGAAGGTGGATCTCATTCTTTTAAAAATCATAGAGAGGAAATTTTTAATATTACTCTTAAATTTTTAAAAAAAATATAAGAAATGGAATCATATGTTAAAATGTAAAAAGTTAATATAAAAAAGTGAAACCGTATGAAAAAGATATTAATTGTGGGTCCAGCAAGTCAAATACTTGGGATAAGAATTGCTAAGGGTTTAGACATTACTTACTATAACACCGAAACAAAAACCTTTCCTGATGGAGAAAACTACCTTAGAATAAACGTAGATAATGATTCTTTAATAGATGGAACTGAGGTTATAATTGTCCAATCAACAGGACCGAGTTCAAGCGAAAACCAAAATGGAAGATTAATCGAGCTTTTAATGATGATCGAAGCTGTTAAAAGAATGGGTGCCGCTAAAATTGTTGTTGTTATTCCTTATCTAGCTTATGCTCGCCAAGATAGTGTTTTTAGACCAGGAGAGTGTAAATTTGCTCAATTAGTTCTAAGACTTATAGATTCGATGAGAATTGATGAGCTTTATGTCGTTGATATCCACTCTCAAAAAACTTTAGAAGAAATCCAATGTAAGTGTGTGAATATAGATTCTATGAAAATTTTAGCGGATTATATTAAATCTTTAAACATTAAAAATATTACAGTGGTCGCCCCTGATAAAGGTGCCGTAGAAAGATCTAGAGCATTTGCGAAACATTTTGGAGATAACGTACCAGTAGAATATTTTGAAAAAGTACGAGATGTTAAATCGGGAGAAATAACAATGTCAGGAAAATTAAGCTTAAAAGATAGAGATGTTATCATTTCAGACGATATAATTGCTACAGGCGGAACGATGGCTAAAGCAATAAAAATCTTAAAGGAGGAGGGAGCTAATAGAGTATTTGCTGTAGCAACTCACGCTCTTTTATTACAAAGTGCAAGATATAGAATATTAAATGCAGGAGCAGATGATATTATTGGTACTGATTCTATTGATAATGAAGTGAGTAAAGTCTCATTGTCGAAAGCTATTGTAGATTATTTGAAATGAAATCTTAATAATTTTCTATAATTTTAAAAACCAGAGCGCGTGTTTCTTGCTGAACATCTACTTCTGATAAATTATTATTTATAATATAATTCGCGTTTTCTATTACTTCCTTTAAGCCAAATCTAATTTCTCGTTGATCTCTATCCCGTATCTCACTTAAAGAACTTGGATCATCAGGTCTTTTTCTGTTAGAAAGCCTTTCATACCTAATTTTTTCATCTACTACAGTTGCGATTAATGGAAATTTCCAGTATTTTCTAAAAACCGTAACTTCTGCCATAGATCTCAACCCATCTATGAAACACACTTCACTTTCTAACTTTTTAATTAAATTTACGCATTTCTCAGCAATAATCTCTGGACCGTAATTTTTTCGTAATTCTAGGGCGATATTCCCCAAATTTTCATCACTAGGGGCTATGTTTCTATGGTTCGCTTCGTTTCTTATAACATCCCCCATCGTTATAATAAGCCCTAAATCCTCTATGGCTTTTAAAACAGTTGATTTACCTGAACCGGGTAATCCACAAAACCCTATAACTTTCATAATGGTTACTTAATCGAACTAATATGTGAACTTTCTAATTTGTTAAAAAGATTGATAAATTTAAAAGTTTTAAATTTATCCCATAAATAGTTGAAACTATTAAGAGATTAGAAAATTATTCGGGTTCTTTACAAGCTTACTAAGCAGAATTAGTCGATTTAAAACTATAAATTAGGTTTAAAGCATTGAAACTTCAAAAAGAGAAGGAAGATAATTTTTCATCAGATACTAATGAAATGATCGAGATATCGAAGAGAGATTCCTACATTCAGGAGTACGGGATTGATCCGACATTTACGCCCGTGTATATATCATACAATGCTTATAAACGCATTGCTGGTTATGCCATGAGATACGGAAGTAACGATCTCCCTCAAAAAGCTTGGCGTGAAGTTTATGGTATACTAATTGGGTCGATTAAGGAAAATAAAGAAGTAATCGTTAAGGATGCAATCCCCGTTATGGTAGGCGATAGAGCATATGTTGAGTATAAGAGCAAGCATTATGTTGATACAGCTCAGTTTAATACTGCTATATTTGAGAGAGCGATTCAAGACGATAAGGAAGACTTCTTTGTAGGTTGGTGGCACACTCATCCTGGAATAGGTTTTATTTTTTCACCAAGAGACATTGAAACACAACTCTTTTACCAAGGTGTTAACCCATATGCTATTGCTCTCGTTTTTGATCATTGCCAAAAAGAATCTAAATCATATTATCTAGGGATAGCTGGGATAAGGTTGAAAAATCCTGATCGCGGTATGTTCGCCACGTATTCAAACTCAATAGAATTAAAGTATGAACATCCTAAGGAGAAAATGATTAAAAATGTTGATAAAGTAGTAAAAGAAATCAATAAAAATATGAAGGATGTTCTGAGTGAAATTAAATACATAGATGAAATTTTACGAAAAAGATATCTTGCTCAACTTCAAAGGAATTTCGGTCTCATTATGGTTTTAAAAAGCGAAATGAAAATAACTGATGATGAAATAGAAGCTGAAAATGAGGATTACTATTTATATGAATGGGATCCTGATATCGACAAAAAAATCTATAGAATACCGAAGTTTAGAGAAAAAATTGAAAAAGAATTAAAAAAGTGTGAAGAAAATCTTTCTGAACTCAATGTTGAGAAGAACAATCCTGAGATCAAGAAAAAGAAGGCGAAATACAAAAAAAAACTAAATGACATGCTAGCTAAACCGAACGAGTGGTATACAAAGATTATGAATGATTTTACAAAAAGGATTGGCAAAATTTCACCTCTTTTCGATTATCTGGATACAGACGAACGAAAGATAATTGAACATTTCGAGGAAAGGATTTCGGAATATAGTAAGATATTAGATGATTTAATGAGCCGTTCTGAGTTCAATTTATAAATTTCACATCTATATAATCATGATGTGACTTAATTTTTCGAGCAAAGTGAAAGTTACATTTATTATTTTATTTAAGAGGTTATTCAGATAATTGCTTTTTAAGTGTTGGTTTCAGTAAATAATTTAAATAACTTTTATATTACTTGATGTATAACTAATATATAGACTGCTTTTAAATCAAACTTAACAATTAGTTGGTAATGAGGTTTTTTCATGCCTAATGGTACAACCCTTATAATAAGAAATCGAACAGATCGGGAGAAAACTATAAAGGATGCAATTTTTGCATTTTCAGGGGGAACAAAATCGCTATTAATAAAAGGGGAAGGAGAAGAAATTTCAACTGTGGTTGAAGTTGCTGAAATTTTAAAAAAACGTATGTACCCAGGTGTGGAAATAGCCAATATCTCGTTAGGGAGCCGTCCCTTTTTTGAAAATAGGCAAAGGAATAACTATCGAAAAAACAACAGAAACAATTATAATAACAAAAATAAAAAGGATTTAATTTCTAAAATCGAAATAACCCTTTCAAAATTACTCCTATAGAATTTATTTATGACTTTTGAAAACTTAGGGCCCTTATTAGATGAGGCTCGAACGACAGCTTTATGTAACATTTGTAATAATTACATATATAAAAGAGTTTACCACGATGAGAATTCTAAAAACAAACAAAAAGTCGTGTTCGTGTGTAAAAACTGCCTAAAGAATAATAAAAAGTAATTTTTATATTTATTTCTTTATGTTGAGTTGGATAATCTTTTTTCGCTTCTCTTTGTTAAGTACTTGTCCCAATTAAATGACAGTATGAATTGCATTATAGCAAGCGTGGTTAATAACATAATAGATTCTGTTATGACGCTTGAAATATCATTTACTTCTATTCCAGTTGCATTAAATCCTAGTAAAATCAAAATTGGAAATGTAACGTAAAAAATCGTAGTTACATTTTTACCTGCCCAAGCCCATAATATACAGCGGGGGAAATTTATTTTCTTTCCGGACATCCCTAGAGCTATCCAAAGTGGATCATCAGGAATAGGAAGAGCTGCCGCAATGAATATATATAAATGCATAGATTTTGGATGATCTAATACCAATTTACCAAAACCTTGTACGTTTTCAAGAGTTTTAGAATGGGTTCGTTTAACAACTTTCTTTGCACCAATCCCAATTAAGAATCCAACAAGTTCACCAATTGCACTCCCAATGCCTCCTATTACTGCAATTATAAGTATTTCTAACCAAAAAGGTCCGTTCAAAAGAATTTCACCTAGTGCTAATCCAAGATTTGAATATTTGATGTAAATTGAATTAGAAAGCGAAAATAATATAAACGGGTAAGGTATTGGAAATCCAATGCTCGCATTTCCTATAAGACAGATGAAAAATGAGATAAGAAGCGCTAATAAATAATTAGATCCCTCTGTAAGTCCTGTTATCTCATTTCGGGATTTTATTATGGCGTTTTGAATATCTGGAACTGTT
>Ga0255055_10000988_pt1 | contig 21615 bp, 18 predicted proteins | sample JV7_2_27_MG_FD_188633 | JGI IMG/M metagenome (GOLD analysis project Ga0255055, IMG submission 188633) | Seawater microbial communities from Jervis Inlet, British Columbia, Canada - JV7_2_27 | ecosystem: Environmental > Aquatic > Marine > Inlet | place: Canada: British Columbia | collected...
CCAATAAATCTATCACCGATGCCCTCAGCAGTTCACGACCATATCCCTACGGCAGAAATTGTAGACACTATAGTTGATCTGAACGAGATCCCAGAAGGGATCCAAGAAGTTATCCCTGAAAGAAGCACTCCACCAACTGTAATCGAGCATTTCTTCCCAGCACCTATTGTTTTCAGTGCAATGGCGCTGTGCTTGATATTTACAACCCTCACCTGTTACATTATCATAACTAACTTACTACCCCTGTGAGAAGATTCCCGCTTTATTATTATCGAAAATAATAATAAGGCTTCTGTGATAATAGCATATAAACATGAGCTACGACTATAAATTCAAAATCATTGTCATCGGGAGTAAGAACGTCGGGAAAACAGCCATAACGACCTCGTTCGTAAGTGGAAGATTTCGCACATATCAACCTTCCACCGTTGGGGTGGAGTTTATGTCTAGACAGATTACATTGGGTGACAAGACCATTCAAGTCAACATATGGGATACTACAGGTGACGAATCGTACGCCGAAATCTTTGCTTGCTACTATAAAGATTGCGCTGGAGTGATCCTCGTATTTGACGTAACGGACAAGATGAGTTTCGACAAGTTGAATTTCTGGATAGAACAAATGGAAAAAGTCAACCCGGATCGCGAGGTCCCATTTATCGTGGTCGGGAATAAGATAGATAAGCACTTCAATAGAGTTATATTCGCAAGACAAGGTGAAAGATTCAGCAGGAGACATAACGCGCCCTACATTGAAACAAGTGCTAAAGACGATATCAATATCGAATTGGTGTTCTCGACACTGATAGAAAAGGTTATGTCTCAATACATAGTCGTCCCGGATAAGACGATTGGAATAATGTCATCTTCGAAGGACGAATACGTACCCCTGCAATTGGACGATAAGAAAGTAAACAGCTGCCAAGAAGTGGACACTTGTGACTGGTGCGGTCTCTTGTAGCTCTACAGCTCACTTGCATACTTAGTTAGTTTCATAATAAGATAAAAGCTTACACCGAATAGCGCTGTCTTCGTGACATAGCCTCCCATCGTCATATTTCCGTCTCGTAAAAAGAGTGAAGGAAACATATTCGAAAACTTTTTCTGTACGAATGGCATTTGAAACAAGAAAAATAACACCATTATCAGAATAGGTAATTGCAGCTCGTCGTATAGTAGGTCTAGACGATCATTGTTCTGTTTCTTAAGACTATTTTTCTTAAGTATTGAATCATACGTGTCCTCTTCCTTTATATAATTTTGATTTGTAGCATCTGGGAGATAGTTAGGCTTAATCTGTTGATCTTGGGTTAGCTGTGTGGTATGCATTGGGATATCACGGGCGGACAAATGTGTCATCCCGTCCATATGGGCCTGCTGAAGACCTCTCATTACTTGATTCATAGCATTGGGGTCGACTTGCTTTGGCGCAATTGGAAGACTAGTCGTTGGGTCACTGGCTAGGGCTACACTTGTAGGTGATTGTTGCTGCTGCGCTTGCTGTACCGGCGCGTTCTCCGTAACAGTCATCTTGATATTAGATTGAGGAGAGCCACCCGGCAATGAATCAATGGTAGTAGAATCTGACATATAATATTCAACTATATTTCATACAATTGAAGATTACGCAAATCTTAATATCTTCTTACTATTGTCACAACTCACAGCTTTTTCTTGAAATGTGTAGCAGTCCTCACCAAATTCAAATATTTGACCTGAAAGCTTGTTCATCGGAGGGGCGTGAAAAACGAGACAGCTTCTATCTTTGCAGACCTTTCTAAAGAGGGCGGCTAACCCAAGACCCAGAATTATAGAAATTGTGTACTTTCCCACTTCGCTATAGAGTAAGCGTCTGATGTACATTATATACTACAGGGATATTTTACTTCTTGGGTTTATGTTTGAGGTCTTGAACCGGGTATTTTCTTATTAGCTCCCTCTTGTCGGGACATTTCAGTTTGCGTGCTGTAAAACCAAAACAAGTGCCCCCCTCGTCCTTATACTGTACCTTCCCTATATTATCAGGAGTCGGATACACGTATATAATCTGCGGAGTAGGGGTTGTCAAGTAGGCTACAAAGAATCCTATAGCAAGACTTATTATGAAGACTGGTATGCTGATAAACTTCATATATATAGTATGCCTCTATTTTTTATTGCTGATCACTTCAGGCTTTTCCAGCTCAAAAACCCTATCCTTAAGAGGATCTTTTATCTGTATCAGTTTGAATACTCCTTTGTCTTCGATCACAGTGTTCACTTTATATAGGGCATCTCTGATAAGTTTAAGGGCTGGTACTATTTGGGTCAAGTACAGCTCTATGGCACTTTCCATCTTTGCCATCTTAGTGTCCACAGCTTTGTCCAATTCGTACTCACGTATCATAGTTTTGAAGTCGTTAATAAGGTTGCCTAGCCTAATCTGACTAATCACTGCCAGTTTTTTCCTTTCAATATCCCTTGTCCCTCCCACATCATCGATCTGTGTCATGCTGCTACGCTTTATGTCTTGAAGTATCATGTTCTGGACCTTTATTAATGACTTGTATTGACCTTTAACCTCTTCGAACTCTTTTTCCATCTCTTCTTCTGTGACTAGACTGAATAGAAGATTTAGTTTAATCTCAATAATTTTAAGTTTAGACTTATTTAGATCTTTATCCATATTGCTCAACAACTGGTCGATGGGCTCTGTGACCCCCAGTTTTATTTTAATATTCAAGTTGCACGGGTCTTTGCTGTCTCCACATACCGCAACAAGTTCTCTCTTTGCCGTCGAGAATTTCGTCCCAACCGGTCTCCGACAATCTACACACTTCATGGATATCCGTCTAATTCGTTTTCGTTGCTCTGATAGTGGCCCGCCTCCTTTTATGATTCTCCGTTTTGCGCTATTATACTTCTTATCGTACTTCCCTTTCAGTTTATAAAAGTTACTTATTGCTTCTTCAGCTGCCATTTATATTTAAATCTTATAATAATTTTTATGTAGTTGCACAAAATTACTCTCGAATTTAGGTAAGCTGGTGATAGTCTCGTTGTCCTGCTTTCGTTTTTGTTCTCTTAAACTCTTGATCTTCTCTAGAATATACAGACGTTGCTTCTCTTTCTTAGAAGCCCGTTCCTCTGGGGTAAGTTTCGTACGTTTTTTATATATCAACAAGATTCCTAAAAGAGAAATGAATATAAATAGAAGCCCTAGATTCAATATGGCATTATAGTAAATGGTCTTTTTAGTATTACAATGCTTGAGCGTCTCCCGTAGAAAGTATGTTACGCCAGGTTCGGTTAAGCGTGGAATTCCCTCAGTATTCATGAGATATAAGGCCAAAAAACAAAAAAATATAATACATAAATATTATATAAAATGTCGTATTCATTGACAGAGTCCATTGTATATTTTATAATTATCACGATCGGCTACATTGTACTTAAGTTTGTTATAACGCCATCGCTTACATCTGATAAGGAAAAGGCTGCTAGTGGAAAGAAATATGGCTACATACTTGCGTTGGCATACATGTTTCTCACCCTTATAGGACAGACCGTGATAAATTTCTCTAATGCCAAACAGATCTGTCAAAATTCATCACAGTCGTTCTTTAACATCCTCTTATACACATTTCTCCCCAACTTCTTCATACTAGGATCGATCATACTTCTGGTAGCTGTTATTCCAGGCTGGCTTAGCCCTTTTTCCAATACTGTTGGCTATGCACTGGTCACTTTGATGGGACTGTCCCGATACTTCAACGAACTTCTGCGTCCGAATGATGGAACGGGCGGAAACAAGATTCTTACGAAGATCTACTCTGATAAGTCCATAATTATCAATGAAATGACCGCTAGTAATTATGAAGAATTTATGAAAGGTCTTGCAAAAGGAGGAAAGACATTGATCCAGAACTACAATACTAAGAAAATGGCTAATGGTAAGGTTCCATACAATGAAATATTCAGACTGATTAATCTAAAGAACATAATAGCAGAGGGTATATGGTATCTTTTGGCTGGATGTTTAGCGATTTCCATAGCATCTAACGCCGTACTCAACATACAATGCGAGTATACTCCAAAACAGATGGCAGATATGCACGCTAAAATAAAAGCTCAGCAGGCTAAGATGCATGCCGATAGTGAGAAGAATCCGCCTCAACTATACTCCAAACATACTTAAAAACTTATCTTGGGAATTGCTAAATAGTATACGACAAGTAAGTATGATAAGATCGCCATTATCAGGGCTACCAGCCAAACCGGAAGAACGGTCTTCTTCTTATATCCTAAGCCGAACTGTCTCAGGGTACCATTCTTTTTGTACAAGAAAGATGGTCTGCAACATAGCAACAGATAAAAACTGACTATAAATACTAGTATGGCTATAGATGTAGTATGTTTTCGAATAAATAACTTATACATTAAATTATATATAGATTATTTTTATAGGATTTGCAGCCATAAGCCATCTTCTAATTGTCACCTGTCCAAGCAGCATATCCTACCGCATCATCGTCTCGCTCTCCGACGTCGTCATCTCCTGGAAGGGCCATCATATCATTATTTAACTCCATGCGTACACGATCGGCTACAACCTGTTCCTCTAAGTGATCCATCTTATATATATCTCTGATCCTTTCCGTCACCCCGTCGACGGCATCCAACCTTAGTTCTAGCAAGGCATCATTCTCAAATTCTTGCCGTTCAGCGTCGTATTGATGCTCGTCATATACAAATAGAGCTCTCGTCTGCCCAACGCCCCATAGTCCTAGTCGATGCGTCTTCATTAGATCTTCCACCCTCCTCTCATCTACTGAAAGATCGCCAAGTCGTTTAGTTATTTTAGCTTTCTCTTTTTCTTTCGATTTTAGAACAGTCTGGTTAATTTCATAATTTGATATATTTAAAATCCTTTTCTTCGCGCTCATTATCGTAAGAAATGCTTGTAGCAGGGAGGCGGTTTTCTTATTTACTTCCATTCGTTGTCCAATAAGTATTTCATCCTCTAATGTGGCACCGTAGTCTCCTGGATGGGATGGCAACTTTATTTCCCCTTCTATGGTACTGGTTCCGATCTTAAGACTGAGAGATTCCGACATATGTATGTACTGCGACATTGAATATAGCATGAGAAACTTCATTGTTTTCTTGAGGATCTTGCCATTCAGAATCGTCTCTTTGCGTCTCTGGTCTGGCTTCAATCTGACATCTGCAAAAAAAGGTAATATGTCTACAATATCCAATATTGTTTGCACTATCGGATAATGAATTACTCCATCCAACACTGCGTGCAGTGGTTCATCACCGTAGAACTTGTTTAGGATTTTGTATTCATCTTCTATTATCCTCTGTATATCTTTTATATGCGTATTGCTTAATTTCTGAGCTCCCGATTTCCAGTGATCTGGAATATGAGGGTTCTTGAAACTTATCTTATTTATTATCATGGTCGGGAATATCCTTAGTATATTAAGTATATTTGTGCGGCAATATGTATAGAAAGCAGCAGCTGTTTCATCCTCTCGGCTCATGTAGATATTCTCTCCCCTCAATTTCCACACATCAACTGTTCCCATAAAATCAAAAAAGCTTGGTGTTCCTGTGTTCACATCAAGGTACTTATCTATAAGGTTTGTGAGGCTGTCTATCTGGTCGGTCAAAAATCCGTCAAACTCTCCAAGAGAGTTGGCTTGTTTCTTCCCTTCATCCTCTTCCCTAAGCACGTCAAATCGATCCAAGACCTCGCCACCTAGTTTCATGAAGTTGCCCAATGGCGTCCCTTCAGTCTCTACGTTATGGCTCTTTAGATATGCTTCGAATACAGCCCGAGGTGAAAGTACAGGTTTATCAAGATTGACGTGTATAATATTCGCTTTATTTACCAGATCCATCAACCGCATAAACGACGCCGTGGAGTACACCTTACCTTCTGACCTCATTATCTCGATCTTTCTCTCTATACTGTCTGTACTCTTGAACTCACTTGCATTCTTCCCACATACGCTATGGAAACTCGGTTTAAGCAGCAAGCCGCTGTTAAAGTAACAAAACCTGATGAACGCCTTGTATATAGTCTCCTCGGAGAACACTTTCGGAACTGTTGGATATTTTAACTTGGTGTCATACGGATCGAATAGATATGAAGCGATTATAAGAGACTCAACTTCATTGTAAATAGTCTCTAGTCGTAATACAGTGTCGTTAGTCTTCTTAATACTTGGCTCTTTACTTACGAAGTAAGCCACTGTGTCGCGAGGACCGTCGTTACAACACGCATTCGCAAGCAGGAGGTTATTGTTCACACTCTGAAGTAATAGGGTTTCCTCGTTAACGACTCTCTGGATCTTTTCCTGTATTTGGAGAGAAAATAGGGTGATTTTACCATATAAACTCATCATCCTCTTAAATTGCTCAGGAGATCCAGAGCGCAATTCTTTGAGCAGGTGTTCGCGAAAGGTCGGTCCTACTGACTGAAGTCCTGTTATTCTAACAGGATATAGAGGCGGTAAGAACGTTAGCCAGCGGCGGACATCGAATTCGTCGGAAACTGCCTTGTCTGGGACTATATCTTCTAGATATTTAAGTTTCATACTGATTCTATCCCTCACATACTCTTTTACCAATATTTCCTTATCTATCACGGTTTTCAGCTTCATCATAAAACCCTTGAGTATGTTGATAGCCTTCCCCTTCACTAGTTTAGGAAGCCTTTGCCAAGGTCTGGTTCTTGACCGGAGTTTCAGAGCAACGCACGATATATACTTCAAACTTGAGAAGTCTCCTACTCCCTCTAGCGGATATCCAACAAAAGATTTTGGACCGCATCCTCGGAACGTCTTATTAGTTGCCACAGAAGGCATCATGGTCTGTGCAGTTACCAAGTAGTATCCTAGAGTCAGAAGCAACAACGCCTCATCGTGAATATCCTTATAGGAACCTAACCGCTTCCCTCTTTTTCTTGCACGTTTCACTTGCTCGACATAATCCCTTTCAGAAGGCAACTTATCATCTAGTGTAGATTCGACATTGCGAATTATGAAGTCAATATTCGAGCCTATAGATATACTCATTTGTTTATCCAATGTTAACGCTATGTTGCGGATTAGCAGTCCATCCTTAGAGCGAAGTGTCTCCGTTGGTTTAAATGACATGTCGAGTAGGACATCACCTATATCTTCACGTAGAACTGCCCGCGATACCATTTTATACCCCGCTTCATCGTATCCTTCCGCTTCGTCAAATTCTAGTCTTCTGATAAGATATCCGGAGTGTTTATCCACTATCTTATCTCCGTCGTCGCTAATCTCTCCCCTTTTGGCAGTAATTTTCCTTAACGTATCTTCATACTTGTTCGCAAAATAGCCATTCGCCAAGTCATCATAGAAGGTTGGTAGGAGTTTCGTATTGGTGTCGATACAGTAGAACCAGAACTCATCTTCGTCTGTAGCCGATTGTGCTGGGCGACATGTCTTATTAATAAATTTCAGAATATCCGATAAACGAGATACGAAATTACTTTCAGAGAGTATTAGATCACGAAGCTCGGCGAATGGCGATGTAACAACTTGTCTGTCCTGTACAGATTCGCCTATCAGTTTCTTAGTAACATCGTATTTAAGGCTATTAGCTCTTCTTAATGTATTAAGACTCTTAATCGTGACAGCGTCGCGACGCAATGCGTCTTTCAACTTGATAAGTAGCTCCTCGTTACTCAACTTCACAGAGCTGTCAAACTGTGAGAGCATTTCATCGATAAGTTGTTTCTTGATCTTATGTTTATTTATCACTATGTCGCCACAGGCTTTATTTATCATAAGGCAACTCTTCTTCAGATTGCAAAACGTCGAAGAAGACAATGGAACGCCATCCATATCGTTCACGTGGATCCATGTGTTATTACCATCTCTCACAAAATATACATTTCGATTATTCTCGTCAGTGGTATAAGCGTAGTCCCCCTCGGCTACACGCCGTTTCTTCGTTATCATTGCTGTAGCTTCTTTATTGGCCTCTACAAGGCTTAGTCCCACGTTCCTTGTGAGGTGTTCTACGAGGAAATTGTTGAACATGGTAGGATCCATTGAAGCTTGCTGTTCTGAAAACTCATCTATTATATCGTATCGCGTCTCGTCGTACTTGTCGTCGAAGTAGATATCATTGTGCCCATTGTCCTCGCGAAGATCGTCCACATCAATATAGTACTTGGCTATTATAAACCTTCTACACTCCCCTTTTCCTTCTTTTGAAGGTCCTTCGTCCGCGACTTTGAGCTCCGCGGTTATTGCGGATTCGATGTCAAATGATACGAACAACTCAACCTCATCCAATGCTAGAGCCGACATAAACAAGCGCCCATCGTCCGCAATCAGAATCTTCCGGATAAACTCTGACGACGTGGCTTCCTTGATGTTGTAGGCAGCGCTGATAAATGAGAAAGTGGTCCCCTCCTGCTGCAAAGTCTCTGAAGTAAGAAGATCGAAAAGATAAGAATTCTTAAATCCGATATCCGCATTATAGTTGTAGCCTAGATATGACGAGAACTTATTGCCGTTACGTGCCAACGTCTTCTTCAAATCTAGTATCTGTCCTCTCATATACTCAACAATGGTTTCATATTGCTTGAATGTAATGTCGTCCGGAAATATCAAGAAAGGTTGCAGATATTGGACGATGGCGAAATATGACGTACTATCAACTATATATCTTTTAACAAGATTGAAGAGTGTTCTAGTTCTTGGTACAATTTGATTTAAAAATGACTTATATTCGTCTTGCCCTCGATCGGCGGCACCTATATCCTCAGTAAATACGAAGCTTTCTATATTCTTGAGGTAATCATCATTTTCCATTGTGCGTGGAGCGGCTAAAGAATCCTGCTCTATAGTGTTGGAAACCATGTATGTAGCGTTATTAAGATATTTGAAGTACGTAAAAGGGATTAAATTGAGAACTGATTGGTCGTAGATTGATGTGGCTGGCAAGTTAATATGCGAATAATTTACGATAGCCTCTGGTAAAGTAAGAAATCCATTCAAATATACCATGTCACTTGGCGTTAGAGGTAAAAGTGGTTCCCTCCCTATGGAAGATACTAATTTCCTATCTCGGGCTTGTGGGTATCTTAGCCCAACCTCATACCTATCGACGATAAACCGAGATTTGGCTAGCCGTATCTTGAAGGCCTTAGAAGGACGCGTATATTCATTGTTTATATTTCCGCACAAAACTGAGGAATACATGTCCCCATTATTGTTAACTATTACATCTAAGTCTGTCCCGGTCCTCTTTCTCGCAATGATATCATGCTGGTTAAGTGGGTTTTCAAAAGGTGTAAGAAGGGGATTTAATCTGTTATAGAGGAACCTGTACTTATTCTGTCCGTCGGGAACCATGTTTTGTTTGTACTGCTGTACGAGGTCATAAATTTCTGTTTGTGTTACTGCCAAAGTTGTCTCAACGATGCCGGAATTCTCATCCTCTTCGTCAATGTCGAAGTCGTACAAGATCTTCCTATTTTTCACGATAGGTAAAAGCCAGTATAGTTGTTGGGATAGCTTTTCCGCAGCTTGTACGAGAGGCTTAAATCCTGCTCCTTTTTTATCTGGCATTTCCACCTCTCCATCATCAGAGAGCTTAGAATATATTTGGCGCAATTGCTGGAATCTTTCGATCATAACGTGAAGAGAATTCAGGACTTTCTTGGTTCTACCGGCAGTTGGAATCGTAGAGAGGAGATCGTCAAGAAGATCATTTGACTGAACTTCGATACCGTATCTGGTTTCAGCTTCCGGGACAGGAACAAGTTGCCGAATTGTTTCTAGCTCTTCCCCAAAAACGATATCATCGGCATCTAATAAAACCTCCTTTCGCTCAGCTAATACGTCTGGTATCACAACATCTACATCTTCAAGAGAGACACCTATGTCTGGAGCAGGTAAGATAGCTTCTTTCCCTTCGACCTCTACTAAAGGAGGAGTGACATCCAACTCTGGAAATTCTGGCTCAGGAGAAAGTTTCTTCTCTTTTTCGGGAGGGGTAAAGGGGCGAATGGAGTCTATGGGTAAATCCTTTGGGACGCCCTTATAAGCAAAGTCCATATACATCTTTTGTCCGCCGGGCCACATGGACATTTCTATCATATCCTCTTCTAAACTCGTGATCTCGCCGTTTACGGTGATTGGGACATCGCCGCCAAATTGCACCGTTATCCACGTGCCGGGCAGCAGGTTGTTCTGTCGGGCATAACCCTTCTCGTCAGCTCTACTCAGAATCTCGACAGTTTCAATTGACTTATCGTCGAATGCGTTGTCTGTAAGACCAAGTCTAACTACGTCACTTGACTCAATATCGACAAGATTAACCTCATTTTCATCTAAATACTGGATGAAGAACATCTTGTCGTTGAGAGCTGTATTGCTCGAAGCTAATACTTTTATGATGTCTCCTAATTCTAAAAATAAATTCGGCTTTTCCTCAGGTGTCGATGACATTACCTTATACATACAGTAGAAATTATCTTGTCTAACGAGCGCAATGAAATAAATTGAATTACAAACAAAGTTAAAGATAAGAAGGTATTATCTTCCAGATGTTTGACCTAGCAACCTATGCCGACTTGCAACGAGTCGTTGGAGACCCAGAATATGCCAAAGAGAAGCATCTTATCGTTAAACAAGTTAAAACTCTGAAATTGATGCATCTTGAAGATGAAATCAAAGGTGTGAAGGCAGATGATCCAGACTGGAGGACAACAGTGGATACTATTAAGTCCAAAATGGCGGAGGAGAAGTGCAATTGTAAGAAATATTTGATCAAGTATGATAAGGAATATATAAATGATGGTAATGTGACACATCTCGGTCTCTTTCGTTCGGTTGTTACTGACGGCAAGCGCATTTACTCTTTTGCCCCACCTAAGTCATTGCCATTGAGCCATTTCAAGTTACTGGGCACTTTTGGTGCGAGCGGGGACGACGGAGCCAAGTTTGAATATCAAGAATTTGCAGAGGGGACGATGATCAATCTCTTCTACGACTCCGAGGTAGACAACTGGGAGATAGCTTCTCGGAGTAACGTTGGTGCAAGATGTAAATTTTATCAGGAAAGTACTATGACATTCCGTGAAATGTTCCTCGATGCTATGACCCACATGGGTCTTGAGTTCGAAATGTTATCGAAGTGCTACTGTTACTCTTTTGTCCTGCAACATCCAGAGAATCGCATCGTTCTTCCTTTCCGAACGCCATGCCTTATTCTAACGAACGTATACAAGTGCGATGGACCGAAAGTTGCAGCTATACCTCTTACTCCACAAAGTGTGACCTCTACCCCATGGATTAGCAAGGCCGGATCCTATCTTGTTCGGACACCTCGATCACTCAATGCAATCCTTGAATGCTCGGAGCCGGACTTGAATATTGACTGCGTTTGTGCTAAGATAGTGAGCGGGAACGACCTTGACTATAGACTGATGGGCGCGGTCGTATACAACGCTGCGAATGGAAGTCGAGTAAAGTTCAGAAATCCACACTACGAACGTGTGAGATATCTAAAGGGGAACAGTCCGAAACTCCAATTTCAGTATTATAACTTACGCCAGATAGGGCTTGTTAGTGAGTATCTTAAATTTTATCCTGAACACCGTAACATGCTGTCGCAATTTCGAGACCAGCTTCATAGTTGGACGCATGCATTGTGGAGAAACTATATTAGATGCTTCGTCAACAAGGAAAAGACTCTTAAAGAGTTTCCTTTCGAGTTTAAATCGCACATGTATAAACTCCATCAGTACTATATTGATAACTTGCGACCATTCGGGCGTTGTGTATCTCCAGCGGTAACTATCCAGTATGTTAATACGCTACCACCAGCGTATCTTATGTCTTCTATAAACTACCCACTTAGAAAAGTGCACCTGGACCAGAAAAAAGATAGTGTACTCTCGTCTCTAACATCTAGATAATCGAGGGTTATACAGTCGGATCATTTACACTATTCAATATTATTTATTACTAAGTAATAACATTGATTTTTCATTTAACGAAGTTGGATCCTATATCGTCATAGATGTTCATCGCCATGTCGCACGCTTTCGCGATAGATTCTTCAATTGCCGAAACAGACATATCCGGTACCTTCTTTCGGAGTGCCAGCCGTAGAATGCTGTCTTGGTCGTGTGGATGGTTTTTGCGAAACCCGACATATATGAACATCTTCCGTCGTAGGTAAAACTCATAATGCAAGACGTATTCGAGCACTTTTCCTATCGTATACCCCTCATTAAGAAGTATAACATCAAAACAATTTGGTATCGTAGAATTAGCTGCTTTGATCTCCAGCTGCTGCTGCTTGATAATGTCTTTCAGCTTGGCGAGTCTTGTAATAAGTATCCTACAAGCTTTGTCGATGATGCTTGCGTTGCTGTATACCCCAAGGGTTTCGATCATAAAATCAAAGCTGTCTTTGAGGAAGAATCTTTTCGCACCGAGACTATACCAGTCGCTCTTCTTAATGGCTATGATCTCCGGCTCATTTTCCTTACTAAGAAGATCCGAATTTAACTCCTGCCATTCATCATTTTGTCGGATCTTGTCTGGAGAATTAGCATAGGAACAACCAGAGACGACATTGTACATACCGTCTTCTCCAGCACTGTGGAGTGACATCTTGGTTTTAATGGATATTGCTTCCCCAGGAACCTCATCTGATATCTTTGGACGCAGCCGTGCCAACAGGATAAAATCGCCGGTGATAGGGTCTGAGGGGAATATTTTTCTTACTGTCGCCTCATCTAGATACTTGTCTGATTTCGTGTTCCTGATTCTGAAATCTCCAGTCGTAACATAAATCATATCACGGGTGTCGTTCTTCTTATCTATTTCTACTTCTAGGTCATCGTAAGGAAGTGTATGATCTGCTATATGAATCGGTATACAACCGAGTCGTTGTTTTATAACTTCATTATTGAAGCGAGACGTATTCACTATAATTTTAGCCTGATTTTCTCTATGGGGAAATGTTTTGAATACAAGCGTAGGAATGTCAGATAATATTGTGCGTCGGAGCCCATTGGCTATACTGACATTGACCTTCGATATAGTAAATCTGAGTATACCGTCATCCTCGCTTCTCGAACTAATATATGCTAGACTTTTACTCTCTTTTGAAACCATTGCTTTCTCTTCTGGAGACACACTCATTGTATATAATTAGTATACATATAATATTTATTTAATCAATTTTTCTAGATCAATAATAAATGAGTTTGTTCTTACAACAGAATAGCTCCGCTTATATATATGACTGCAGTACTATACTATAGTAATTACTGTGAGTATTGTAAAGAACTTCTCCTGAAGCTATCAAGGACGAAGACACGAGACAATATGCACTTTATATGTATTGATAAGAGATCAAAACACAAAGACGGGACAGTTCACGTTATACTTGAGAATGGTCAAAGGTTGTTACTACCTCCTAGTGTTGTTAAGGTGCCTGCGATTCTTCTACTTCATCATGGCAATAGGGTAATTGATGGACTTAGAGAAATATATAACTATTTGAATCCAGGCGAAGTTAAAATAAATGACCAAGCCATGCAGATGAATGGAGAACCTTTAGCGTTTTCTATGAATGAGATGGGATCTGGATTATCTGACACATATTCATATCTGGATATGACGGCAGAGGAGTTATCAGCCAAAGGAAGCGGTGGATTGAGGATGCTGCATAATTACACAACTATAAAGCAGAACCAGTCCATTGCCACACCACCTGAAGACTATGTTCCGAACAAAGTAGGGAATGTCGACCTGGGAAAATTGCAGCAGCAAAGAAGCTTCGATGTCGCGAAAAAGAGATAAACTGTGGATATGATATTAAAAACATTTATTGTATAATATTATTGATGAGTATACTTAAGGCATTTAACAACCATTTAACGGACTTTTTTGGAGATATGCTCCTAGTATATCCGGATGACCAGAATATAAAAACAGCCAAATTCTATGTCGCTAACCTAATAAAAGTGAACCCAGCGCTTCTTATTAAAGGCTGGGACATGTACATAACACAACCCTATCAGCAAGATGTTGCGAAAGGTGATTTTCGATTTTTCTTAGATAAGGACTATAAGAAGGACATTGGAGTATCAGACAATTATAGTACGGAAAATGTTCTTGAGGCGATCGACATTATTCGGAGAAAATCACAAGGCATGTCTGCGGATAATAAGACAAAGATAGTAAAATATGTACAGAATCTGACAAAGTTGAGCGTAATGTATAAGAACAAAGTTTAATTTAAACATTATTTTTACTGTAGATATATAATGTCTGATAGCGGAGACGAGCAAACCGAGATACCTGGTGAATTTTTGAAAATAGTAAAAGATTTCTACACAGACATGCTTTCAACATTCCCGGAGTATGAAGATCAGCTCATAGGGGTGCTTAAGGATATAAATGAGGACAACATAGACTCTAAAAATATAAAAGAGCTATTCAAATATTGTAAGAGAATATATCCCACAAGGTTTTTTGATCTTCTCTACCAGAATGATAGGATATTCCAAGATGCGGATATGGATACTAGATTTTTACCTGGAATAGATTTTAAGGAAGTATGGCAAGAGGATATTACAGATAAAACTCGCATAATAATATGGAAGTACTTACAACTCATCTGTTTTGCGGTAGTCAACAATCAGAGTGATTGTGAAACATTTGGGGAGACGGCTACACTGTTCGAAGCTATTAACGAGGAAGATCTAAAAGTTAAACTATCAGAAACGATGGAACAAATGTCCAAAATATTTGATCTAAGCTCTAATGTTTTCGACAGCATGCCCGCGACGCTTGATATGTCCGGCATAAATGTAGGAGATCTTCCAGACCCCGAGAATCTACACAACCACATCAACGGATTATTGAAAGGAAAACTCGGAAGACTAGCTGCTGAGATTACGGAAGAGACAATCAAAGACTTTAAGGACATATCCGGAGTAGAATCGGTCGGAGATATATTTAAAGTACTTTTTAAAGACCCTGGGCGGCTTATGAAAATGATTAAGAAAGTTGGTGGGAATCTAGATCAGAAGATAAAATCTGGGGAAATCAAGGAAAGCGAGTTAATGGAAGAAGCAAGTGAATTGATGGAGAAATTGCATACGATGCCAGGAATGAAGAACATGCAGAAGATGTTCGGAGAGATGGGACTTCCAACTGGAAAGAATAGTAAGGTGAATATGGGGGCATTCCAAGGGCAAATGAAGCGAAACATTGGAAAAGCAAAAACAAAAGAACGGCTTAGGCGCAAGCTCGAAGCGCGAAAGCTAGCAGCACAAGATGAACAAATTCGGATATTGAAAGAGCAGCTTGCCGCAGCTAGAGCAGCGAATGATGCGGTCGCTGGATCAATGACCCCAAGATCGGAAAGAGAGCAAGTAAAGAGAAAGAAAAGGAGGCGTCGGAAAAGGAAGAAGAAAAAGTAAAGGATGTGTGTGCACGACGTATATCACTCAAGTTTAGAATAAAAAATAATTTAGAATATATATATCAATGACCGGTACATTTTGGTTAAATAATCCATCTATTTTACTTAGCAGTAAACATATAACAGAGATTTGGCCTTCTGATGAACTAAACTATGAAGGCAAACTTAATGCGGTAACGAGGCTGGTTGTTATATTATCTATTTTGGGATTTGTCGCAACCAGATCTATTAAAATTTTAGTAAGTGCAATCATAACTCTAGCTGTCATCGTAATAATGTATAGATCCAAGAAAGCGAGTGCCATTAAACAGAAAATCAATGATAAGATAGTTAAGGAAGGTTTTACGAATCCGAATTTCTATAAGGCGCACGAAGGAAAGTTTACAAATCCGACAAAGACGAATCCTCTGATGAATGTGCTACTACCGGAGATAAAATATAATCCACAGCGCAAAGCTGGAGCCCCGGCTTTCAACCCAGCTGTTGAAAAGAGAATTAATGAAAGTGCCGGTAATGTGGGACCTGATCCTCGACTATTTGTAGATTTAGGAGATAGTATTAGCTTTGAACAATCTATGCAGCGATTCTATACAACGGCAAATTCTAGAGTGCCGAACGATCAGACGGCCTTTGCCAAGTTTTGCTATGGAGACATGCCATCGTGCAAGGAGGGTGATGGACTGCAATGTCTCAAAGATAATCCGCGATGGATCAATTACTAAATAAAATAATATTAGCTATAATTATACAGAAATGACAAGTGTGTATAATTATAGATTTGATAACCTAACCAGAATTGGCGACGATACTTGCGGCATAACAGCCCGCGAAGCTCAAAATAACGCAATGGGCAGCTACACCACTACGAACTATTTTATTAACTGGTGTGGAATGAAGAAGCCAATCGCCTTCGCTACCCAACAACCTAATCTCTTTTATAATGGGGGCTTCGGACCATGTGGTGCCGGTGGCTGCAACATAACTAGCGACTCAAAGCTTAAAATCGGCTCACTCCAAACGCACCCAAAGTGTAAGATCAGCCTTCAGCAGAGACCTTTCGCCACTGTTCCATATTTGGGACGCGGACCTCCTCGCCCCATACTCGAGGCGCGGCTTCAGCAAGGCAGCGCTATAAATGATACCAAGTCATGCAAAACAATCATGGAAAAATCCTTCCGCAACTATGAGAGAACCCCGCTGATACCAACCATTAAAGCTACCATTCAGAATCCCAGCAACCTTGTTGAAGGCGTAGCGGCTCCAGGGTGGATTCGCGGCGGTCTTCCGAGCAGAGAACTCACACGCGACCAGGATTATCTTGAGCGCCACGCCCGCCAAGGACAGAACAGTTAAATCAAGGGAACTACGTCCCCTTATAATCCCCATTTCTTGTAATCTTTTTTGAAAAAAAGACTTTAAACAATATGGAATAATTATAAATATGGCATATAATTATTCAGCTAAACTCGGCTATCGACTTGGAGAAGACACGTTGTATCGTGGAGAGCTATTGAGTTGCTTTTACATGAAAAAGTATGACGATGAGATTATAGCTCGTATGAACGAACTTTATGACGAAGTATCGCAGCATTACAAAGAGATTATCGAGTTAGTTAAAAATACCAACCCACTGTCGAAGGTTCGCCTCTTAGATGATAAGTCCTGCTTCATGATTCTATTCTCTTGGGATTACTTCTACGAAAACCACCAGCTTCTCCGAGAGATTAACTCTAAAAGTAGCTCTATCCAGGATAAGAGAGAGTTACTGATGGATAGGATCGCCGAGAGCCAAAAATAATATAATATTGCGTATTAGTAATGACAGATACAAGTCTCAAAAACTCACGCGGATGGTATTGCCAGGAGCAGAGAGGAATTGGAGGACAACTTGCACATAATATGTGGAAATATAAGTGTATATCTGGAAATAGTGCCTTTCCATGTGTCGGTATTAACATGCCGATGATGACCAATGGATACAACAATCAGCTGCTCTCTGGAAATCCTTCGGACATAGAAAGTGCGCTATTCGGAATTGGATCCACAAATTTAGTAAGGTCAAAGCCTGCGGTCGTACCACAATTGAATTGTATGGGAAACGTGAAATTCTTCAACAGATTACGGGCAACGCTCCCGGAACCTCTTGTGATAGAGAAGTACCAAAGACCGGTAGGACCTTTTTCTTAAATCATGTATAATGCTTACACGATTTACGCCGTTATCATAACTATAATCCTTTAGTATATTTTCTGGATAACTTAAAAACATTTATGGTCTTTCTCAGAATCAACCGTGACCTCTTTCTTCGGGCTAAAGATGTCTGCCAACAGCTTCTCCCTGTCATATATGCCCATCTGCGACGAACGGTCCCAATTGCTGTAGGTCATTATTATTCTGTCCTCCTCGACAACTAGTCCTAGGCAGAATTCTATTTTATCTCGGTCGAATGTGAAGAATTTGGAATGGCTTTTATAGCCATGGGTCTTAGCATCTAAGATGACAATACAGTGATAGTAACATCGCGGGGTCGAATGTTCGACGGCATGGCACACAAACCATATTTCATCTCCCCAGAGACACCCGTTAGACGAACCGCGAAGTAGCCGGCATATTGGAGGGCTTTTAAGTTTTTTGTCTGCGACGAAAGACGTACCATCGATTTTTCCGATAGTTAGCGGGTACCATTCGTACACAACTCCAACATCGTCCCCGTATGGGAACAGAGCCCAGTTCTTCTCACAATCTCTCCCCGTCGGTGACATAACTTCTGAATACTGGAGAGAGGAACCGGAGATATCATAAGCCCCATATGCCATCAACATCCCGCAGTTGGCAGGGCTGTTCTTATTTGCGGTTTCGCGTGTACATATGAAGTGTAAAGAGCCTTTATGGGCAAGTATCTTCACATCTTCTAACCCTCTTATTCTGCACATTTTATTGTGCTCATTATTCCATACGCCCTGTCGACTTACTGTGAAATCTTTATTCAGTAGAATCCAAACATTGTTTGTGCATACGCTGTACCCGTCGTAGTATGTGTACTGCCCTTGTGGATTTATCCTGTAGTTTACGAATCTTACATTTGCAAGATATCCACTCCCATATTTTATGACGGATGGGCTGGTTCCGACATAATTCGCATTGCGCTCATGTTTATCGGTCAGAGCGGCAAGGTTTATCTTAGATGTGCAAAACTTTGATATCGGCAGACAGTAGAATTTATAGTTGGAAATAATGTTATTATGGTTTAGCGAGTGGTTAATGTTGAATAGCTTCATAAATATGGTCCTCATACCTTCCATGAGCGCAGGGTTATCTTTGAAGATATAATACCCGATGATGCTCAATTCATAGTCAAATAAATACTCGTATACGTTACTGTGTAAGAACAGGGTGGTATCAGCAGGCTTCTTGATACCCTTCCCGAGAAGATAAAAATGGAAGGAGAGCTTTTGCTTCGCAATCACTCTGTAATGTTTTGTGATCTCATATATATTCTCTGCCCTACACGGATTTACCTCGTAGGCATCCAGCCAAGCGCTTATCGCACTATCCATGTTCCCCTTTCGCTGATAACACAAACCTAGTCTGAAGTAACTATACCATACCTCCTCAAGCCACCCTCCTAATTTGATTCTCTTCTTGTATGCATCGATTGCTTTGTCGGTAAGTCCGGAATCGTAATAGCTGTTTGCAAGGTAGAAATGATATCTTACATTGTCCGGCTCGCCCACCAGCCCCTTCTCCAACAGGGCTATATCTCGCGTGAACTTATCACCCTTACACCCTCCGTCGCCAATATCGTGTATGAAGATAACGTCCCGTGGAAATCCCATACACCGCGAACCTGAGGGGCAATCTAGATACTCGTGTGTGACACCAGTATAGCGAAATCCCGGAATATTCTTTATGAACCGTACGTTTTCGTAGTAGAAATCTGATGCGCCTTGAAGAACTTTGTGGATATCTGCCTTTCGGAGAGAATCTTTATTAAAAGTAGACGATATGCTAAGTTTCATATCAGCATCCATAAGAAGAATATAATCACTATCCGTTAGTTCTTGACATTTCTTGAGAGAGGCGTTTCTAGTATCTGAAAAGTTTACAAATGGTTCCTCAACCAGATACCCGCAGATGCCCTTTGCCTTGAAGTATTTCGCGATAATCTCTTTAGTATTATCCGTCGACCCTGTATCGCAGATACAAAACGTATCTATTATACTGATTGCTGAATCCAAGGCTCTGGTAATTATCTTCGCTTCATTCTTCACTATCATATTTAAGGCGACTCTAATAGGACGCTCTTTCATTTCGGTTATCTGCAGATCTAACACCATTATATTGAGAGTTGGAGAGTAGTATTTATATTATTTAGTATTTTTAATCTTTACCTATCTTATATTATGTCATTCACACGATTTAACTACGATACTTGCCGAACAGCTAAATTGCTGCAGGAATCAACGGGACCGGGGAGGTATATGCTAAATGTCCCAGGATGGGGTTCTAAACCTTGCTTCTTTGACGACCCGCAGATAAGAATGCAGGAATGGGGAGCTAATCTAAGGAAGGTGTCAGGCGGTGCTCCAATTGACATTGACACTGACCTAAAGGGGATTACTCGACCTCTTTCAAACTGTCCATCTAAACAATATCCATTTCACATGAACGTCGATACGAAGAAGGTTCGTTATCCCACATGCGCTAAGCCTGTGACGGACGAATCGCGAGCCACACATCCAGCATGGATGTATAGAGATTTAGAGCAAAACCATAGATATATTTTGTTCTTAAATCCGCAAGAGAATACTTGTATGCCCTTTCAGAATAATCTAAATACTAGGATTTTAGAGAAAGACTATTTTGTGTCGCAGGCTCCTTGCCTTCTGAGACAGAGAGGTCGTCCCATCGGTGTATACGAGGGGAAAAATAAACCCTCCGCCACGTTGAAACAATAATTCCGTACCTTATGGAGAATTATTGTTTAAGAAAATATGTCCCTTATATATAATGGCTGAAGTAGCAATACCCGCGCTTGCATTAGGAGCAATGTATATTCTATCAAATAGGGAAGTAGATGCCGATAAAGAAGGTTTTTCCAACGTTTCGGCGCCTGAAGCCAGAGAACTCAAAATGGGAAATGTTAAAACTGGGATACCTACAAAACCTCCTGTGAACTTCCCCATTCAGACGTATGCTGACGTTGGTCATAGTCCTTCTAGCTATGCCTCGCCAAATGCCGCTACAGATAGGTATTTTAGACAGGAGGTATACGAGAAGAAAGCGGAGTCCGGAGAGGATCCAGCAAATGCGTCCCTTTTCAAGTCCTTGTCTGGAGATATGGTACAGAAGAAAGATATAAAATTCAACAATATGGTACCATTCTTCGGGTCCAAAGTGACGCAGAGGACAATCGGATTCAATGGAAATGAAAGCATTCTAGATAATTATAGTGGTAGTGGATCTCAAGTTATTCATAAGAGAGAGCAGGCACCTTTGTTTGCACCTCAGGCGAACATGCACTATGCACATGGAGTTCCCAATCATACCGCATTCATACAATCTAGAATGAATCCCTCACGGAATATGGCAAACACTAAACCATGGAACGAGATACATGTGGGCCCAGGTATGAACCGTGGCTATACTAGCGAAGGATCTGATGGATTCAATGCTGGAATGGAAGCCAGAAATGCATGGATAGACAAGACGGTAGATCAGCTAAGAACCAAAACTAATCCAAAAGTTACATTTGGTTTAGGCAATCACGAAGGTCCTGCAAACTCCGTAATAAAGAGCCGTGGCTTCGAGGGGCGTGTAGAAAAATATCGTCCAGATACATTCTTCATTAATAATCCTGATCGATGGTTGACTACAACAGGACAAGAAAAGGGACAACGGTCAAGGGCTCAGGAACCTCTCCAACCAGAGAACAGACCTTTCACAACCAGAGAATATTTCGGATCTGCTACAACAGACCAGGGAGGAGCTAGCACAGGCGGTCGTGTAGAAGAAAACTACAAGAGAAGTACGCGCCCGGAGCTTCCATCTGATAGTAAATATCCTGGCCCAGCACACAATCTTAACTACGCTGACGGGTGGAAAAATCTGAAACAAAACTATGGA
>Ga0255055_10000990_pt1 | contig 21573 bp, 16 predicted proteins | sample JV7_2_27_MG_FD_188633 | JGI IMG/M metagenome (GOLD analysis project Ga0255055, IMG submission 188633) | Seawater microbial communities from Jervis Inlet, British Columbia, Canada - JV7_2_27 | ecosystem: Environmental > Aquatic > Marine > Inlet | place: Canada: British Columbia | collected...
GTTCAAAGAGGCGTGGCTTTGGCGTGGAAAAATTCTACATTGCATCACTTTCCTGTAAAACCCTTGTATATAAGGGATTATTTGTTGCACCGCAATTTGAAAACTTTTTCCCCGACCTCAGGGACCCCGACTTCACAAGCTCCTTTGCACTTATCCATCAGCGCTACAGCACAAACACATTTCCATCATGGCCTCTGGCGCAGCCTTTCAGGTTTCTTGCACACAATGGTGAGATCAATACGCTCCGCGGAAATATAAACCGTATGAACGCTCGCGAGGCCACGCTCTCCTCAGATCTCTTTCAAAATGAGATACAAAAACTTTTTCCCATTGTTGATCCGACCTTGAGTGATTCTGCAATTTTCGACAATGTGTTCGAACTTCTCGTGCTCGGAGGCAGGTCAATTCAGCATGCGATGATGATGATGATACCGGAAACCTTTGGTGAACGTTATCATATCAGCGCAGACAAGAGAGCCTTCTACGAATACCATGCGGCAATCATGGAACCCTGGGACGGCCCTGCTTCCATTTCCTTTACGGACGGTGTCAGGATAGGTGCAGCCCTTGACAGGAACGGGCTGCGACCCGCACGATACGTGGTGACGAAAAAGGGTATGGTTGTTCTTGCTTCAGAGGTGGGTGTTCTTGATATACCGGCTAAAGATGTTCTTCGCAAGGGCCGGCTGGGTCCCGGAAGAATGCTGCTGGTCGATACAAAGATGGGCAGGATACTCTACGATCATGAGATAAAGGCCCTTGTTTCCCGCAGACAGCAGTACAGGCGATGGCTTGACAGGAACAAAATCGAGTTAAGGGGCCTTTTTCAGGTTCCTGGCCCTGTACAGATTGAGCATGAATCCCTTGAAACGAGGCAGAAGATATTCGGGTACACCCTTGAAGATATACGTATGCTCATCTCACCTATGGCGGAGAATGCACAGGAACCAGTCAGTTCCATGGGCAACGATGCTGCACTTGCAGTACTCTCAGACAGACCCCAGCTTCTCTACAACTATTTCAAGCAGCTCTTTGCACAGGTGACCAATCCCCCCATTGATCCTTATCGGGAAAGCCTTGTGATGTCGCTCATGAGCTTTATCGGAAGAGAGGAAAACCTCCTGGAGGAGACGCCGCAGCATTGTCATCAGTTGAAGCTTCCCCATCCCATTCTGTCCAATGACGATATGACCAGGCTCCGTGTTGAGAAAATCGAGGGCCTGCGAGCTGTGGTGCTTCCGATACTTTTCAACACAGGTGCTGAGGATATGGATGCTGTGCTCAGCACGCTCTGCAGGAAAGCTGAGAGAATGGTTGATGCAGGTGCATCTCTCCTCATCCTGAGTGACCGCGGAGCCAATCCTTCGCAGGCCCCCATACCTGCACTTCTTGCCACTTCGGCCATACACCATCACCTGATTCGCACGCAGAAGAGGCACCTTGCGGCAATCATCGTTGAAACCGGAGAGGCCAGAGAGGTAATGCACTTTGCCACACTCATAGGTTTCGGGGCAAGTGCAATCAACCCCTATCTCGTGTTCGAGACCACCCAAGACCTGGTTGAACATAATAAACTTCGATCAGATCTTCTTCCTGAGTCGGCTATTGAAAACTACATAAATGCCGTTAAGAAGGGACTGCTCAAGATCATGTCCAAGATGGGTATTTCGACCATTCGAAGCTATCGCGGGGGGCAGATCTTTGAAGCAGTGGGATTGAGCCGGGAGCTGGTTAAGCGGTATTTTCCGGGTGCACCTTCGCCAATCGGGGGTGTAGGCATTGAAACCATTGCCTGTGATGCCTGTAGGAGACATACGCATGCCTATGATGCGGCATCTCCCGAGGGTCTCGACTCAGGAGGCAATATACACTACCGCAACCGATCCGAGAAACACAGGCTGTCGCCTGAAGCCATTGTTCTGCTGCAGCAGGCCGTACGAAATGATAATTATGGTCAGTTTAAAGAGTATTCCAGTGTCATCAACGACACAGATAGAAACCTGTGTATGTTGCGGAGCCTCTTTGGGTTCAAAGAGTCAAAACCCATAGCAATTGAAAAGGTCGAGCCTGCCCTGGAAATCGTGAAGCGCTTCGTTACATCAGCCATGTCCTTCGGTTCCATCAGCAGGGAAACCCACGTAACCATGGCCATAGCCATGAACAGGCTTGGTGCAGCAAGCAACTCGGGTGAAGGTGGAGAGGACGACGAGCGCTACAGAGTTCTCAGTGGAGGCGATTCTGCCAGAAGTGAGGTAAAACAGGTTGCATCAGCGAGATTCGGTGTAACGAGCAACTACCTCGTTAATTGCCGTGAACTGCAGATAAAGATGTCGCAGGGAGCAAAGCCTGGTGAGGGAGGCCAGCTTCCAGGTCACAAGGTTGATGAGTATATTGCAAAGGTACGACATTCTACACCGGGTGTCATGCTCATTTCTCCACCGCCCCACCATGACATCTACTCCATTGAAGATCTCTCACAGCTTATCTTTGACCTGAAAAATGCAAATCCCAAAGCACGGGTTTCGGTAAAACTCGTTGCCGAGGTAGGCGTTGGTACTGTGGCCGCTGGTGTGGCCAAGGCAAAGGCGGATATGGTTCTGATTTCCGGGCATGACGGCGGAACCGGGGCATCTCCTATTTCGTCGATCAAACATGCAGGTATACCCTGGGAGATCGGGTTGGCCGATACACAGCAGACTCTGGTCATGAACAATCTGCGTGATAGAATCAGAATACAGACGGATGGGCAGCTCAGGACGGGAAGGGATGTAGTCATTGCTGCTCTTCTCGGTGCAGAGGAGTTCGGGTTTGGAACCATTTCTCTGGTAACACTTGGATGCGTCATGATGCGAAAGTGTCATCTGAACACCTGTCCCGTCGGTGTGGCCACGCAGGACCCTGAACTGCGCAAGAGGTTTTCGGGAAAACCGGAGCATCTCATGAATTTCATGCGCTTCATAGCCATGGAGACACGGGAAATCATGGCTGAGCTGGGATTCAAAAGTATAGATGAGATGGTTGGACGAGTTGATATGCTCGATGTTGCCGAGGCACTGAGTATCTTGCAGGACCGTGGCCTTGATTTTTCCAGACTTTTTGTGAAACCGCAACTACCAAAGGATGGGGTCCTTCGCTGCGTCAGGACAGCTAAAATCGATCTATCCAAGTCTGTTGACAGCAAGCTCATACAGAAGGCTAAGGATGCACTTGAAAAGGGTTCAGCTGTTCAGGTAAGTTTGCCCATTCGCAACAGCAACCGTACCGTTGGAGCAACGTTGAGCTCTGAAGTGTCATCCCGTTACAGTTCAGCGGGGCTTCCCCATGATACGATTAGATGCTCCTTTTCAGGCTCAGCGGGACAGAGTTTCGGTGCATTCCTGGCACCCGGCATTACCTTCGAGCTCGAAGGAGATGCCAACGACTACTTTGCCAAGGGTTTATCCGGCGGTAAAATCATCGTATATCCTCAGGCGGATGCAACATTCCGTCCGGAACACAACATCATCACAGGGAATGTCAACCTGTATGGAGCAACCAGCGGAGAGGTTTTTATTAATGGTATGGCCGGAGAGCGTTTTGCCGTTCGAAACAGCGGCGCAACTGCTGTGGTCGAGGGTGTGGGTGATCATGGCTGTGAGTACATGACAGGAGGAAGAGTTGTTGTGCTTGGACGAACAGGAGTCAACTTCGCAGCAGGCATGAGCGGCGGCATTGCATACGTGCTCGATGAAGATCAGCTTTTCGATACCAAATGCAATCTTGAAATGGTGGATATTGAACCTCTCATGGACAGCAGGGACATCAAAGATCTTCACACACTGATCGAGCGGCATGTGGAATATACGGGCAGCACGTATGCGCAGAGAATACTTGAACACTGGCGCGAGCTGCTCCCGCTCTTCGTCAAAGTGATGCCCATTGACTACCGGAAAGCGCTGGAACGAATGAGAGAGAAAGAGGCGGGTGAAACCGAACAGATAGCAGTAACGGAAGAGGTATTTATCTGATGGGAAGTATACGAGGATTTTTGGAACATCCCCGCGTCGATGCGGCCTACAGGCCTGTACAGGAGCGTATCAACGATTACAGAGAGTATGTACGAAAGATACCTGAACGGGACCTCAAGATTCAGGGAGCTCGCTGTATGGACTGCGGCATTCCTTACTGTCAGTCCTCTCGCGGGTGTCCGGTTTTAAACCTCATCCCTGAGTGGAACGACTATGTGTATCACGGGGAATGGCGTGATGCGCTTGTACGGCTGGAAATGACAAACAATTTTCCTGAAATTACGGGCCGTGTGTGCCCGGCCCCTTGTGAAACTGCATGTACACTGGCCATAAACAGCAGTCCGGTTACCATCAAGCAGATCGAGCTCGCCATCGTTGAGCACGGCTTTGATATGGGTTGGATTACACCCAAACCAGCATCCGGTGAAACCGGCCGTGCCGTTGCGGTAATCGGTTCCGGTCCTGCGGGGCTTGCCGCAGCACAGCAGCTGAGGCGTTCAGGACATCGTGTAACGGTATTTGAAAAATCTAACCGTGTTGGAGGAATACTGCGATACGGAATACCCGATTTCAAGCTCGAAAAAAGAGTGTTGGACCGGCGTCTCGAACAGATGAAGGCTGAAGGAATTCAGTTTCAGTGTGATGTCATGATCGGAGAGGATATATCGGCAAGATATCTTCGTAAAAGCTATGACGCCATACTCCTTGCTACCGGAGCCGGAGAACCGAGAAACCTGGAGGTACCGGGAAGGGAACTTGGTGGAATACATTTCGCAATGGACTATCTCACCCAGTCCAACAGCATGGTTGCCGGTGATCTCCATCTCGATGAAATCATATCGGCGCACAACAAAAGAGTCCTAGTTATAGGTGGAGGAGATACCGGTTCTGACTGTATTGGCACAGCAACCCGACAGGGTGCAAGGGAGGTGCATCAGTTTGAGCTATTACCGAAGCCTCCACAGTGGAACAAACCGTGGAATCCCGGCTGGCCGGACTGGCCCAATATACTCAGGACATCAGGGTCGCAGATGGAGGGGTGCAAGCGCCGCTGGTCTGTATTGACCAATGAATTCATCGGAAAGGATGGACAGGTTGCAGGCGCCAATTTCTCTGAAGCTACATGGGAAAAGACATCTCCGGATGCACACCCTGTACCGACTCCAGTACCGGGAAATGAGTTTTCCCTGAAAGTTGATATTGTGCTCCTTGCCATGGGGTTTTTGCACGTACGGCACGACAAACTGCTCGATGATTTGAAGACAGAGCTTGATTCCAGGGGTAATGTGAGCATACAGAATAACTATGAAACATCGATAACCGGGGTATTTGCAGCAGGTGATGCACATACAGGTGCGTCTCTGGTTGTGCGATCCATCTATCACGGCCGAATGGCTGCGAAAGCCATTGACGATTTTCTGAAGTAAGGTTTTTCTGATCGAAATTATAATCCTGGGAGCTGCACATGAAAACCGCACAGCTTGGAAACTCTGACATGCACATTACTCCGATAGGGCTTGGAGGCTGGGCAATCGGAGGTGACTGGAAGTATGGTTGGGGACCACAGAATGAGAAGGACTCTATAGAAACCATACATAAAGCTATTGACCGTGGCATCAACTGGATCGATACTGCCGCTGCATACGGATTGGGCAACTCGGAGGAAGTGATAGGTAAAGCTGTAAAGGAGATGGTCAAGAAGCCCTACATCTTCACGAAATGCTCAATCGTGTGGGATGAGAATGGAAATGTGGGCCACAGCCTCAAGGCAGATTCAGTTCGGCGTGAAGCAGCGGCCTGCCTGCGACGTCTTGGTGTGGATACCATTGATCTCTATCAGATACACTGGCCCAATCCTGATGCTGAAGTTGAGGAGGGCTGGCAGACCCTTGTAGACCTGCAAAAAGAGGGCAAGGTCCGTTACATCGGTGTTTCAAATTTCAACGCAGGTCAGTTGAAACGGGCCGAACAGATCGCCCCGCTTACCTCTCTACAGCCGCCCTATTCGCTGATCGCACAGGATGTGGCGGAAGAGACACTCCCATACTGCAGGGAACGCAATATTGGAGTTATTGTGTACTCACCCATGGGTTCGGGTCTTTTGACCGGAAAGATGACACCTGAACGTGTCAAGTCTCTTCCCGATACTGACTGGCGCAAGTCCAATGCCAATTTCCAGATGCCCCGTCTCGCACGACATCAAAAGCTCGTCACCATACTGAAGGAAATTGGGGATGGGTATGGACGGACGGCTGGTGAAGTAGCCATTGCATGGACGCTCCTAAATCCTGCGGTCACTGCCGCCATTGTCGGGATGCGGCGGCCTGAGCAGGTTGAGGGTGTGGTTCATGCAGGGGAGATTTCACTCAGCGAGGATGATATCCATAGAATTGAGACATTTAGCAGGGAAAACCCCTGAGCTTTCATATCGATCTGTCGGTAATCCAGGAGGTAAACTACCATGAAGAAAATCGGGATTCTTCTCGTTTTTAGCCTTATGCTGCTCGCATTTCTCTCTGCATGTGCTACGAGCAGTCAGACGAAGCACTCCTCTTCATCTGTGCTCGATCGAATAATCGAGAGGGAGGAGCTCATAGTCGGTACAGCTGCGAGTATGCCCCCTTTTAACCTGAAAAGTGCATCCGGTGAGATAATTGGTTATGAAATTGATCTGGCACAATACTTTTCCAATTCGTTGGGAGTGAAGCTGAAACTCGAAACTATGCCCTTTGTGGATCTTCTGCCAGCCCTTGAAGAGGGAAGGGTGGATATGGTGATGTCGGGCATGACCATGACAGCTGATCGGAATGTGAGGGTGGCCTTTGTGGGGCCCTACTTCATTTCCGGAAAATCCTTTCTCACAAAGCTTCAAACAGTTGCAACAGTGGAAGATCCATCCGAGGTGAACAATGCTGACTGGACATTTACCGCACTTGAGGGGTCAACGAGCCAGGTTTTCGTTGAGCAACTTCTCTCAAGGGCAAACTTTGTATCTGTCAAAGAGTACGATGACGCAATTGAGATGATCCGTAGAAATGAAGCTGACGCACTTGTGGCGGATTACCCTGTATGCGCACTCAACGCTCTCCTGTATCAGGATGAGGGATTCATCTTTCTCCCCACACCACTCACCTATGAGCCAATCGGCGTCGCATTACCCGCAGATGATCCGCTCTTCGTTAACTGGGTCGAAAACAGGCTCACCACACTCGAGGGAAGCGGAATACTCGAAGAACTCCTGATTTACTGGTTCGGCGGAGGATCATGGATTAATGAGCTGCCTTAGAATTGTAGGGCGAATGTAAAGAAATTTAAAGATATCGCTGCACTAGCGCTTCGCTAGGTCGAGTTTCGTGAAGAAGTAAAAACGGCATGTATTGTTCATTGCGAATTAAATCACACCTGAAGGAGGTGTTGGGATGAAACTAAGACCTGCTGATTTACAGAGGGAGAGATACGATTTCCCCGAGGGATTGCTCAGACTCGTTAACTGGCGCGAGATTGAACCGGATCCACCAGGAAGATGGCCGGGTATATACGGCGATCCAGAAACAGAACTTATGATCTGCCGTGAAACCATGGGATCAAAGCAGACAGTTATGGGACGCTCGGTGTATAAGCCTGGTTCCTACCATGAGCCCCACTGCCATCTCTACTCTGAAGAGTTTATCTACTGTTTGAGTGGAAAGTGTGTTGTGGGCAGTGGAGAAAGGGAATACCTGTTCACACCAGGTGACGTGCAGTTTGCGGCAATTGGAGAGATACACTGGCTGCGCAATCCCTTTGAAGAACCGGTTGAATTCCTCTGGATATACAGTGGTTGCGCCATGCCCATGGAAAGCGGATATGCCACCCCTGACAGCTTTGAAGAGGCGATGAAGGCCATGAAAAAGAATCACACTCCGAAATAGGAGGTATATGTGCTGGCGCGATTATTCCAGTGGATGGCTGATCCTATCCGTGTTTACTCATCCCAGAGCATTCTCTGATCGGCCTCAGCATGAAGAGCACGGCTTCCACCATTTTCTGCTTTTCCCAGATAGGCGTTTTCATCGGCAAGAGAAGGGTCGATGCTGCCCAGCTCTGTGTAGGTCTGGTCCGCCCTATCCTGTTCTCCCAGTTTCTGGTACACCCGTGTCAGGCCTAGAAGCACTTTCGGGTTATCGGGCTCTTTCCGATGTGCCCGTTCGTAATAATCAAGAGCCTCCCTGTACCTGTTCTGCAGGTAGTATACGTTTCCCAGATTCATAAGTGAGGGAGCATACTCTTCGGTCTGGACTACCTGCTCGAAGGCGGATATCGCTTTTTCCTCAAGACCATATCGGGCATAAAGTACACCAAGCCTGTTGACGGCGGTTGCGCTGCTGCCGGATTGATCTATTTCGGAGAGCAGTTTTTTTTCTCTCGACGAGATTTCACGATTGACAAACCGTTTTACCTCGGCAATATACTCTTGAACAACAAGGCTGCTTTCCGGCAGTGTCAGAACAGTGCTGCCAAAGAGGCCTACAGGCTCGTAAATCTTCCATGCCTCCTTAGTGCTGAATAGTGCTGCACTCTGTCGTACTGTGTTGTCCCGCCACTGTTTTGAACCGATAAGCCATGCTTTCAGGAAGCCGTCATCCAATATTGTTGTCTCTACAGGCATCCATGCCATTCCATCCCTGAAGATGAGATCAGTGCTGTTGTCAAAATGGCGTTTCGCTTCTTCCTCACTCATACCGAGCGAGAAGGCGGTGAGTATATGGCCAGGAACGGCGATAAAGGCAGTGTCAATGCCCACCGATTCCAGCAGAGCATTGTATAAAATGGATAGGTCGTCACAATCGCCGGCTTTGTACTCGAGTGTCTGTTTTGGAAATTGAATAAAATCCACGGCAAGCCTGTTTTGCGAGAAATCTCTGTGAGGAGTCGTCGGGTCGATCACATAGCTCATACCGTAGAGTGACAGCGCTTCGTACAACGCTATTCCCATGAGCAGGTTTGCGTTGAGTGTCCTGCTTGCCTTGTCCTTTATCATGCCGGCAACGTTTTTTGAGAACTTCAACACTGCAGTGTCTTTTGCAGTCACGAATGATGCCACTTTTCGGTCATCATCCCAGGTCATGGCATTTCGGTTGTGTATGCGTATGGTACCGACAAACTCCTGTGTACGAGATTTTCCTTCAGCAGTATACTCGACAATGATCTTGACTGAAACCTTGTTCCCTTCAGAGATTTCAAGCACATGGTTGGTAAAAAGGCCAAAGAGAAGCACCTCTCGTTTTCCACCCCGATTCAGTTTCAAAGGTGCCTGGCATATTTTCGGGTTGTCCATGTACTGCTTAATAAAGAGGCTCACCTGAATGTTTTCCACCGCCTCGCTGCCGTTGTTGCGCAGTACAGCCCTGCCGATGGGATGTTCATCATAGTATTTGTAGAACACGGGATACACAGCGTCGAACTCAATGTTTTCAATCGCCACACTGGGCCCCTTTGAAGGTCCAGTTCTCAGCTCACCCATGGAAGCATCCGAAATACTTTGTACAGGAGAACCGCGAAAAGGGTTCTCCATCATGCTGAGCTCGTAGGTTTTTCGGTTAATTGGGTGTGACAGTCTGAAATTGCTGTAATTGTATGATACACCGTCCGAAGCCTTTTTCCTGCTTGCCAGTACGACCGCATTCCCGCTGTTTCGTTTGAGATTTCTGGCTTCTGAAGGAGAAATGTGCAGTCGAGCTTCAGTACCGAAAACCTTGATCATATAGATTTGCTTGTCCGCATCATAGGACTCCAGGCTGCCCACCGGTGCAGCGATTTCTCCTGACTTTTTTTCCCGGGCACTGAAATACTGTTCCGTCATCTTCTGCAGCTCGAGAAGAACATGGCTGCTCAGTTTTTTCTTTCGAATTTCATACTCATCACTGGTCTCGAATTCATCCTTCGGAGCTGTAAGCTCACCATCGATGGCGGCCATGATGCGCTTGCTGCTCGCGTTATTCACGATACGTTTCTGGGCCTGTGAAAATGACAGAGAGAGGGAGTTTAAAAGTGAGATGACAGGATCAGGTCCCACTCCATCCAAGCGCCAGAAAACCGCTGTTTGATCACTGGATCCTGTCGCAAAGAGCCTGCCATCCGATCTGAACGATGCATCAAAGACATTGTCATTGTGCCTGTATATGTTGTGAATTTCCTTCCAGTTCATGCCGTCTTCACGGCCCCAGACCCGAACAGTACCGTTTGATATGGCTGCTGCAATAAACCTGTTGTCAGGGCTGAACTCAACACTCCACATGCCGCCCGATTTATGGTCCAGTTTCTGTGCCTCCACATAACGGTCTCCTTCACGTTTCCATATTGTCATAAGATTGGTACTTCCGGATGCGAGAAGCTTTCCGTCATGGGAGAATGCGATACTCGTCACATAGTATTTGTTGTTTGAGAGGACTTGATGCTTTATGAAAGAGCCATCCTGCAACCTCCATATGATAATGTTCGAGTCATCTCCGGCAGAGGCCATGATGGCTGTATCCGGACTGAATGCAATGTCCCTGATTGGTTTTTCATGTTCTATAAGAACCTGATGTTTTTTAAATGTGTTGTTGTCCCATTTCCAGACAATAACCTGCTTTTCGACGCCACATGAGATGAGGAAGCGCGAGTCCGGACTGTAGGAAATACCGGTGACATAGTAGGGATGTCCATCCAGGGCCTGCACAACCTGAAGTGTTCCAAGATCGAGGATTCCAATGTCTCCCTGTGACTTGTATCTGCTAAAGGCCAGGTATTTCTCATCCGGGGAAAAGGCGAGTTTTCCACCAACGTTCTTTCTATTGCCCTGATTCATCCATAGGCGATTGAAGGCTCGGTTGTAGAGATACACGGAGTTGTCACCAACGGTAACAGCAAAATAGGTTCCGAAGGGGGAGAATCTGACCTCACGTACATAGTCTTCAAAGTTGTCGAGCGTCTGAATTTCAGTAACACTGAACTCAGCGGGTCCAGCAAGAGCTATCACAGGGAGGAACAGAAACAGGGTTATACAGAGAACGGTTTTCACGGGGTATACCTTCCTGTTCAGGCCTTGTATGCTATTAATTGTGAACATCACCCCTGATAAGGGACCTTGCACTGTCTGTGATGCGCTTCCATTCAAGTCTACGCTGATAGAGATCCTTCACGATTTTCAATTCGCTGTACACAACCCCTATTGCGTTTTCGATGGAGCTGAGTGAGGGTTCCTTTCGTCTCTTCTTTCCAAGGGCCTTCCTATACCGTTTATACGCGGACTTCTTGTATCTTTTAAGAATTGTTGAACCATTTGTGGTGAACTTCAGCAGTCTTTTCTGTCGTATCTGTTCATTTTGCGCATCGAGTACTGCAAGGTACAGATTGACGAGGCTTGCAAGTGAGAAGAACTGTATGCTCAGCCACTTTTTCCGCAGAAAAACCCGCTGCAGCCGAAGAACAGCTCGTCGTTTCACGTTATGAAGAGCGGCATATTTTTTTTTCACCCTTTGATGGACAAGCTCACTCATCCTGGTTTTGTGTGTCTCCCTTTTGGATTGCAGCCTTGAACGTAATGCTAAAGATTCACTTCTATTCTTGAGTGTTGTAAATAGGTCCATACACTAAAAATAACGCACTGCAATGCCTTTTTCCACCTTAACTTCGATTTTCTTGACTGAATACATGGAGCAACTTATTTTTATGGGTATAGATAGAGTATTCCTGCAAAGTCTCCCAATAAACGTAGAACCGTTGCTGGAAAATCGGAGGTAAAGGCCGCTATGGCTATTCATACTTTTAAGGCAGAAGTAACTCAGCTGCTTCATCTGATCGTTCATTCCCTGTACTCCCACAGGGAGATATTTCTCAGAGAGCTTATATCAAATGCGTCGGATGCCCTTGACAAGCTCAAATATCTGACGCTTACTGACACCCGCTTCAAGGATCTGCCCTTTGAACCCAGGATTGATGTTCTGTTTGATGAAAAAAAGTCCAAAACAATCACAGTGTCTGATTCGGGAATTGGTATGAATGAGGAAGACCTTGTTCAAAACCTGGGCATGATTGCTTCTTCTGGAACGCGCAACTTCATCGAGAGTATGACAGGGGATGCACGAAAGGATGCGAATCTGATTGGACAGTTCGGTGTCGGGTTCTATTCTGCATTTATGGTGTCAGAAAAGGTTGAAGTCGTAAGCCGTAAAGCGGGTGAGGATAAGGCTTATAAGTGGATCAGCGATGGAAAGGGCGATTTTGAGGTGAAGGATGCAGATCGTGACATAGGTGGTACGACAGTCACCTGCTACCTCACTGAAGATGGAAAAGAGTATGCGGACCGCTTTCGAATTGAGAACGTTGCAAAAAAATACTCAAACCATATTCCCTATCCAATCTATCTCCATTTCGAAGAAATCCACACTGACGGTGAGGGCGAGGGAAAAAAGGAGCATCGTGAACAGAAGGAAGAGCAGATCAATGCTGCTTCGGCCTTCTGGAAACGGCCTAAATCTGAGCTGGCTGAAGAGGACTACATTGAGTTCTACAAAACCCTGACCCATGACCAGGACGCTCCACTCCATTTTATCCATACCCATGCCGAAGGGACGCTTGAGTACTCCACACTCTTTTATATTCCGAAAAAGGCGCCGCCAGACATGTTTCAGGTCGATTATCAATCAGGCGTGAAACTCTACGTGAAACGGGTTTTCATTACAGATGATGACAGAGACCTCATGCCAACCTATATGCGCTTCCTGAGGGGCATTATCGATTCGGAAGACCTGCCGCTCAATGTGAGCAGGGAGATTCTTCAGAAGAACCGTATCATGGAGAATATCAGAAATGTTTCCGTGAAGAAGATCCTTGGCGAGCTTAGCGATCTTGCAGAGAAGGGCGATGAAAAATACAGGGAGTTCTATGAACAGTACAGAATACTCCTGAAGGAAGGCCTGTATCAGGACTTTTCGAACCGTGACATACTCATGGAACTTTTGCGTTTCAAGTCCACAACTGTCGAGGGGTACACGAGCTTTGCAGATTATCTCGATCGAAAAAAGGATGATCAGAAGTTCATCTATTACATAACAGGTGGGAATGAGGACAATGTGAGGCGCTCCCCTCTGCTTGAGGTTTACAGAGAAAATGAGATCGAGGTTCTCATCATGGATGATGAGATAGACGAAATTGTGTTACCTTCCATTGGTGCCTACAAGGGTACTGAGCTGAGGGCGGTAAACAGGAGCGATGCGACAGAGGATATAGTCAAAGAGGGTGATAGTGAGCGGAGAGAGAAGTTGCAGCCTCTCCTCAAGAAAATCGGAGAAGTGCTCGGTGACAGGGTAAAGGATGTACGCATAAGCGAAAGGCTTACCGATTCACCCTCGTGCATAGTCGCTGACGGCAAAGATCCGACCATTCAGATGCAGCACCTGATGAAGCTTATGGGACAGGAGAGTGGGGAGGACTTTCGACCCATACTCGAGATCAATCCGAAACACTCAATTATCAAAAAGATGGATGCTGTAGAAGACAGCGGCCTGTTTGAGGATATCGCATGGCTTCTGCTCGAGCAGGCACTGCTTATAGAAGGTGCTGCGCCGAAAGATATTACATCATTCACACGTCGTTTAAACAGCATCATGGAAAAGGCGATCTAGAAAAGTAACTTGATCTCCCATGATTAGTTTACTAAGTTATTACTGGGGGTAAGGTTATGAAGAGAGATGAGCAAGAGATAGCAAAGGTTTTTGATGACGCCATGGAGCGTGCCTGGGAAGAAGCGAAACTGCGTGATCTCATGACACTGTATCACATGTGGAAGAAGGGTGAATTCTCACAATTTAAATCTTTTCATGATCTTTTTGAAAAGTTTTATCACTATGATGATGACGTAAGGAACATGGATGAGAAAGAATATTTTTCAATAGAGCACGTTGTCGTTGATACTATTTGCCAGTCTTCAAGCGAACTTGCGCAGGGTCTTTGTGCTGGATGGGAAGAGGAGTAGGGTATGCCAGAGGAAAAGCAAAACAGGATGCAGAAGGAATTCGATAAGTTAAGAGAACTGCAGCATATACTCCTCAATGAGTTTGAGACAGAGGAGGAGCTTGAAGAGATTCCGAAAGAGCTCAATGAACTGAAGAGGCAATTCCACAAATTGGAGAGAACTCTCGCTGAAAAAGAGGCGAGCAGGGGGCACAACACCAAACGATTGGAGCAATTGACCAAGGAAAAGGAGGAATCCAGCCTCAACAAGGAGAAGTATGAGGGGCAGATCAAGCTCATCAAGACGCAGAAAGAGTATGAAGCCCTTACGAGTGAGATCGCACAGATCGACGAAAAGCTTGCACAGATCGGGTCTGAAGAGCTCGAGTCCATGCAGGCACTGGAGACACTCAACAGCGATCTTGAGGAGCAGTCAACACAGCTGCAGGAACTTAAAGGGACAATCGCCGGGAAAGAGAACGAGGTAAGTAAACTCTCTGCGGATAAGCAGAAGGAGCTCGATAAATACCTGAAGGAGAAAAAAACCACTTCCTCCGGCCTTGACAAAGAACTTATCTATAAATTCGAAAAAATCGTAAAAAATAAGGACGGTATCGGCATCATATCAATCAAAAACAATGTGTGTATGGGATGCAATGTCCTGCTTCCACATCAGTTTGTGAACGATGTACGACGTGAGGATAATATCCTTTTCTGCCCTAACTGTTCGCGCATTCTCTACTACCAGCTTGAGGACCATGCTGAAGAGATAGCGTTCCAACCATAAGCGATCCCCAATGGTTATCTATGTCGATGGAGGAGCACGGGGAAACCCCGGACCGGCAGCTATAGGCTTCGTTGTTTTCGATGATTCCCACACAGAGCTGTACAGATTCGGTGCACCAATTGGAGTACGTACCAATAATTATGCTGAATACAGCGCGCTCATCGAAGCCTTGACCTACCTAAGATCGAAGAATACCTATACAGAAACAGTGAGCTCCAATAAACCGGCAACCATATACTCTGATAGTGAACTCATTGTCCGCCAGATGAATGGGGAATACAAGGTGAAAGACCCCAAACTTATTCCGTTGCACAGCAAAGCCCGTGGTCTGCTGGACCAAATTGATGCTGTGCGTATTCATCATATACGGAGAAAAGAGAATAGGATCGCCGATGCGATTGTAAACCGGGTATTGGATAATCGTGAAATGACCGGCCAAATATCTTGACAAAAACCGTTATTGCGATACCATGGATAATAATTGATAGTTAAAAAGCATGTTACTGAGCGGTAAAGACCGGGGGAGGGGAACAGCATTCCTGCAATGACTGGAGAGTTTTATAATGAAAGTAGTCGACGTTGCCGCTTCAGTCATCCTCTGCGTGTTGGCATTGACTAGCTGCAACACGGGAACAAACCCATCAAACGACCCTACAATCCCGGTTTTGTCCGTGGATCCTTCCTCATTGAACTTCCGTGGATCAGAGACGGTACAAACACTGGACATCATCAATGATGGGGGAGGTGCGTTGAGTTGGGAAATTGACACTGAAACAGGGTGGATCGTCTGTCCTGTCTCCAGCGGAGAGACTGAAACATCAACGACTGTGGAAATCAGTGTAAATGGGAAGGAGATCGGTGATTCGGACCAGATAAGTGAAGGCACACTGACCATTTATTCCAACGGTGGAAATTACAGTGTACCTGTTTCTTACATACCCGGTTTCACCCTCACTGGTTTCGTATACGAAGGAGAAGGGACCGAGGCTATTCTCAGTCCGGGTGCTAGAATCACTGTGTATAGTGATACTTTTGACTTTTTCACGGACAGCGATCAGGATGGGTGGTACTACCTGGAAGATGTGCCAATATTTTTCAATTATGTTGAAGCTACTAAAGGTAATCAACTGGATCGTCTTGAATCCGGGACAAAACTGGTGATACCGGACAACAATATTTTGGAGTATGACTTCTACCTCATGCCTGTTACAGGTGATTAGATCATATTCCACTGTTCACCACTCCACCTATCACTCCTTGACTGTTCATGCTTTGAATAATATGATTATGAGGCAGACCTGCAGATCGGTCGCGCCAGGTAAAGAATTATGTTTGAAGATCTTTGACCTGGGGAGGAAAGTCCGGGCTCCACAAGGGTTTGGTGCTGGGTAACGCCCAGGGGGAGTGATCCCACGGAAAGTGCAGCAGAAAATATACCGCCCCTCCAAGGGCAGGTACTTTGGAGGAGTAAGGGTGAAATGGCGAGGTAAGAGCTCACCGCCTGAGATGGCGACATCTCAGTGGCTTGTAAACCCCACCAGGAGCAAGGCCAAATAGACAGGCACAGAGTGAACCCGCTTATGCCTCATGGGTAGGCCGCGCGAGGTGTGTCGAACACCCCAGATAGATGACCGTTAAAACAGAACCCGGCTTACTGCAGGTCTGCAGCAATATTCTCTTCCTCAATTTCATTCCTGTGAGATGATGCCATGATACGTTATAGAATGAAACAAAATGTTCAAATCGACGAGGTGGATATCAATTCAGAGGAGTTCTGTTTCGATTATTCAGGATCAACGAGAACGGAGGAAAAGACTGTGACGACTCCTTGCCTTCCTCCGATTCTCTATGTGAATCAGAATCGGTATGTGCTGATATGGGGAAGAAACAGTTTTATACGTCATGCACAACTGGGAGAGCCTGTACCGTGGGTCCTCCTTGTCGAGGGTTTTCCATCAGTACAGAAAGCCCTGTTATACAGCATCGAGGTGAAGGCGCAGACAGGGGGATTTACAGTGGTCGAAAAAGCCCTTGCGCTGAAGAGGCTGTACAGTATCGGAGATACATGGGAGGATTGGGTCTACGACTGTCTGGATATTCCACGGAACAACACCATTATACAGCGTTATCTAACACTTGCCGATGCGCCTGCAGCTATCAAAGAAATGGTGCATAGTGGAGTTCTGCACGAGAACACGGTATTTGAAATCCTGAGCCTTGAGAGTGCTCTTTGGGCATCTATCGCAGAGATTATCAGTGGTGTTGCCCTGGGAACAAAAAAGAGGAATGAAATCGTGGTCATGCTCCGCGACATAGCGCGAAGAGACGGAAAAAGTTTGCGAAACGTGGTTGAGAGTGGTCATATACAGGCCATTCTTAATGATTCGGGTATGGACCCCTCTCACAGGGGAGAGAAATTGTACAGGCATATCAGAGACGCTCGATATCCATCCATCCATGAATTCAGGGAGAGGTTCAATAAAAAGCTGAAAGAGGTGAAGCTTAACCGTAAATTTCACCTTCAACTGCCTGAAAACTTTGAAAAATGGGAATTCAGGCTGGTGATACCATTTTCATCTCATGAGGATTTCCGGGAAAGCATACAAATGCTGCAGAAGACAAGCAAAAAGTCTTCTTTCAATGAACTCATGAACATGAGATATTAGGGAAGTGTGTGGTTGATCTTTTCAAGCATCTGCATCAGTTCATCCCGTATTTCATTGATGTAGTGCTTTCTCGGGTCTTTTTCCTTGCCAAGCAGCAGATCGAAGAGAACTTTTCTTGCACCTGAAATACTGTAACCTCTCTGATGTACCATTTCCTTGATCTTCTTGACGATAAAAACATCGCGTTCGGTGTATAATCGATGGCCTGCCCTGTTTTTCATGGGCTGAAGAAAGGGAAACTCCCTCTCCCAATAGCGAAGCACATAGGGTTTTACACCGATTTTTTCAGATACCTCACCGATTGAGTGAAAACCATCACCCGCTTTTAGCGGATCCGATTCTGTTTTCCCGTCCATTGATCAATCTCTTTATGTTCGAGATATGCCGTATCACGATCGCAATGAAGAGCAGCGCTGCAAAGAGCAGACTATAGAGATCGTAATCGGCGAATACAACGAAGAGTGCACTTGCAAGGGTATACACGCTGACAGCAACCAGAGAACCAAGGGATACGTACCTGCTCAGCTTGACAGAAACAAGAAAGGCACACAGTGCACTTAGTGATGCATAGGGATTGATTGCCAGTGTAACCCCCAGAGATGTTGCAACACCCTTTCCACCACGAAATCTGAGGAAGGGTGTGAATATGTTGCCTGCAATAACCGTTATACCCAGAAGAAACCTGAAAAGATTCTGGTTCGGAAAGAACCGTGAAAAGAAGTAGGTTACGAGAAAGCCCTTCAGGATATCGAAGACAAGTACAAGGACGCCAAGTTTCCATCCTTCTGTACGATACACATTGGTGAATCCGAAATTTCCGCTGCCGTAATCTCTGATATCCTTTTTCTTCAGGGCCTTTACCACGATATATCCGGTGGGTATTCCACCAATGAGAAAAGCCCCAAAAAATAGCAGTATGGATAGAACCATTCCTATCTCTTTCTCAATGAAACTTCAATGGGAACTCCTCGTAGATCGAAATAATGCCGAATGGAGTTCGACAGGTAGCGCTTGAAGTTCACATCTTTGGTGTCAATATTACGGATGAAGAACTCGAAACTGGGCGGCGCCGTTCCCCGCTGATAACCGTATTTGATGTTACCCTTTCCGTGGGGCAGGCGGCCGATGAAACTGTTCAATTCTGCTGTTTTAAGGGTACTGTGATAATTATTATACACCCTTACAATTTTTTTCAGTAATGCTTTTTTATTATAGCCCGTGTGTGCTGATAGAGGGACAATATCCGCAAAATGAGCATGGGGAAATGCGTAGTAGATGTCGTCTCGAAACACCTTTTCATCGATGTTCTGTGATTTCATCAGGTCCCACTTATTTGCTGCAATAATCATTGCTCTTTTCTTTTCAGCGATGATCCACGCAATCTTCTTGTCCTGTGCCGAAACTCCTTCTGTTGCATCAAGTACCAGTATTGAAACCGTGGAATGTTGGATGGCCTGCTCAGTACGAACCAGGCTGTAGAATTCAACACTCTCGCGTATTTTCCCTCTTTTTCTCAGTCCCGCCGTGTCGATAAAATGAAGTTCCCTGCCATTGTATAGCAGGGTTTCGTCCACGGTGTCGCGGGTTGTTCCTGGTTCGGGCAGCACGATTGAACGGTCTTTCTGTACGAATAGGTTGAGAATTGATGATTTTCCCACATTCGGTTTGCCCACAATTGAAACAGAGATGGGTGACGCTTTTTCATCCATGGAAAGCTCTTCTTCAGGATGGACTGTATTGGAAGGCAGGGGTACAGATTCGACGACATGCTGCATCTCCCGTACATGCTCAGCAAGAGTGTGCTTCAAATTGGAAATGTTTCTCCCATGGGAAGCTGAAACCGGCATAGGTGAGTCGAAACCAAGTTCAAAGAAGTCGATGGTATTCTCTTCCAGTTTTTCGTTGTCAACCTTGTTCACAATGAGAATGCAGGGTTTTCCACTCTTTCGTATGATTTGGGAGAGTTCGAAGTCCTGTGTGTCCAGGCTCTTCACATCACAGACAAAGAGAATCAATCCGGCTTCATCAATGAGCTCTCTGTTTGATGCTCTTGTTATGTGGGAGATATCATCCTGGTCGCGTACGTATCCGGCAGAATCGGCAATACGGCAGGATACGCCATGGAAAGACAGTATTTCATAGTTGAGATCGCGTGTTACTCCTGGTTCTTCTGCTACAATTGCCTTTCGTTTGCGGATCAATCGGTTGAAAAGAGCTGATTTTCCCACATTGGGTTTGCCGACAATTGCAACGAGGGGGTAGTCCCTAAGAGTATTCTTCATTTCGTTTTCAATGCTGCACCCGATGGTCAGCGAAAGTAATCCTCCAGAGATTTGAATCTGTGTATCATCTCCCTGCGTACAAACTGCATTATCTCCTCTGCTCTCGAGAATTCAAGGGCTTTACGGGTAAGCTGTTGTGCGTCTGAGAGAGAGGAGTTGATGATGATATCCTTGATTGTTGGTATGTTCATGGTGCTCATACTGAGTGCCCTGTAACCAAGTCCTATGAGTAGCAACGTATAGAGAGGATCTCCAGCCATTTCACCGCATATACTCGCCTCGATTTTATTCCCTGAAGACAAGTCGCTTATTCGTTGAAGCGTGCGAAGAATTGCCGGATGCATGGGATTGTACTTGTCTGCAACCATGCCGTTTCCACGATCAATGGCGAGGGTGTACTGAATTAAATCGTTTGTACCAACACTTATAAAGTCCACCATGGGCATGAGTTTATCTAAAAGTATAACACTTGATGGTGTTTCTATCATTATCCCCATCTGTAGAGAGGGATTATAGTCAACCCCATCATGCTCCAGCTGCTGTTTGCACTGATCAATGATTTCGAGAACACTCTTGAGCTCATCGATGTCATTTACCATGGGGAACATGAGGCGTGCGTTGCCATGGTAAGCAGCCCTGAGTATCGCACGGATCTGAGTCTTCAGTATGTCGGTATGTGTGAGAACGAAACGAACTCCGCGCAGTCCAAGGAACGGGTTTGTCTCTTCATAGTAGTCGAGATAGTCCGGCTTCTTGTCTCCGCCGATGTCAATGATTCTGATGGTTGCCTGGAATGGTTGAATGCCCTGTATGACCGCTCGGTATATGGCGTACTGCGTATCTTCATCCGGTGAATCACTGCTGTTCAGGAAGAGATATTCTGTTCTGAAAAGACCTATACCCATACAGCCGCATTGACCCACCAGATCAAGCTCCTCTTCAAGGTCCATGTTGGCAAACAGTTCAATCCTGGTTCCCTCTCTGGTTTGGCATGGTTTTTCTTTTATATCGAGAAGCTTTAATTCGTAGTCAAGCTGGCCTCTCTCCTTTAGCCTGTAAAGCTTCTCTGTATCCTTTTCAGGGTTGACAACCACAGTGCCCGTGGTGCCATCAACAATCACGATATCCCCGGTGTTAATGTTGTCGGTTATCTGGTCAACACCGATCACGGCCGGTATCTTTAAATCCTGAGCCATGATGGCAACATGAGATGTTTTCCCGCCGATCTCTGTGACAATGGCTTTAATTTCACGTTTCCTGAAGTGTACCACCTCCGGAGGTGACAATGTATGGGCAACGATAATCGAGTCCTTGCTCACTTCGGGAATAACACTTTCGCTGTCACCGAGAAGGTTTTGAAGAACCCGCTGACCAATGGAACGTATGTCGGTTGACCGCTCCCTGAAATATTCAATTTCCGATTCCTGCAGCTTGTCGGCCATCGCTTCAATAACTTCACTGAAAACCCACTCAATGTTTATATAGCTCTGCGTGATTCCCTCTCTCACGTTCTCGTGTATGGAAGGGTCCTCGAGCATGAGAATGGACGAATCAAGATATCCTGTTTCCAGGGTGGATCGTTTCTGTATCAGTTCATTTTTCAGGACTTCAAGCTGCCTTTTTGTTTTCACAAGGGCGGTGTCGAGTTTGTGAATCTCCCTTTCTATGGCGCTGGTGCTGCGCTCGATTGTGTAGTGTGGAATCATGAGGTTGGACTTGAGAAGTACGATAGCCCTACCAACTGCAATTCTTCGGGAACCAGCAACGCCTTTGTAATGCGTTTCCATTGTTTGATCCGCTGAAAGGTTTTCGCTATGCCAAATCAATTCATATGAATACTATTATAATATATGAAG
>Ga0255055_10000991_pt1 | contig 21565 bp, 30 predicted proteins | sample JV7_2_27_MG_FD_188633 | JGI IMG/M metagenome (GOLD analysis project Ga0255055, IMG submission 188633) | Seawater microbial communities from Jervis Inlet, British Columbia, Canada - JV7_2_27 | ecosystem: Environmental > Aquatic > Marine > Inlet | place: Canada: British Columbia | collected...
CCGAAGCTGAGTTGAATGAAACTTTGACTGACCTCACAGAAGACGACACCACACTTCTCGATGAGATTGTGATAGGTGATCCTGAATCTGACGCTCTTGAACTTGAATTGATGAGGGACGAATAATGGCTAGCTATCCGATTAAACTGACAGAATACCTTCATGGCGACAAGTTCCATGAAACTGACACCCCAAGCGAACTACGCGATGAGGGATACGACGAAGCAGCACTTGACAATGTTCGCTATCTGATATACGAGTTGGAACTCAGTGTCGAGTTGCACGAGAATGGCGATGTGTACATCACTCACATCAAGGGACAGAAACTCACAACCCCAATCAAGAACACGTAGGAGATAACAATGGCTAACAAGATTCCAACAGATGTACGTGGATACGAATATGAAGTAGGGCAGGAAATTGCCATTGCTAAGAGTTCGTATGCACAGGCCAGTGGTGCGCATGTAGAAACACGCACTGTATCAAAGGTCGAAAACGGCAAGGTTTATGTGGCAGGGTCAAACGGCACTGGCAATTATTGGCTTCGCAATCCTGCGGATGCCGCAATTTTAGACTAAAGGAAAAATGATGGATAAAGTATTAATTGGAATTATCGCAGCACTTGGCGTGGCAGGATTGTTATTTGTTGCAATTTTGCTGAGTACGGTTTTCGGCGGAATCGCTGGTTGGGTTGTTGGCGGAGTTTTTCCGTTCGTAACTGACACGGTTCGCGGAATCAGTGGGCTTACGCTGACGAACTTTGAAATCGGCGCAGTTTTGGGATTCGTAGGTAGTTTCCTGAAAACGTCTAGCTCTAGTTCTAGCTCAAGCTAAATGTCAAGGACACGTATACTTGACGACCAGGGCAATCCGACGCCCTTCACCTCAGTTTACGAGGTGATTGGCGAAGAAGAATACGCTGAGGCGTCGGACCCCACATATTCATATTTTCCCTGTTACGTGCTGGAGAAGAATCCAGAAACAGGGAAAAAGGACAACGTTTTAGACCATTACGCAAGGCATAGGTACGAGGAAGACTAATGTCTAACCGAAACATACGCAGCAGGCACGAAACTGAAAAAAAGAAAATCGTCCCTGACCACGATCTGGTTGCTACGCATCCGCTTGCCGATCGAATCAAGAAAATCGAATTTAAGAACAAACTGTCGGGCAAAGGTGGCTCACCTGTGAGTCGCATACAGAATATGATTACTGATCTACGCTCACTGACCTCAAAAACATACACCACAGTAAAAACCAATTATTGGGATTTGAATGGTGTAATTGAAACCGAGGAAGAGCTTGAAGAACATTTGGAGTGGATGTTCGATCAGGTTTATCTCTACGCAGAGAAGGCAAAGGATTTAATGCGCGAGCACCGCAAAGAATTGCTGGTAATCAAACAGGCGCGGGAGATTAAAAATGGACAATAAATTGAAAATGCCGAAAACCTTCTTCACTGAAGATTATCCCTTGTTTGAGAAAGTTGGCAAGGCTAATTTTGTTATCAAGTTGCAGCACGGTAAAAGCAAATTGAAATATTCACCTGAGCAGTTTGGTAAGGGCATGGACAGGACGCTCAAAAGTATGTTTCGTGATACGGAACGTCAATTGTTGAACAGCATCCAGATGGAAGAATTGCAACACATGACCAGAGAAGACCGCATGAAACATGTGGATTGGGTTATGACCGAACTTGACACGTACATTCGTAACAGAGCCGATACACTTGTAGAGGCAATGGAAGAGATGTACGACTACTAATTGACATTTACTTAAAGTGGTGTTATACTAGTAATACCATTATTGGAGAACAACGTGGCAAAAATTAAGAAACAGTATATTGTATCAGTGCCTGATTATACGTTAATGAACGTGGAAAATCCGAATCATCGTCGTGAATTCCACAGGGCGATGCATTATGTCCAGCACGAACTTATGCCGAAGCAATTGAGCAAGGCAACAGTCCTTTACGCAAAGAATCACGAGGACTACGATCACAAGCTTATTAATGTATTGTCTGATTGCTGGGTAGCAGTTGCAGGCAAGTATGCGCACATGGTCAATCAGGGTGGAGTACTGCCCGAGGACATTCAGGCAGGTTTGGATCGCCACATGGACGAATTGACAATCAGGGCAACGGCTGTTAAGGCAGAAAAGGACGCCATTGCAAAGGTTGATGAAACCAAAAAGAACTCAGGGCCTGTGCTGACGGTACAGGATCGTATGCGGATGCAAGCTGAAGAACTCGGTGCTGTATTTGATAGTTGGCTTGACGATTTGATGATCGGTAAAGTCAAAAGCGTAACCAAAGAAATGGACCCTGGTAAACACATGACTCTTGCTAATTTTAAGGCAGGTCAAGCACGTTGGGTCCGTAGCTTTTACGAGCCAGAGCTTGAACTTGTACAAGAAGTCATTGCGGGCAAGGACAAACAGTTGGTCGAGGGCTATAACAATGTAGCAAAGAGTTCGTTGCTGCGTGTGGCGAGATTACTCGACAAAATCATTACTGCGACGACAATGATCGAAACAGTTTCAAAAGCACAACGCAAGACGCGCAAGAAAAAGGCGCCGTCTACAGCGAAACTTGTTGCAAACGTCAAGTATTGTGCAAGGCACGATGAGGCGGGTGTAGCGAGTGTTAGTCCCGCAGGGATTATCGGTGCGCAGGAAGTTTGGGTGTACAACACTAAGACGCGCAAGCTGGGTAGGTATCTTGCACAGGATAGCGCAGGTCTGACGATCAAAGGCACAACGATCAAGGACTTCTCAGGCAGTAGCGTAGCGAAAAACTTGCGCAAGCCTAAGGCACAGTTGAAGGACTTTATGAGCAGCGGTAAGGTTAAGCTGCGTAAGTTCCTGGACGAAATCAAGGCAGTTGATGTCAAGATGAACGGACGATTGAACAAAGATGTTGTTATATTAAAGGTTGTGAAATAATTGGATAAATAGTAGTGTGATGATAGACAAAACCTCAATTGAGTATCTAAAAAAGGTATTTGCCGAGAGATTCGCTCACGCTACATTAACCGTAACGCATAGAAAGGTCAAAGGAAAGACGCGTTATTATTTTAAAACAGTGGGTGCCTACAAAGTTGAAAGCGGTCGCCTAATAGAATGTCATTTCCCTACTGTATATCGTTACAAAGAAGATTACAGCACACTGACATATCATTACAGGACAGAAGAATGAAATTTACACCCGAAGATTTTGCAAACCGACTTGCTGGCGGAATGGACAAACATGAGGCAGTTGAGAAAATCAAAAAATCACTTGAGAAAGATTTTTACAAGTGCAAGATAACCCGTCGTCAAACTGCACAAGGGCTCAAGATTTACTTTGTAATTGAGCCTGTGTTTATGCCCGACCATGAATCATACATTAGCCCTTGGTGGTTAACGTCGGAAACAACGATACACAAATATTTTCCAGATGCTCGCCTAACAAGCGGCAGTAACACGGGATGGACAATAGCAGAATTCTAATGCGCGAAGGAATGGAAAAGAAGTTGATGTTGGACTTGTTAAAGCATCCTGCACAGGTGTTTTACAAGGACGAAACACTTGTGGTTCTAATTCCTAGCACTGACGAATCATTTGTCTATCACTTGACTGGCGCACATGGCTATTCTAACTCAGGGCCAACAGCAATTAGGCTCCGAAACGACGACGAAAAGTATGTAATCCAAACTCGCAAAAATGAAAGGTTTTTGCTCCGTTTAACTGAAACAGGTTGGAAGCAACACTCATTCATGTTTGAATACACACCAAATAATTATGGTGACTTTGGTATTATTAAGCGTTATCCATCCCTCAAAAATGCCTTTGAAGAAAGGGCAAAAACGATGGGATATTTGCCTATGATTAATGATCCAACTGAAGATGACATAAAGATAGCACTCAAAAATTCTGCCGAGAACATTCGTCATGTTAAGAACTTGACCGAAGCAAAGAAACGCAAATACATTAAAGAATTTCCGCGCACCTTTGAGTACATGCAACAAAATCCAGCATTGGTCAAGTATGCGATGGAAAATACAGACATTACGTTGGGTGAAATCTCATCAACGTATTGCAGCGCAAGTATCTGTAAAATGGGGATCAAAAAGAATGCGCATGATCTGAAATATGTGCCTAATCACCACAAAACAGACGATATGATAATGCATGCTATCAGGCAAGATCCAGGTGTTATCAAAGACCTTAGACACCCCACAATGAAAATGTATGTGGCCGCAGTTAAGGCTGGAAAGAACGGCTGGGAGATGGTTCCTGACAGTTTGAGAAAGAAAGTGAGGAAGGCACTATGAAGTGTCCCGTGTGCATAAGCGAGGACAAGAAAAGCAGGGTTTATCCCGTCAACAACAAGGAATATTTATGTTGGGATGAGCGAGGAAATCTTTGCTATAGTGAGCCAGCCACACGATTTGAGTGTAGTAACGGGCATGAGGTATGTTTACTATCAGCATTTGATGATGATGCTTGGAAAGCACTTGAGGATCTAAACAGAATACAAAATATGATGTTTACGCGCAAAAAGGAATCCAGGCAGTTCCATAAAAAGATTTGTGCGGCACTTGATGCTGGCGAATCAGTAACATTATGGTATACTGATGAAGATGGTAACATTGTGCATTTTGGAGATGATAATGAGTAAACGTAAACTGATAGTTGATGGACACGAATACGAATATCGAGTAGGTCGTGCGCATGTTGTTATTCGTCGCGACGGAAGAAAAGTTGCGGCGCCTGGTTTTCACGAAATAACAGGCGAATCATGGAGCGTAATTGAACACGATACGCACAAACGTAATTTTCATATAACACCAAGTCAGGTAGAAGATTACATACGTGGCTTATGAGTGACGAAGAGACAATTTATCTAGTAAAGGCTAGTGTTCGCGGCAACTATCTTTGGGTTGGTGGTGAACAATCTAGAAATATGGGTAAAGCAAAATGTTGGGGTCTTGAAAAAGATGCACAAGAAGTTGCAGACTCAAACCAAGTGAAAATGGATGAAGAAATGAGTAGTGTCACAACTTATAAAAATCGCATACGATTTAAAGTGGTGCCAGTATCGAGAAAAGAATTTATGATTGCACGGTTGCGTGGAATATGAGTACACATTCGTCAACAAATAAGGGTAAACGTGTCCGCATTAAGCTGAAGAATGGCGATGTGTTTGTTGATAAATTTGTCACCACAGGGAGCGGTTGGATCGAATTTGAGGAGCGCGGAAGAGTTCAGAAGAGGGATATTAAGAATTTTTCCATTCATAAGGGCGAAACAAACGCTAAATAACTTGTAAGGAGGCTATTTATGAGAATTTTATTCGCACTTATAGCATTAGTTACACTAAACGGCTGTGAATCTCTCGGTGAGGTTATTCGGGAGAAAAAGTACACAGTCAATCTACATGAAACGGAAAATGCAAAGCACAAATTTGGATACGATGATGACAACAAGTACATCGGTTACATCGTTACTGGCGAATTTGGCGCAAGAATCTATAAGCACGAACATTCCACGTATTGTCATCCTGGTTCCACTCCAGGAAAATAATTCCCAAAATCACCCAATATTAAGCTGACGTTAAGGTTAAGAATGCTATTATATACTAAATAATGTATACGAAGGAGAGTTAATCATGCGTATTTTATTTGTATTAGCAGCACTATTTGCCTTAGCAGGATGCGAAAATATGGAGTGGACAGTTGTATCGGACAGCGGCCATAACTATTATCATCCGCACGGTCATATCAGTTATACGTTAGGCTATTATAGTGGCAGTCATTATAATGGCTATTCAGTATATGGTTCGCATGGTCATAGATATTATTACGCACCGCGCTATTATTCTCATCACCGCTACTATTCTGCCCCACCTGTAGTCGTCGTACATCAACATGTACACACTTCTAGGTGCTATGTAAGGGGTGGTCATAGTTATGTTGCTCCTCGTTACACCCCACCTGCAGTAACACCTCGCCATCGTCGCACACCACCCGCAGTAACACCTAATCGCACACCACCTCGTGCAGTTCCGCCCCAGGTTCGCAATGATCGACGCGAAGATCGACAAGATCGTAACGACAGACGACGTAACCCAAAACAAAAGCGTAAGTAAAATATATAAATGCTGATAAATACTCTGTATACCAGAGGAATATTTAATGTCAGCAACATCCACAGCTCGTTACAACTTGATGAAGCAAATCATGCTTTTGCTTGGTGATCAAATGGTCGAAGTAGAGCTAGATGAGGAGCATCTAAACCTAGCTATTACAATGGCTGTTGAGCGTGTACGTCAACGTACAACAGGTGGTGTCGAAGAGGGTCATGTATTCATTACATTGCAGCCCGACCAAAATACGTACACTATGCCCGATGAAATTCAAGAAGTCGAAAAGCTTTATCGTCGAGGCGTTGGTGCAAACAGCACAGGCGGCACAAACTTTGATCCGTTTGAGGCAGCATTCTCAAATATCTACTTGTTACAAGCAGGACGCACAGGTGGCCTAGCTACTTGGGATTTCTTTGCACAATACCAAGAGACAATTGGTCGAGTATTTGGATCAGAAATCAACTTTATCTGGGAACCATCAACACATCAACTAAAAATCATTCGTCGTCCTACAGCGGAAGAAGATGTAATGTGTAAGGTGTGGTTAAAGAAGCCAGAAAACATTATTATTGACGACGAGTACACAAAACCTTGGGTACGTGACTTCGCATTAGCTAAGAGTAAAGAAATGCTAGGCGAAGCTCGTGACAAATTCCCAGGTGGTCTTCCAGGCCCCGCAGGTTCAGTACTACTTAATGGTCAACAGTTGAAGACAGAAGCAGTAGCCGAGCTAGAAAGACTAGAAGTGGAGTTGCAGAACTTTGCAGTCTCACGAGACGGCATGCCGTTTAGGATTGGATAATGAAGTTCGACGAAATCCTAAACGAGGGACGAGTAGAAGACTTCGCAATAAAACTTGAACAAATGTGGATCAAGAAATTGGAGGGCCAGATCACTCGCTACAGTGAAAACAAGGATAAAAGCGAGGAGTGGAACGAGGGCGCGCAGTGGGTTTTAAGAAAAATTTACGCACGTAATAGAATGTAAGTCTTGACATTTCACAAGACATGTAATATAATATAACATTAACCTCACTTTACAGGAATAGTGAAATGCCAAAAGCAAAATTTAGAGAAGGAAGATACGGGAAAGGAATTCCCCGTGTGTACAAGTTTAAGCTAGGAAACAGAAAGAGCAGCATATCTGCACACTCAGTTTCATCAACAGAATTGTTAGAAATGTATAATTCTGGAAAGCGCCCGAAGGATAAACCAAAAATTGCGCAGGTTTTGTTTTTGCGTGGCATAAACTTAGCTGAACCCTTCGTAGAAGAGGAAGCACAACCTATAGAATGAAGATTACAGAAGTTGTTACACCACATCCAGCAGTAGCGGCGGAAGTCGAATTTACTAATCTGCTACAATCAGGCGAAGATCGTATGGACGATATGGTTGCATTTGTTATGGATGATAGAATTGCAGACGCCCGTCGTCTGCATATTCTTAGGCGCATAGATGAATTACTTGGTGATCTCAAGGATCATTATGATGCATCCGACCTTGATGATTTTATGAATGATCCAGGCGAAATTTCTCCTGAAGAAGCAGACGAAATAGCACGAGATATGCGTTTGCCACCATATCATTTACAATCCGTAGATGAAACAGAAGACGATGAGACACCAACAGGCGAATATGAAATTTGCCAACGTTGTGGCGGAGCGGGTTGTATCGAATGCGAAGAAGGCTTAAAAGATATTACTGGCATGCACAAAATTCCCGACTTTGACAAATACAACGATCCTAAATAGTCTTGACACTTCCAACATAATCTGTTATAATTATCTGCATAACTATAACTAAGGATTATCCATGCTCATCGGACTTCTCGGTCGCATTGGTTCTGGCAAAGGAACTGTAGCAGACGAACTTGTAAACAAATATGGCTTCCGCCAAGACAGCTACGCATACGCCCTAAAAGACATGACTGCATTCCTATTTAATTGGGATCGCAGTATGCTTGAGGGTGATACAATTGAGAGCCGCAGTTCAAGAGAACAAATCGACGAGTGGTGGTCAAAAAAATTAGGCATTCCTGAATTTACTCCCCGATTAGCATTGCAATTGATTGGTACAGACGTATTTCGTAATAATTTTCATCAAGACATTTGGGTGTTGAGTGTTATAGCACGTTACAAAGAAGGCGATAACGTAGTAATAAGTGATTGCAGGTTTCCAAATGAAGTTCAAGCAATCCGTCAAGTAGGCGGACGTATTATTCAAGTTGATCGTGGTTTTGAACCCGAATGGTGGACTTGTGCTAAAGAAGCTGCAAGCGGTGTTCCAGAAGCAATAGAACAAATGGATGAACACTATAATATTCATGCAAGTGAATGGGCTTGGGCTAATCAAATCCCAGATGAGTTAATCCATAATGATGGAACGCTCAACGAACTGTATGGTATGGTTAAATTATTGGATAACAGGTATGGGTTTAATACTAAAACAACTTATAGCCCCGATGATCCAGTTGGAACCGAATATATATTTTAGTCTGATTCGATATAACGTTTGATAGTTGTGCGCGACACGCCATAATCCCTAGATAATTGACTAACAGTAGTACCGTTCTCGTACTGCTCTATAATTTTAGTTCGACCTTCTTTGTTTACAGCCTTTACTTGTTTGCGTCCACATTTCTTTGAGAGTACTTCCTTCTGTTTTTGGCCTTCGGGTGAAGCCCAAAACTCTTTCATCTTTTCAGATTGCTTTTGTCGTGCTACTTTCCCTTCTTCTGTTTGAAAAAATGCTTTTTTGTTGTTGCTTATGGCTTTTTTGTAATCATATGATCGACCGACGTTTATCGGTGTTAATTTAATCAAATCCAAATCTTCCAAAGAAATATTTGATTTAAATACTAGATCCTCGCCACCTCTAGTACCGTTGTAACCACCATTAAACGTATTATTCTCCTCGATGTGTTTCATCTCTAAGAGATTAGCATCGACTCTTGTCTCACATTTTTCTAATATTTCCCATTTCCAACAACTTTCATCGTATTTTCGTAATGCATTATGAAATTGTACCGTAGAACCGCCACGCACACTAACAAGATGCCGTGCCTTTCGTTCTTTGAGTGTTTTAGACGTAAGCCCAACATAGGATTTGTTGGTGACGTTGTTTGTAGCTCTATATATAATCATAACACTATTATTTAGCGCACTTTAGATAAATATTGGCATAAGGATAACGATAGTATTTATCTAAACATAAAAACAGGAGAAGAATTATGCCCTTGGTATCCCCAGGCGTACAAGTTACCGTAACAGACGAAAGCTTTTTTAGTTCCGCTGGCCCAGGTACAGTACCACTAATATTCATTGCTTCAAAGCAAGATAAGTTGACCTCAGACGGGTCTTCTACTGCACTCGGCACAACAGCCGCTAATGCAGATTCCCTATACCTAATTAGTAGCCAACGAGAGTTGCTACAGACGTTTGGCGATCCAGATTTCAACGAGATCGGTGGCCTAGCACAGAATGGTAGCCCACTTAACGAGTATGGTTTGCTTGCAGCATATTCATACTTAGGTCTTGCAAATCGCGCATACGTAATTCGCGCTGACATTGACCTGAACGAGCTTGAAGGAACAAGCATTGCACCAACATCCGCAGCAGCAGATAACGCTTACTGGAATAACACTGGTAACCTAACACCTGGTCTTTTCCGTTGGACTGCAAGCGACACATGGGCGGCGGTTGTAACAACAACATTCATAGGTGACGAAAACGGTGACGAAGCGGCCCTGATTACTACAGGGTTGGGCAATTCAGAACCATCTAGTGGCTATGTAGATGGCGACATTATCGTTAACCTAGACAATGTGGGTAATGTACAATACCTGCATCGAGATGGCGGTGACTGGTATAAAGCAGGTACATCAGCAGGACGTGGTTTCCGAGACTTTCAGTGGGCACCACACACATTTGTACCAAGTGTAAACCAATCAGACGATTCTACACCACTTGTTGCCGGCGATCTTTGGTTGAAGACAACCACACCTAACAGTGGCCTAGACCTAGACGTAAGCTTTTACGATAGCTCATTAGGACAATTTGTAAGCTTGGGTGATATTACTATCTCTGATACACATACTGCATATTACGCACTTGCTGGCGGCGGCGTTACGCACACTAACCCAGCAGCAGGCACAGTAGTTGGCTTTGTTGATAGCATAGATTCATATGCAGGCACGTTCAATACAACCGCACCTACTCCTCAAACAACTTCTGAGGCTGACGTGGTACTAGAAATTCACAACGGCGCAACAACAGTTGCATTCACAGGTGCATCACCTGTTGCAGGTACAATTACTGATGATACGACAACAGTGTTTACACTTAATGGTACAGTAACAACTACATTTGGCACAGCAGTAACAGCAGGTATGACAGGCATTGACGAAGTAGTTGTCGCACTTAACCTTGATCCAGCACTAGCAGCTCACAACGTTATTGCTTCTAAATCAGCAACAGATCAGGTCATACTAACATCATCAGACGGCAGCGATATTATTATTACCTCAGCTAGTACGTCTGTTATAGGAGAGTTGTTCATTGTAAATGGCACAACATCTAACTTTGAATCATTTGCAACCTCAGCTTTGGCTTCTTCATACGAAGCAGATGCAACAGCACCAGCAGGCGCTGTAACTGATGGCACATACTGGTATGATCCTAGCTTTATTGTTGACATACTAGAGAATGATGGCGCTGGCGTATGGGATGATTTTGCTGGTACGATTTCAGTACAAAGTGATGAACCAACTTCACCAATAAGTGGTGATCTTTGGGTAGAAACAGACCAAGCATCTTACCCAGTAATTTACCGCTACACAACAGAGTGGGTATTGGTTGATAACACAGATCAAACAACACCTCTTGGTATTGTGTTCGGTGACGCTCGGCCTGCACCAGTAACAGCAGGCTCAGGTACAGGTATTAACAACGGCGGCGGCGATCTGGACTTAGATGCTGATCGTCCTGATCCGCTACTATATCCAGGTGGCACATTGCTATTTAATACACGTTACAGTGGTCGCAATGTTAAAGTTTGGACAGAGAATGCAACCTTCAGTGATGACGCAGGCCTAGTACCTGTTGATCGTTGGGTTACTTCAAGTGGCAACAACCCAGATGGTAGCCTAGTTTCAGGTTCTGACGCACAGCAGGCAGTAGTTGCAAATGCAATTGGTGCAGTAATGACAGCAAATCAGCAAGTACGAGATGACACAATCTTTTACAACTTGATTGCTGCTCCTGGCTATGTTGAACTAATGGACGAGATGCTAGCACTGAACTTGGATCGCAAAGAGCAAGCATTTGTTATTGGCGACGTTCCATTCCACCTAGCAGACGATACAACATCTCTACAAGAATGGTCTGCTAACAGTAACAGTGCAGCAGGAAACGGCAATGACGGTCTTGTTAGCGCAAGTAGCAACTTGGGTGTTTACTATCCATCTGCTCTGACTACAAACACAGACGGCACAGATGTAGTTGTACCTTCAAGTCATATGACATTGCGCGTACTAGCATATAACGATCAGGTTGCTTATCCTTGGTATGCTCCTGCTGGATTTACACGCGGTACAGTAAGTAACGCTTCAGCAGTTGGCTACTTGGATAGCTCAGACTCATTCGTAGTTAGTTCTTTGAATCAGGGACAACGTGATGTACTACAACTCAATAACGTTAACCCAATTGCAAGTATTCCAAACAGAGGACTTGTGGTTTACGGTCAGAAAACTCGTCAGGGTACATCATCAGCACTTGATCGTGTTAATGTAGCACGCCTAATCAACCATGTTCGTTACCAATCAGACTTGCTGGCACAGCCATTCTTGTTTGAGCCAAACGATAGCGTAACTCGCGGTGCTGTTAAGGAAGCATTTGACGCATTCTTGTCAGAAATCGTTACATTACGTGGTATTACAGACTTCTTGGTAGTAGTTGACGAAAGTAACAACACACCAGAGCGTATTGACCGAAGCGAACTATGGATTGACATTGCGATTCAGCCAACCAAGTCTGTAGAGTTCATCTACATTCCAATCAGGCTACAGAATTCAGGTGACGATCTTAACCTATAAGAGAAGGACCCGCATAGGAGAAAAATGCGTCGTTAAGTCGGCGCATTTTTTTGGATGGAAATAAATTTGAAGGAAGTGATAAATAATAGCATAAGAAACTGTTCAGAGGAGAACAATACAAATGGCAGATTTAAGTAAATTTGGTGTACCACTAGATGGCAATAAGCTGGGAATGTTACAGCCTAAGTTGGCATACCGTTTCCGAATTATTTTTCAGAATTTCGGCACCAACAACAATCTACGTGAATTGACTTCCAGTGTACAGTCGGTAGGACGACCATCAGTTCAGCACGAGGAAGCTGTAGTGCATTCTTACAATTCCGTTGCATATGTAATGGGCAAGCACGCTTGGCAACCACTTGAAGTCATGGTTAGGGATGATATTACTAATGCTGTAACGTCAGCCGTTAGTTCACAGGTTCAGCGTCAGCTTAACCACTTTGAACAAATCGGCCCTGTTGCTGGAACAAACTACAAGTTTGGTATGCAGATTCATACACTAGACGGCGGCAACGGCGAAGAACTAGAAAGCTGGCAGCTAGATGGTTGCTGGTTGCAAACTGTAGCTAATGGTGATTTCAACTACGAAACGGCAGCAGACTTTATGCGTATTACATTGACTATACGCTTTGACAATGCTACACTTCTAAGCGGACCAAATGACAATGATGGAACAACTGTTGCTGGCGATCCGTTCCCTAATATCCTAGACGGCTATACTGGCGGCACTTCAATAGGATAAAATGGCTAAGACATTTGAAGGAATTTTTGGCGGCATTTTCGATCAAGGTGTATACTTACGTGATTCGAGACATGCCGCCAATGCCTTTGGCCTTAATAAGAGTGATCTAAGCAATGGCACACCTCGCCATAAGTTTGAATTTTTTGTAAAGATCAACTTCAACAACGTTGATCCTGATGTAAGAAATTTTGTACGTTCATTCTTTGTAGATCCCGCAGAGCAGGCTATACTGCATACAATGATTAAGTCGATTAATATGCCGTCAATGCAAATTGATACGACTACACTAAATCAGTATAACAAGAAACGAGTCTCACAAACAAAAATCAACTATAATCCAATTAGCATTACTTTCCACGATAGTGTTGAAGGTAGGACGTTACGTTTGTGGGAGATGTACTATGAATATTATTTCCGCGATGGTTTAGCACCTCAAAAACTAGAAGTAGGTACAAGTAAACCAACATCATTTCTTGATGCGTTTGTTGGTGCATTTACTGGTCAGAATGGTTCTACAGCAAATAGAAAAGCAACAGAATTTAAGCCAGATGATACTATTACAGATCGCTTTAAGGATAACTATGGTTATAATTTGGCGCGTGTAGGTAACGAAAAATATTTGATAGATACTATTGAAATTTATCAAGTGCATGGTGGCAAATTTTCAAGAACAGACATTATTCGTCCTCGCGTTTCTGGCTTTACACATGATACACTTGATTATGAAGATAGTGCGGGTCTAGTTGAGATGAAACTCGACTTTGAATATGAGGGTGTTGTATACGCTAACGTCAATCAAAAACTAAATTCAGATGAACTAGAGAAATATAGGTATGGCGACTTCCATCAAATGGCTGGCTTAATTACTATACGACAAAATGTTAATGGTCGAACATTTGGTAAGCGTGTTCCATTGCCGAACGTAGTAACATGCGGCGAAGGATCAAATCCAGATGCAAGTGACACTAAGAAAAATAAAGAACGTACATTAGGTGATACAGTTACAGGTTTTATCGGAGAACGGAACAAAAACCTACTTCAAGGAAGCATAGACAATCTTGTAGGTGCAGTTCCTGGCGCAATTAGCTCAGTTGTTACGACAAGTATTTTTGGCGGCACAGTTAGTATTAATCCTGATCCACTTAAAGCACTCAAAACCACAGCAAACCAAGTCGGACGTAATGTTGTAAATAATACAAGAAATAATTTTGGGTCAGGCGTTGAGGCCGCTATAGGTACCGTAGTTAATGGTTTCGTACCTGAGGGAGATGACGGTGGTAGTTAATAGAACCAGTAAACAAATAACCAAATTCTTGGGCGCAGAAATTACTGCTAGAAATACTGGCGGCGGACTACGTAACACTTTTAAGAATAATTTAGGTGGTGAGCGCACTCGTCAACCAGATGCAATTCGCGGCTCTACTAGTGATTTTGAAGCAGGCTCACTCAATATTGGCGACTATGAAGCAGCACTAATGTACATGCAAAATAATGGCGCACAACCATTGGCAGCAAAGGCTATGGCACTTGTTTTGGTCGATGTAGCAAAGGCACAGGGAGTAGGTGTTAACACGTTACTAAGTAATTCGGACGCCGTTGCAGTTGCATTGAATAGCACCGAAGCATACACATATATTAATCAACTTAGGGGCGGCAGTTCGCAACTTAGCGGTTCAGATACAATAGATAATTCAAAGAGTTTGCGCAGTCGTTATTTGGTAGCATAATGGCAAGACGTAAGAAGTATAACAGTGGTGTATACACACCATCGTACCCAGAAAAGTATAAAGGCACACATGCACCACGCTACAGAAGTAGTTGGGAGTTACAGCTATTCCGTTTGGCTGATATGCACCCCAACATAGTAAGCTGGGCAAGTGAAGCCATCAAAATACCATACTATAATCCTATAACTAGAAAAGCGGCAATGTATACGCCTGACGTATTGATGGTATTTGAAGACAAGAACGGCAATCGCCGCAACGAGCTTATTGAGATTAAGCCGAGCAAGCACACTCACCTCGAAGAAGCAAAAACTGCATATGATAGGGCACAATTTGCTATTAACGTAGCAAAATGGAAAGCCGCACAAGAGTTTTGTAAAAATCATGGTATGACTTTCCGTGTAATTAACGAAAATCAAATCTTCCGAACCAAGAAAAAGAAAAAGAAATAATCATTCCACTAGTCTTTTGATGATAAATACAATTATGACTAAGAACTTAGAAGAGGCGTTTGATTTGCCACCCATTAAAGAGGCAATCGCAAAACAGAAGGGTGAAATAATTGTTGAGACGAAGCACACTCCCGAAGAAGCATTGGCGGAGTCTGCTAGAATTCTTAAAGCACTTACTATTACCGAAAAAGTTGACCATGCCTTGACAACTGTGGATAATATTAACGAACATGATATTGAAATGGATGATATTGCTCAAGAAGCACTTGAGTCTTACACAGAACTAAAAGAACTAGGCATGAATATGTCCGATGCACACAGTGGACGTATGATGGAAGTAGCAGCATCTATGCTAAAGACCGCGCTTGACGCTCGCTCTGCAAAAATGGAGCGTAAACTAAAAACCATTGATCTACAGTTAAAGAAGTTGCGTATTGATAAAATGAATGGTAGAGAAAACGATCCAAATGACGACACCCCTGAATTTGACCGCAATGAGCTATTAAAGCACATATATATCCAGCGCGAAGAGGAATAATCTTGCAAATTTTGTGGTATTAGATAAATACTACAAAATAAGCAAAGGAATTTCCTACAATGACATCAGTATTTAAAGAGTATTATTTGGTAGAATCTGCAAAAGAATACAAGTATCGTATTAAGCTTGCAGTAAATGACCTATCCACAGATCAAAAGGCTGCGCTAGAAAATGCGCTAGCTAAGTTTGATGTACGATCAGTAGGCCAGTTCACACAATCACCAATTCAACAATCCCCGCTTGATTTTCCTAATGTACGCAACGCACAGGTATATACAACAGAAGTTGTCCTCGGTTATCCAGTAACAGTTGATACACTTCGTGTATTCCTTAGCGATAAAATTTCTATTAACCAGCAAGAGATTGCAGTATATAATGAGTATGATCCTCGCGACGCCTACAATGATGAAGCACTTCTTATTACAGCAGGCAAAGATGAAAATTACGTTACATCACTAGGTAACGAGTATCTTCCTGACGAAAAACCTGCTTATGGCGCAGAGTATAATGAAAAGTTCCTAAAAGAACTTGACGACATTAAAAAAGAACGCCCAGTAGTAGAAGTTGAAAATCCGCTAATGCAGAAAACAAAGGTTGACAACACTAGTGTAGCACCAAGAGATGTTGGCGAAGCGGGTGGTGATAGCGTACTAGGTGGAAAAGGGACAGATGGCCCATAATCCTAACATGCGCGATCTTCTTATGATTGCTGAGTCTTATACTCAGAATCTGATGGAAGAATTTGCAATAGAGCCGACTCCTGCGAGAGGCATAATGTCGGACACACCTGTAGACGATCCGTTTCGTGATACAGAGCCTGCACTACCGTTAGAGCTTACTGCACTAACAGATGTGCCTGGTTTGTACATGAAGAAAGGTGATAAGCTTTACGTTGAGCCAACTACTAATCATGGCGAAGTGTACAGCGAAGAAAATGGTATGACATATGATTGGGATTGGATTTCTAGTTTTTCTGAACGTGGTATGCTTAGTGTTAACCCTGTTGAAGGCGAGAAAGATCCTGTAGAAGTACCGTTTGTTGAAGATGCAGGAGAACAACAAGAATGTGCATGGTGGGCACTATGCACAAATGATGCGACAACAACTGAGCCGCATCCTGTACTTGGCGAAGTACCTATTTGCGATAGATGTGTAGACAAGCTACGTAAGATTGAAGGACTTGACGAAGAAGAATTAGAAGAGCCAGGCCCAGAATGCACATATTGTGATGACGAGGAGCCGCTAGATGGTTTCCCATGTTTGAACTGTGGCAGCAAACAGTTTGTTGGTGAAGCAGGCGATCCAGACGATACAGATTGGGACGCACATTGGGCTAGAGAAGATGGCGACGATGAACGCGCAGATGATCTTGAAGCAGATGCAGAATGGGCGCGCATGGATGATGAACTAAACGAAGCAGCAACACGCAAAGATTTTCGTATGGTCGCTGATCTTATTTCTAAGATCGAAGACCCTGCATTACGTCAATCATCTGCGGAAGATCATGCACGTATGTTTGCACTACAGAATCCGCGCTTCAATGCTACGCTATTTTATGCGGCAGCAGGCGCAGAGGAACCACTTGATGAAGATATAAATGCAGGTGCAGATGCAGGGGGAGAATTACTATATCCGCCAACCGTATATGATGGTGAAGGCAACGAACATCCTTACAGTATCTACTACGACACAATGAAAAATTATAGCGTAGGCGATACAGTTACAAGTTCTGCAGCGGCACCAGGATACGGCAAGATCAGTCATCGTATTACACGCATGGACGACACTGGTGTATATGGCGTAGAGACCGAAAATACAATCCAAGAGCTTGAGCCCTGGATGGTAGAAGATGAGAATGATGCACGAGGAAAGATGTGTCCAGTATGCACAGGCGGACGACGCGAAGGTTATGGAAGAGATTGTCCGAACTGTAATGGCGAAGGTTACGTAACAGAAGCAGGCAAGCCTTACGCAACAATGAAAGACGGACCAGATAAATATTTGTTCCGCAAAGACGGCAGACAAAAACTTGTAGGCTCAGCAAATAACGAAGTAGATACAGACGAAGAAACGTGTAACGATTGTTTGGGCGTGGGCACTGATGAGATGTTTAATACTTGCTATAGCTGCGGCGGATCAGGTATTGTAGCAAAACAAGAATTAGAAGATCTTTGTGCATGGTGCCACGGTGATCATGAAGAATACGGGTGTTTAGAAATGCCTTGGGGTGATGCTGATGACTTTGAAGTAGACGACGAAGGTTACGTTTACTTTTATGATCCAAAGGGAACACGAAAAGAGACGCCAGAATGGAAAATGTTAGAGTTAGAAGAAAGTCGTTTCCAGTATGAAGTAGATGGCTACGGCTATGAAGAAGAGGAAGATTGGCCATTTGATAATGATGAGCCAAGTAAAAAATGGCACTATATGACTACACCAAGCGGCGAACGCGTTACACTAGATCATTCACCGTATCAAACAATGGACAAAAACGAATTTGCAGCGCATGTTGCAAAACATAGAGGCATAAAAGAAATGACTATGGATAAAGAAATTAGAGAAATGCAAATCGCAGCAGGCATTGTTGTTGAAGAAGAAAAATGTGAACAGTGTGCAGATTGCAAATGTGATCCTTGCGAATGCGAAGAAGCAGTTGAAGAAGGCAAGTTGCCTGATGCTCTCAAGCAACACCAATTCGGCAAGAAAGATGATGACAAGGAAGAAGTCGATGAAGAATCTTGCGACGAAGATGCTGATATTAAAGAGATGCAGATCGCAGCAGGTATCATCGTTGCTGAAGATTGCTCCGAAGAAGATGAAGAAAATGACGACGGCGAATGCAGTCCATTCACTCATGCTGACGACAACGTTAAGATGGTACGCGAAGAAGAACTAGACGAAGGCGGAGACATTGTTAAAGCCCTCATGAAAATGGGCAAGCAAAAGCTATGGATAGAATATAATCGCGCAATGGAAGATGACGGCGCACCTACTAAGCATCTAATTGCTATGAAGCAAGCACTTTCTAATCTTGGCGTTGATATTGTAGACGAAGACATGCTACTTGCACCACCTGGCGACGTTGGCCCAGGTGTAGACGAAGATGATTTCGACAGAGTTGAGCCTGAACTAGATCGACAAACAGATTTCAATGCGCCGCCTCGTGATGATGGTGATGACAGTTACGATATGAACGAAGAACCAAACGATAATGAGCGCATTATTGATGTTGGCGACGACGAAGATTATGAAAAATATGATTTTGATGATGAGTTTGAACAGATGCTAGGTGGTTCAAGCGATATGCCAGGAGCGGAGTATAACGGTATGTATGAAATGAATGAACTACGCAGGCTTGCAGGCCTCGAACAGTTGGAAGAGAAAGATGTTGTTGATGGACAAGATGTAGCAGACGGCGAAGATGAGGAAGTTGAAGTTGACGAAGCTATTGCTGCAGGTCCTCAGATAGCTTCTGATGAAATAGTTGCATATGAAGTTGGAGATGAGAAAGCATACTATGTAATGGCTGACCTACTAGGCGCAGAACTAGACTTTGGCCCACAAGATGAGGTTCTTATTCCCAAAGCGCGTCAGGACGAAATAGAGCATGAGTTAGATATGCAGGGATTTGTACAAGGCAGAGATTTTGCAGTAGCAGGTCAAATGTTTGATGACCTACAAAATGGATATGATGATCGAGCATTTACAAAAGGTTCAGATTACTTCCCAGGTGGAGCTACAAGTAGTCCTTCAAATGAGCTTGGCCCAGCAGGTGCGAAGCAAGGCGACAACCCAATGCGCACATCAATGATTTCTGTAGACAAAGAAGACGAAATTTACGAAAGCATGAAGCTTTCTTATCGCAGGCATCGCCGAGCGTAACAATTACAAGGAATGTAAGTAAAAACGGGGCTTCGGCCCTGTTTCTACCTGCTAAATACTTATATGGCACAATTAGACCTAGAGTTAATCAAAAAAGCGCATACTAAAGTCAAGTATACGCCCGAAATGGCGGACGAACTTATGCGTTGTACTGATCCTGATAAGGGTCCGATGTACTTTATGGAAAACTTTATGATGATCCAACATCCAACTAAGGGTCGTATAAAGTTTAAGCCGTATGACTATCAAAGAGAATTGTGTCAAGTATATAACGATCATAGATACTCTATTGCAATGATTGGTCGCCAGTTAGGCAAGACCACACTAGCAGCAGGCTACCTACTTTGGTACGCAATGTTTATACCTGACTCAACAATCCTAGTAGCAGCACACAAACGCGACGGTGCAACAGAAATTATGCAACGTATTCGTTTTTGTTATGAAGAATTGCCCGATCATATTCGTGCAGGTGTTGCTGAGTACAACAAACAAAGCCTAACATTTGACAATGGCTCACGTATCATCTCACAAGCAACGACACCAACTACAGGTCGTGGTCTTGCTCTATCACTTGTGTACTTGGATGAGTTTGCATTCGTTTCACCAAACGTAGCAAGGGAATTCTGGACTGCTATTTCACCAACACTATCAACAGGTGGTAAATGTATTATTACTTCTACGCCTAACGTTGATGATGACCAGTTTGCACAAATTTGGTTCGAGTCTCAGAACAAACTTGACGAGTTTGGTAACGAACGTGAGAGTGGCGAGGGCGCTAATGGGTTCTGCGGCTACCACGCTACATGGGAAGCACATCCTGATAGAGATGAAGAGTGGGCAAGACAAGAACGTGCTAAGACAAGCGACGATCAGTTCAAACGTGAGCATGAATGTCAGTTTATCTCTTTCCAAGAGACACTTATCAACTCTGCGAAGCTTGCATTCCTTAGCGAGAACGGAATGATACCAAGTCGCAAGACAGGACAAGTACGCTGGTACGATAAAATCCGAGATGGCAAATCTTATTGTGTTGCACTAGATCCTAGTATGGGTACTGGTGGCGATAATGCTGCTATACAAATATTGCAGCTACCTGAAATGAGACAAATCGGAGAATGGCAACACAACCACAGTATTGTTGAAGAACAAGTAAAAATTCTTCGAGGTATATTGATGGAAATAGAGCATCACGCACCTAAGTCTGACATTTATTGGACTGTAGAGAACAATACAATGGGTGAAGCGGCCCTTGTTGTTATACGTGACACTGGTGAAGACAGATTCCCAGGCACGTTCATGCATGACCCTAACCGACACCTTGGCCCTAAGAAGCGTAAGGGTTACAACACAACTCATCGCACTAAGCTTGAGGCGTGTGCTAAGTTTAAGGGTCTAGTTGAAAACGAGAAGCTTGAGATACGCAGTCGCAACCTTATTCACGAACTCAAATACTTTATTTCTAAAGGCAACACATTTGAGGCAGCTATTGGTGAATCTGATGATCTAGTTATGTCTATGCTACTCAATGTACGCATGGCACAGCATATTGCACAATGGGATGGTGACCTTGAAGGGCACATGAACAGTGGTGTAGCTGGTAAATTTGAAGAGGCTATTGAGGAGCCTCTCCCAATGCTCTTACTTTAATTACTTTTAGATAAATACTGCTATTAGGAGTATTTATGATAAACTACGATAAAGTAGCAGAGAAAATTTTTGCAATCATCAAGGGCTTTGGGTATGATCTATCCTTGTTCACTATTGATGGCATGGACACATCTATTCCATCAGATGGTCGACGCTTTTACGTAAAGAAGCCGAACTTCATGGTAACACTCGATGAAGAAACCGACGAAATCAAAATAAATAAAAATAGCCGCGTTACCCTTGAGGAAATCGAGAGCGTAATGAAGCAGCTAAAGAACCTAGCCAAGCAGAACTTACTTAATACTCAAGTCAAAGTGTTCGGCAAGGAAATCACTCCTAAAGATTTCGCATATCAAGCCAAAAA
>Ga0255055_10000992_pt1 | contig 21543 bp, 16 predicted proteins | sample JV7_2_27_MG_FD_188633 | JGI IMG/M metagenome (GOLD analysis project Ga0255055, IMG submission 188633) | Seawater microbial communities from Jervis Inlet, British Columbia, Canada - JV7_2_27 | ecosystem: Environmental > Aquatic > Marine > Inlet | place: Canada: British Columbia | collected...
GAACTTTTTACAATGAGATTATCGGCAGCAGAAAAATTGGACCGGGAAACAGCAAAAGAATACAGTAAGTATTTAACAGGGACATTTAAAGGCTTTCAAAAGGCGAACAAAACGAAATATCAAAATCGCGATAATAACAAGACCGAGACGACACCAGATTTTTGGTTAGAGTTTGAGAATTTAGCTAAAGAAATGGGGATTGCTCTTATTGGTTATACGCCGGTTTTAGAAAATTATATTTTTAAGGGACTTCCAATTGTAGGAAAGAACGCGATAATTTTAGGCATGGAAATGGATTGGGATAAGATCAAAACAGCACCGAGCGTTCATGTTAGCATTGAAGCGTTTAGAGTGTATTACGACTTAGGAGAAAAAACGATCGAGTTAACAAAATTTATGCAAGAAAAAGGTTACAAGACGGAAGCTCATCATCCTTTTGGGGGAAAGCTCTTGTTTACGGCTCACGCTGTAGCTGCGAGATTAGGAATAAAGGGGCGGAATGGGTTAATTATTAGTCCCGAGTTTGGTCCGAGACAAAGGTGGAGCGCGATAACTACGGATGCTAATATCCCCGAAACAAAAAAAGTAGATCTTACGAATGTAGAAGATTTTTGCGAGAATTGTGATGTTTGCGTAAAAGGATGCTTAGGTGGAGCCACTTATGAAGAACCTATCGAAAAAGTTGAAGGTTCGGGTATTTTTACTCATATAGATCGCTCAAAATGTATGGAAAGTTTATTGAGCAAAAATTTTTGTTCTTATTGTTTAAAAATATGCCCCCTAGGGCACAAAAAAGCTAATTTATAACAAAAAATTAGTTAAAATATTTTTTCTTTCTTGTTTAGTTTTTATAGGAGAATTTAAAAATAATAATAATCATGTAATATGATCAAGATTTTTTCATTAATTTAATTAAAGGGGGACTTAAATTGGTTAATGGAGGTGAACTCCAATATGCCTGGCCAATGTGGAACAAGCCCATAGGGTTATAAGGTCAGAGTGCGTATTTTACCTTCCTTTTTTTTTTGAAAAAATTTTTAATAGTGTTCTTGTAAATACTTATCTATCGCTTGAGCTGCTTTTTTTCCTGCTCCCATCGCTGTAATGACGGTAGCAGCTCCAGTCACAATATCTCCACCAGCGAAAACGCCTTCAATATTGGTTTGACCATTTTCATCTGTTTCAATGTAGCCCCATTTATTCAGTTTTAGCTCGGGGATTGACTTAGTTAAAATAGGATTAGCTCCTGTTCCGATCCCGATAATAATTGTGTCAGTGTCTATCACATATTCAGAACTCTCAATTTTAATAGGTCTTCTCCTGCCAGAATCATCTGGTTCTCCTAATTTCATTTTAATGACTTCCATTTGGGTTACGTTATCGTTGTTGTCGCCAATAAATCTCACTGGATTAGTTAAGAATTGAAAGTTTATACCCTCTTCCAAGGCGTGATGATATTCTTCTTTTCTTGCGGGCATTTCTGCTTCTGATCTGCGATAAACCACATTAACTTTTTCTGCCCCTAATCGTAAGGCAGTTCTCGCAGAGTCTAAGGCTGTGTTCCCACCTCCTATAACAGAAACGATTTTCCCAATCTTAATAGGAGTATCATAATCTGGAAATCGAAATGCCTTCATTAAATTGGATCTCGTAAGGAACTCGTTAGCTGATAGAACCCCGTTTAAATTCATCCCGGGGACTTTCAATAACATAGGGAGTCCTGCTCCTACACCTATAAAAAACGCCTTGAAGCCCATATCTTTTAGATCGTCAACCGTGAGGATTTTCCCAATTATCGAGTTATATTCGAGTTTAACATTTAGCATCTCTAAAGTCTCAATTTCACTTATAATAATTTCTTTAGGTAGTCTAAATTGTGGTATCCCATAATTTAGAACTCCACCACCGGTGTGGAACGCTTCAAAAATAGTAACTTCATAACCGCTCATTGCCAATTTTCCAGCACAAGCTAGTCCTGCGGGTCCAGCTCCTATAACTGCTACTTTAATCCCTTTTGGAGCTGCGCATTCGGGACACTCTTTAAGCTTATTTTTTCTTTCCCAATCTGCGATAAACCTTTCCAATTGACCAATTGCAATGGGCTCCCCAAGACCCTTTAGTATACAGGCTTGTTCACATTGAGTTTCTTGAGGACACACTCTCCCACAAATAGCAGGTAATAAATTATCCGCTTTTATCTTATAAAGGGCTTTTATATATTTTTTCTCCTTTAATAATTTAATGAATTGAGGTATTTTGATGTTAACAGGACACCCTGCAATGCAAAGAGGATTTCCACACTGTAAACAACGCTGAGTTTCTAAGCCTACCATTTCTTCCGTTAAGCCAAATGATACTTCTGCAAAATTTGTGATCCTTACTCTTGGATCTTGTTCTTCCATCTCTGGTCGTCGTAAATCTTCGTATTTTTTTAATTTATTTTTTGCGATTCTACTTAGTGAACTAAAGCTTTTACTATCTTCTTCAATATTTTTTTTCACTATCCTATTGAGATCTACAGCTTTTTGGAAAAATTCAGCTCCTTTTTTGGTCCTTATGAAAACAGTTGACCAACCCGCATCCGATCCAATCGATCCTACAGAAATATCTGTGTGGATGGCCGTTAAATCTTCGCAGAAAAAGCAACCAAGCCTACCATACTTCTTGATTTTTTTTATAGGAATGTCATAAACCGCACCATCATGATTATAGATAAAAAAACGCCCTTTATTTATATCCATTTTTTTAACTTCTGCAGGTGTGGATTGAAACTCATCGTTCAACAGTTCATTAATTTTCGCATAATCGAACGATTCTGAACATAGTAGTCCAATTTTGATGGCGATGTTATTATAAGAAGGTTTATTTAAAGGATAATAAGAGTTTTTTTTAAGAGCTTTCATAATACACGGGGTCCCAACTACCGCTATTTTTTTATAGTTCTTATATTTGTAAAATTGTTTTAATATTGGGGAATTAGTATATTTTGTTCCCGCGGTTTTTAAGAGTTCTTCTTGATTATCTATAAAGATAGGTAATGGATTTAAAGGTTCAGTACCCTCAGTTACAACTAAAGCGCCATCGATTAGATCTTGCTCAAAAGCCATTTTCAGTAAGGTAGTGACTACTCCACCGTCTTGAGCGAATTGCGTTATTTCATCGTTAGTAGTTTGAGCGGTAATTATCTCCCGATAGTAGTTAAATTGTTCTAAATACTCAATATTAGGATCATTATTGTCTTCTGGAGCGTTTAATGCTTTTGGGAAAAATGATCTCGGACAGCAGGTATAACATGATCCGCAACGGATACATAATTCTTCGTTTAATTCAAAAGTCCCTTTAGAGTAGGTTATCGCTTTAACAGGACAAATAGATTCACAATATCCGCACCCACAACATAAATTCTTATCTCTAATTAATTTGACATTAGGAAAAATACCATAATTTTTCAAGTTTTGGATTTCTAAATGGAAAAACCTTGGAGTTTCACCAACACCATACAGATAACCAAACTCTTTTAAATACTCGAGATCACACGCTAAATTTTTTTCTGATAATGAAAGTTCTGATTTTAACCTAGGAATGTCTATACTACTATGTTCCTCTATTTTCTCTAAAATTGAATGTCTTACACGCTCTATTTTAGCTATACCGTCTATTAGTTTGTTTAGTTCATCGTTAGTGTATTTGCCTGCTTCAAGTATTTTTTTCCGGTTATTATTTAAAATGTCCATTAACGAACTCTGATTTCCCACTTTAATTCACCTGGTGTTTATACTTTTCTAATGCCCTACACTCTTCGTCGTAGCATTCTAATGAATGTTTTTCTTGTTTAAGAAACCTATCGGCGCGTTTTAAAAGATTATCGAAATCGACAATGTGTCCATCAACATCTGGACCATCAACGCAAGCAAATTGAATACCCCCGTCAAGAGTCGCAAAGCGACAACACCCACACATACCCGTTCCATCAATCATTATCGTGTTCAAAGAGACAAAGGTTTTTACTTTGGGCAAATCTCCAGACCCATTAGTAGTAAGAGCAACAAATTTCATCATAACTAACGGTCCGATAGAGATTACAAGACTAATTTTCCTCTTTTGCATAATTTGTTTAAGTGGATCCGTAACAACTCCCTTTATCCCCTCGCTTCCGTCGTCAGTAGTAATAATTAATTCATCGCTCACAGATTTCATTTTTTCTTTCCAAATAAGAAGACTTTTACTTCGGGCGCCTAAAATGGTAATGATTTCATTTCCTGCGTCTCTGAGTTCTTTCGCTTGAGGATAACAAGGAGCTATACCGATTCCACCACCAATAACTACTATTGGATGTTCATACTTCTCAATGTGAATTCTATTCCCTAAAGGTCCTACGACATCAAGAATCTTATCGCCAACTTTTTGATTACAAAGTAATTTTGTGCTTTTACCCACCACTTGAATTACAAGCGTTATCGTCCCTTTTTCCCGATCGTAATCGGCAATTGTTAGCGGAATTCTTTCTCCGGTTTCAGTAACTCTAATTAGGACAAAATTTCCCGCATAAGCTTTTTTAGCGATTAATGGCGTACCTAATACCATTTCAAAAATTGTCCCACTTTTTCCAAGCTCACTTTTTTCAAGAATTTCGTAAGGCAAATTTAATCGAGACTCCTTTTTATAATTCTATGTGATTTAAAGTTTAAAAATTATTTAAGGTTGCTATAATTGGGGGGAAAAGTATGGGTTTAAAAAATTAATAAAGATAGGTAATTGATATATATTTACTACATAAAGAGCATTTTACCAACAAATGTTAGTAAGTCAATTACCTGAATTTTGTTTTTTAGTTCTTTATTCTCGTTTAGATAGCAATTCAAATGCGTTAAACATTTGGGACAGGTAGTAATTAAATAATCTGAACTAGTTTCGATTGCTTGTTTTATTCTCGATTCTTGTAAGAGCTTTGAATTTTGATTGCACGAGATATAAGCAGAAACTCCGCAGCAGTCAGCGTCAACCTTATTATTTTCCATTTCGAGTAGTTTAATACCGGGGATTTGTCGTAAAACTTCACGAGGGGCGTCATAAACATCGCTCATGCGACCAAGCCTACACGGATCGTGGTAAGTTACTTTTACTTCTCCCAGATTTGGAAACGATACATCTTCTAATAGCTTTTCTTTCATAATATATTCCGAAATGTGATAAAGTTCGAAGTCGAAATCTTTACTACCCTTAAACAGTTTTCTATATTCATTGTTCCAGGTGTAATACCCTTCTGGGCAACTAAAGACGATAGTTTTTACTCCAGCGTCTTTAAACAGCTTGACATTATATCTCGCTAATTTCTCAAAAGATTCTGTATCTCCTTGAAAAATTATATCGTGTCCGCAACACTTCTCGTCTGCTAACACAACAGGTACAATTTCGTTGTGATTTAATATTCCTATCACGCTCTTAGGAATCGTGAGATAATCTGTAGAGTTATACGAACGCATATTGTCTTGATTTCCATAGTTACAAACCATGATACCCGAAGAATCAAGTGCAACAGTATAATCTTCAGGGATTTGATCACTATTACTGCAACAATTGCAATTTAAACACCTATTTGCCTCCTTTATCGCCTGTTCTTCAGTGAACCCTAATTCCATCTCTTCAAAACAGACTAATCTTTCTTCGCCCGGCATAAAGTTCATATCTTGACAAGCATTAACTTGGATATATTTTTTAGGAATAGTAGAGCGTTTAAGATCCTTTTTATTGATCCTTCCTTCTTTTAAGTCAACTCCACGGATATAGCGATCTATTGAATAAGCAGCTTCTCTTCCATCTCCAATCGCGTCCACAGCACACATGAGGGAATCAAAAATTATATCTCCACCAGAGAAGACTCCCGGAATGGTAGTTTCGTAAGTTAAATTGTCAACCACTATTTTACCTCTCTCTATTTTTAATTTGTTATCAGTTGCAGCATTAATCGGGACCATGTCAAGTCCTTGCCCGATAGCAGTAACAACATAATCTACAACGATTTTAAAATCAGAGCCTTCCACTTTATTCAGAGGGCGTCTTCCTGTTTCAGGATCGGGTTCCCCCCATTCAATTTTATAGCAATTTAAGGCTAATTTTCCATCAGGTTCTTGGGTAATGTTTTTTGTTGAGGTAGTAAAATTATATTTCATTACTTCTCTCTCGGCTTCGTGCAAATCTTTGAGAACATTTTTAAGAGCCTCTTCAGTTAATATGTCTACAAAGTCAACTTTCGTGGCGCCTAATCTAACAGCGGTTTCACCAACATCCACGGCTACTGCTCCTCCGCCGATGATTCCAAAGGTTTTACCTTTAAATTCTTCGGGGTCTTCCGCACAACCATACTTTCGATCCAAGAGAAAATCTATAGCAACAAGAGCGTTAGGTAAATCCTCGCCTTCTAGTCTCAAAGTTTTTGGTACGTACAATCCTACCGCAATAAAAACGGCTTCAAATCCTTCTTTTTTAATATCTTCGAGAGTAAAATTAGCGCCAAACTCCTTATTTAACACTATTTCAACACCCATGCTTTTTATGAAATCTACATCGTGATCCAAAGCTTCGTCTGAGAGTCTATATTGCGGAACTCCGTATCTTACAACGCCACCAGTTTTATCACCTTTCTCGAAAATTGTTGGCTTATAACCCATTCTTGCGAGATAGTAAGCTGCAGCTAGGCCTCCGGGTCCAGCACCGATAACTGCTACTTTTTCTTTCGTTTGTTTAACTGGTTTTATTTTGCTATTGTTTGGATGTGCAGCTTCATAATCAGATACAAAACGTTTTAACTCTCGGATTGCAACTGGATCATCGTGATGCTGTCGATTGCAATTTAAAGCACACTGCGCAGTACAAATTCTACCACATAAATAGGGTAAAGGATTCATTTCTCTAATTAAATCGATAGATTCTTGAAACTTTCCTTCTGATATTAATGATACATACCCTTGAACATCAACTCCAGCGGGGCAACCAACGACACAAGGCGCAGTTCCCGTTAAAAATGGAACGCAACCCATAAAATAAGCAATTTCTCCTTGATTTTTAATTTTTAAACCTGTTCCTTCTAAGAATCCAAGCTTATTGGTGAATTTAATCTTATCGTCTGCCATTAATTTTGGTATACTGGAATAAACTCTATCGTGATTACAACTAAGTAAAGTCTCTTGTAAAGGCTCGTATTCCGAAGTCAATGTTCGAAGTTCCTTAATAATCTCCGTGAAGTTAACTCCTGTCTTACCTTTAGTCATTGGACAATATTCTGTGCACAATCCACATGTTAGGCAGTCCCAAATATTATTATTTTGTAATGCTTCCTCTGGAGATAAGAAAGTTAAATCAGTAATTAAATTTCTCGGGTAAAATAAATCTAAGTAAGAAACAGGGCATACATTAACGCAACGATTACAATTATAGCAATAATTTGCGTTCGCTATAACATTTTTAATGATGTCACTCGAGAGAATTCTGTCGTTTTTCTTACTTACATTTTTGTCTGTAGTTTCAGTCATATGAATCCCATAACGGTGTTTATTATGTTGTTAAATATAATTTAAAGAAGTTTAAATATGCTTTTATTATCCTTAAAAAGAATTTTAATTGTTTCTGATATAGGAAATTCCGAATAGAAATATATATAAGTTTACCAGAAATCACTTAATTAGAATAATTAAGGAAACCAATTTGAATCTATAATGTAGGCATGTTCTCATGCAGAAGAAAACTAAATACTTATCAATAGTTCTAGCAATAATCGTTATTTCTTTTGGATTAGTTGGAATTTTTCTATTCCAACTTACTTTCATTCAAAACCGAGTTCCTTTGGAGCAAACTCCTTTGGAACAAATTCCTTTGGGTAGATATGGCCCTGGAATGGTATACGATCCTCAATTACAAAAGACGATGATTTTTGGGGGAGGGACTCAAAACCTAACTGGTTATGAACTTTTTGATGACATGTGGACTTATAATTCTACAGGTAACATATGGAGTGAAATTGTTCCAACTAATAAGCCTTCAGCGAGATCAGGCCACACTATGGTTTATGACTCGACCAACCAAAAAACGATTCTTTTTGGAGGGTGGGACGAAAACATAGGATTAATGAACGATACTTGGATATATGACTCTCAAACCAATCAATGGAATGAAGTTTTTCCAATTACGACTCCAGAGAATAGACAAAGTCATGCTATGTATTACGATCCAATCTTTCAGAAAGTTATCTTATTTGGAGGTTACAGAGAGACATTCCCCCATTTTAGCGACACTTGGGAATACAATTACACCGCTAATTCATGGACTGAATTAAACCCATCAATTAGTCCTCCTGGTAGATACGGATCCAAAATGGTTTACGATCCCATAAATCAAAGAGCAATTCTCTTTGGAGGTCGCGCATCATCTATAATGGATGATACATGGATTTATTATTCCGGGAATAATACTTGGACAGAATTGAATACAACAGGCAAACCAGACACCCGCTATTGGCATGGAATGGTGTACGATTCTAATAACCATAAAGTAATAGTTTTTGGAGGAAGACACATAGGAGCTCCTGGAGAAGCACTAGAAGACACTTGGATATTCTATCCCTCGACCAATGAATGGACGGAGGTTCTTCCTTTAAGTAATCCTTCCAATAGAATGGATTTCTCTATGGTTTATGACTCTAATAATCAAACAGCTATTTTATTTGGAGGTTTCCGGTTCCCCGGAGTCACCCTTGGAGATACATGGACATACGCTTATGGCAGTAATAACTGGAGTGTTGTGAAAGGTAGCGATCTTTAGTTAGTAGTCGAAACTTCTTTTTTTCTTCATTTTTTTTTCTATTAAATTTTCAAATTTTAGTAGAGATCAATTTAACATTATTTTTAGTTAGGGTAGAGGTTGCTTAAATTAACAAATAACCTAATAAATTAATATTTATTATAGAGAATTACTATCTAAACTAAAAAAATCAAAATAAAAATTAGTGAAAAACATGAGTAAAGCTAAAGATATAACTTTACCTGATGATATCAAGGGATACTCCCAAGTGAGAATCGATGTCGACTTAACAAGTGGAAAAATAGGGAAATCTACTTTATCTGGAGAATTTTGCCGCGATTGGATTGGTGGTTATGGATTTGGTGCAAAAATCCTCTGGGACGAATTAAAACCAGGGATAGATCCATTAGGTCCAGAAAATGTATTTGTATGGTCTATAGGCCCTTTTCCAACTACTATATTACCTACTAGTTCAAAGTACGGCGTATTTGCTAAATCACCGTTAACTGGTATGTTTGGTATGGCTATTTCCTCAGGCTCAGTTGGGGCACAAGCGCGACGCGCTGGAATCAACGCGATAGTAGTCAAAGGAAAAGCTTCTGAACCCGTTTACTTAGTTGTAGATGACGATGATTATTATTTAGAACCATGTGAAAAAACTGTTTGGGGAAAAGGAAATTTTGACACAGAAGAAATATTACGAGAAGAATTTCAAGATCAGAGATTAGCTGTTATGTCAATAGGACAAGCAGGGGAACGATTAAGCAAGTTAGGGTGCATTACAAACGATAGAAACCGGCAAGCAGGCCGCACCGGTATGGGGGCTGTAATGGGAAGTAAAAACCTAAAGGCAATAGCATTTCGGGGTACAAAAGGAATTAAAGTTGCTTATCCTACCGAATTTTATAAAATAGCTAAGAAATTAATTAAAGTAGCTAACGGTCCAGCAACCGCCAAGTATCGCGATTTAGGGACTCCTGCGGGGTTAACTAGTTACAATAAACTTGGAATGATGCCAACCATGAATTACCGCGAAGGTACATGGGATGAAATTAGCAATGGCGCCTTTAGTGGAGATACACTTAATGAAGATTGGGTTGTAAAAAAAGTAGCTTGTTCTCAATGCTCTATTGCATGTGATCATTTAGCAAGAGTACCAAAAACTCATCCCGAATATCCTAATTTAGTCGCATCTATAGATGTTGAAATGTGTTATTCATTTGGGACAAATATGGGTACTTCTGATTGGCCAACGATATTTAAATGCGTTCAATTGTGCGATGATTTAGGTATTGACGCGATCTCAGGCGGGGTAACGGCCTCTATGGCGGCAGAACTGTTTGATCTAGGGCTTATAACTAAAAAAGATTTAGGCTATGAGTTACCATTTGGTTCAACGGTCAATTTGGTGAGATTCACTGAAGAAATGTGTCTTGGAAAAGGATTTGCAGGTGAAATCTTTGGAGATGGCTGTAGACAAGCCGGTATTCGATTAGAAGAAAAAGGTGTAAAAAATGCAGGCTATTACGGAATGCACATAAAAGGTTTAGAAATGCCCGCTTTTGACATTCATGGTATGACATCCTTTGCGGTTGGAGAAAGCGTATCTATTAGAGGTGCTTGCCATTTAAGGAATGGAGCTTATGGTCTCGATGCTAAAGGAAAGTTCGATAGGTTCGGATACGATAAAGGTCTCGAACGTGGTAAATCAATAAAAGCTGTCGAAGATATTTATGCTGTAATTGATTCCTATATTATTTGTAAGTTCACGCGTGGAATTTATGAAAACGATACGGAAATGGCTAAAGTATACGAATTAGTTACTGGGATACCACACACCGAAGAATCCATTAATGTTAGAGGAGATGCTATTTTAAACCTTTCAAAATGTTTCAACATTCGGGAAGGTTGGACTCGAGCAGACGATCATCCTCCAGAAAAGTTCTTTAAAGAAGCGCACACAAAAGGTCCTGCTAAAGGTGTCGTTTTAAAAGAAGAAGGATACCAAAAGTTATTAAGTGGATACTACGAGGCAAGAGGTTGGGACACTAAGACAGGTATTCCCACTGACGAAACTCTTAAAAGCTTAGGCTTAGATTTTGTTATTGGAAAACTGAAAGCTACTGGAGGTAAGAAGTAACATGTCTAAATCTTCGTTGAAGAAACGCGGCGGAAAAATGCATCAATTCATAATCATCGACCCAAATTTATGCACAGGATGCGAAACTTGTGAATCTGTATGTTCTTTTGTCCACGATGGCGAATTTAATCCGATTAACACGAGAATCCATAGAGTGCGAATTGAACCCGTTTTCAACATCGCTTTAGCGTGCCAGAAGTGCGAAGATGCACCATGTATTCGTAGTTGTCCAGAAAAAGCTTTGGAAAAGAATCCCGAGACAGGATCCATAATAGTTGATGACGAAAAGTGCAATGGCTGTGCGTTTTGCATTCGCGCTTGCGATTTTGGAGTTATCAATTTACATATTGAATCCCAGAAAGCTCTTATATGTGATCTATGTGATGGTATGAAAGAGGATTATATTGATCCAGAAGTAGGTAGAACGGAACCTCAATGCATTGCTGTTTGTCCAAAAGAAGCTATAAGTTTGAAAAATGTTGAACAAATTGGCGAAGAAACCAGATTGGACGCTATTAAGCGCTTATTTGGCGATGTTTCGGAATTTGGTGGCAAATAAACAATTTATTTTTATATATTTTTATTTTTTTATTCAATTCTTCTTATCAATTTTTAAGAATAACCTAATTACAGTCTTTTAGCAGACTTATAAATTTCCATATAGTTCTTTTAGTTAAAATATAAAGAAAATTTTCATACAAATAAAGTAGTATTTTCATTTATAAAAAAATAAAAGAGTTAAATCTTCGGTTGTTTCTTCTTTTTTTTTGAAGGTCCTCCACCCCCTCCACCTAGCCCTGATAAATCTAAAGCTCCATCGCTAGCAATTACACATGCTATAATTATAAGAACAATAATTGCTATAGCGACAGCTAAGACAAGGGCTAATAGTAGCACTCCAAGAATTTTAAATAATGCATATATCCAATTATCGTCTTCAACATTACAAACGGTTCGAACCCCATAAAAGATTAAGATTAAGGATACAATCAAAATATATACAAGTGAAATAGGGACTGTAAGTAAAAAGTTTTGAATGTTGAAAATAACTATGAAGACGAGTTCTACTATGGCACATCCACCTAAAAATAATAGAATATGTGCCCAAATATACCCTTTAGAGAAGTACTTATCTCTTAGAAAGAGAGTCATCAAGTTAACTATAATATTTGCACCGACTGACAGACTGACAAACATATGAACTTGGGGTATAAATTCTGTAAAGATCGCTATAGGTAAACTTAAAAGTCCTAAAAGAAAACAGAGTGTTATAAAGAGTAAGATGCTAAATAGTGATTTATTATATTTAGAGGAAAAGAAAAGCAAGATAAATAAATTCGCTTCTACGATTACAATTATTATATAGAATATTAAATTTAATCTTGTAAAATCCAGATCTGAGAATAGAAAGCTAAACAAATATTCTCCCGATAACCAGACTAATGACCCCACCAAGAGAATAGGATATATTCTACCAATTAACGCTTTTCTTTGAGTTGATTTCATTTGGTATTTTGATTTTTTTTTAGATTTTTTGGCTTCTAACATGGATATTCGTCTCTTAAAAAAATATGTTTTTTTTTACATAAGAGTAAATGGTACGATCAGTAGTTATAATCTTTCTTCCATTTAAATCTGATTCGGTTATTTTCAACGATACCAGCAATGATGAAAGTCTTAAAATCAAAAATAATCGGTATAAAACTAATAACAATTGAATTTTAATAATAAGAACTATTTAATTTACATAATTTATATTGTATTAAGAACTATAAAGAAGCTATTAGAAAAATATAGACTCTTGAAGTATTAGGAGGATATATAAATCAAGGTGTAATAATGTCTGGAAATCAGACCAAGGATAAAAAAGAAACAGAAAAATCAGTTGTTGGTGTATTTGTTTGTCGCTGAGGTATCAACATAGCTGGAATACTAGATGTACCTGGAATTGTCGAAGAACTCAATAAATTAGATGGTGTTAAGGCTTTCGAGTATATGTCTATGTGAACCGAGGGTGGATCAGAGTATATCAAGGAACAGATCGAGGAATTTAGACTCGAAAGAATCGTTGTTGCTGCGTGTACTCCAAAAACTCATCAACCTGTCTTTCACGCAATTTTAACTGAAGCAGGCATCCCTCCAAGATATTTAGAATTTGTAAATATCAGAGAACACTGTAGTTTTGTTCACCAAGCACTTGAAGTAAGAGAAAAAGCTGTTAAAAAATCTATCGAACTTATAAGAGCTGGGATAGCGCGATCAAGACTTTTAGAAAACGTACCTACTAAAACCGTTCCTGTAACACCTGCTGCTCTAGTAGTAGGGGGTGGTATTGCGGGGTTGTCAACTGCTATAGATTTAGGAGACAAAGGATTTAAAGTGTACTTAGTTGAAAAGAATACTACTATTGGCGGGAGAATGAGCCAGTTAGATAGAACTTTCCCAACTGACGATTGCTCTATATGAATTCTCGGTCCTAAAATGTTGGAGGCAAATCGTCATCCAAATATTGAGATCCTATCATACTCCGAAGTCGTGGAAGTCGATGGATACATAGGAAACTTCAGAATAAAAGTTAAAAGGAACTCCCGATTCGTAAATGAGAAAACATGTACCGGATGTGGCGCTTGTACGGAAGTTTGCCCAATTTTCATCCCTAACAGTTTTGACGAAGGATTATCTGCGAGAAAATGTATTGACATCGCTTTTGCTCAGGCAGTTCCTGCGATTTATGATATAAATCGAGAGACTTGTGTTGAATGTTTTGCTTGTGTTGATGCTTGCGAAGAAGATTCAATCGATTTTAGCATTCAAGATGAATTTCTAGATCTTGAAGTTGGAACAATAGTAGTAGCAACGGGTTGGGATATTTACGAAGGTGACGATTATGGATATGGAATGTACGAGAATGTAATTAACCAAATTCAACTGGAAAGAATATTAGCTCCCAATGGACCTACTTATGGGCATTTAAAACGGCCCTCTGATGGAAAACGCCCTACAAAAATCTTGTTTATTAATTGTGTAGGAAGTAGAGATGTATCGAAAAACGCTTATTGCTCGGTAATATGCTGCAATCTATCGCTTAAAAACTCTAAATTAATTAAATCGGAGTATCCTGATTCAGATATCGTATGCACATACATAGACATGAGATGCGCTGGTAAAGATTACGAAGAATACTATAGACGTTCAAGAGAGGCCGGAATAATATTTCTTAAAGGATTAGTTGGAGAAATCCAAGAAGATCCACTAACGAAGAATTTAACGGTTACATTTGAACCAGTTGGAACAGATACAGTAGTTACCATGGACGCTCATATGGTAGTTCTATCGTCTGCATCGCTCCCTTCTAAGGGTACCTTAGAAATCGCTAAAGTAATAAAGATGGAGAAAAGTCCTGATGGCTTTTTAAAAGAATTTCATCCTCGATTAGATCCAATTAGCACAAAAACTATGGGTATTTATATCGCAGGCTCGGCTCAAGGACAAAAAGAAATTGATAAAGCTGTAAGTCAAGCAAGAGGAGCTGCATCTGCTGCTAGTATTCCTATGGGTAGAGGCGAACATACGATGGAATTAATTCGTGCTACTCCAATAGATGAGAGATGTGCGAAATGTTATAAGTGCATTGAGATCTGTCCATATGACGCAATTTCGGTAAACGATGAGGGACACTTAGAAGTTGACATTATTAAATGTCGTGGTTGCGGATCTTGTACAGCGATATGTCCATCGAAAGCAATTGAACTAACTTACTTTAGAGACGATCAGTATATGGCATTAATTGACGAATTACTTCCAATGGAGGAATAGAGAGGTAATAGAAATGACAGAAGAACAAGACATTAAAATTATAGCATTTCTGTGCTGGAAATGAGGTTATGGTTCCGCTGATATGGCTGGAACTATTCGTGCCCAGTATCCGTTGTCTATCAGAGTAGTTTTAGTTCCATGTACCGGTAGAATTGGTTCCGATATGGTCATGCGATCGTTTGGTAGAGGCGCTGATGGCGTAATGATAGTTGGATGATACCCTAAAGAATGCGATTATGAGACGGGAAACTACGTTGCTTACCGGCAGGTAGAGTATTTAAAAGAAGTTCTGAAAGCTATGGGGCTTAGTGAAGAACGTATAATGTTTGGATATTGTACAGCCGCCGAAGGTCAAAAGTTTCAACAAGAAGCGATAAAATTTGATAAAATTATACAAAAATTAGGACCTAGTCCACTAAAAACAGAAGACAGCACACCAACAAAAAAAGCGAAAGCTTAAACTAAATGTGTTAACTGATGAGGCTGAGTTAAAAAAACGAGAACTCAGTTGAAGATATGGAGCACCATACAACACAAAAAGAAATTTTAAAAAGTAATAGATATTAAAAATTTAAAAAAAAGATTTGAAAAAAAGTTTTTATTAATTTGAGTTGAATATAACATGGATGCATTAGATGAATATTTAATTAAGATTGAAGATTTTCCTAAGCTATTAGCTACGCTCTTGCAAGAAAGATTCGTAGATAAAGTTATTGGAGCAAAATTAAAAGTAGATAAGAAATCTGGGGCTGTAGATAGGTTCACCGTATCTCCAGTACTCGTCGAGAAGCCAGAAGATTTTGCTACTTTTCCACTAACCAACCTAATTGCATATGGGTATGCTAGAACGGATACAGCTGCGAAATTCTTACATAAATCTGTTGATGGGGCTAAGAACGAAAAAGTAGGACTTATTGCTCGTCCCTGTGATACTCGAGGAATAATTGAGCTAGCAAAGATTAGACAGATTAACATGGATAATCTTTTTATTGTTGGTTTTGAGGATAGAGGGATGGTAATAAATGCCTCGCGCCAATTAAAGAAAGTAGAAGGTCTTGATTTAACTAAAGTAGTTAAAGAAAAGGTCGGCGATAAGGGATTAATCCTTAAGTTTGAAGATGGCAGCTCTAAAGAAGTTGGATTAGATATAGCGGAAAATTGTTCACGCTGTAATAGGAAAGTTCCCGTTGTTGCTGATATAAGCGTTAGCGAACTGGCATTACCTATTGATTCAGACGAAATCGTCCTTAAGATTTATTCTGATAAAGGGGCAGATCTCGTAGAAAAGTCGAAGATCAACAAAAAACCATTACCTGATGATATGAAAACAAAACACGCCGACATTCTTAAGCAAATAAAAGATACCGCTCTGGCAAAGAGAGCAAAAGATTTAGAAGAATGGGACAAGCTTTCTCAAGAAGAAAAGCTGGAACGCTTTCAGAAGTGCACTATGTGCAATATGTGCATCCGAGGCTGCCCAGTATGCTACTGCGTTGATTGTATTCTAATGAAGAAGCGTAAAGAAAAAATTATCAATAAGGAATCTTATCAATTAACAAGGATTGCTCACGTCGCGGACCGGTGCATAGAATGCGGAAATTGCGATAATAACTGCCCACAACATCTTCCACTATCACTTTACTTCCAATCGTTAAACGATTCCTTTAAGGAAATGTTTGGTTATAATGCAGGTGAGAGTATAGAAGATATACCATTTAGGTCTGGTAAAGCAATTAGCCAAATGGAGTTAGAAAAAATGTAATTCTAATTTGGTCAAAAAGTTTGGATATAAATTCTTAAAAATACAAAAAAATATTTTTAATTAAAGAAAGAAAAATTAAAGTGAAGGATTATGTCGTTACCAGCTAAGAAATCAATCGAGATTGACGAGAATATTACTCATTATGTCTATAAAATGCTCTCGCATGAAAGTATCCTTAAATACGACGAAAGCAAGTGCGTTGAGTGCGGATTTTGTCATAGAGTTTGTCCTGTAACTATATCTATTTACGACGAACCATTAAAAAGAACCGCTATCGGAACACCAGAAGAAATGAGAATCGAATCCGACAAGAAGATTGTCGTAGATACGGAAAAGTGTATCTGGTGCGGTAGTTGTACGTGGATTTGTCCGGGATATACTCTAGAATTGCTAATCAATGGAGAAAATAAAATATTGTTAGTGGAAAATGGGTCTCTTGCCGAGTTTGATGAAGAGGTTCGCACTTTAGAAAACGGTCATAAAGTCCGCAAAGTGGTTCACGGTTCAATTAAATTTAATTGTACTGAGAAAGATGCCAAAGTAATTGACGCTTTTACTAAGGAGTGTGCTGTGGACGCAATGTCGCGTGAAGGAAAGGATATAGCAGTAGACATAGATAAATGTATTTTGTGTTTCAAATGCACAGATGCTTCAAAAAACTACGATAATATTAGCGTTGAGATACACAGAGACAAATTCATGAAAGTTAAAGGTAATCCTTCCTCCGTATGGAATGGCATTATGCTACGCGTTCTTGGAAAAGAGGGGAAGATTAAGGGAATCATGAGTCGTAGCCAAAATAAGCTTGCTGATTCCGTTATGCGCTTGTTAGGCAAGGAATCTAGCGAGGAAGAAGAGGAAACCTAATTTTTAGTTATTTTTATTTTCAACATATTTTTTATTCTTTAGTTTCTCTATATAATTCAGTAAATTATAATTGTGTTATGAGGAGATAATAAAGATGAAAGATATTAGTAAAAAAATCTTACTATTTTTAATATTGCAGATTACCTATCCTAACATATTCTATATTCTCCTTGTTCCAGAAGTCTATACAGTATCCATCTACGTTTTATATTTGTTAACAAATTATATAATTGCATTTACAGATACAATGATACGGCCTTTAACGAAAGAGAGAAATCCTTCAAAAATATATGATTTCTTAATACTACTGATGTTTTTGTTATCACCATTCTTATTAATTGCTGCTTTTTATGAGAATAAGCTCCTAATATCAACGATACTACCATTCTGGGATAATCTTATTGTTAGCTATATTGGATTTGTCATTTATCTTTCAGCAGGTATCTTAGTTATTGTAGGACGAGTACAGCTTGGCAAGTTCGGTTCAGGTGAATTAATAACGGAGGAAGACCACAAACTTAATACCGAAGGAGTTTACAAATATATTCGGAATCCAATGTATTCTGGGGCATTAATAGCTGTTATTGGGTTCGGTTTAGTCTTTAGAAGTATAATAACGCTTTTAATCGTTTCGATTTTCTATTTTATAGTGTTTAAAATGAGAATAGATGAAGAAGAAAGACTTCTTTACGAGGTTTTTGGAGAAGAATTCACTAATTACAAAAAGAATAGCAAAAAACTAATACCATTTATCTATTAAAATATAAAAAATTATTAGGGTATATATAGAAAATTTAAATAGGGGGGTGGAGGGCACTATATGAGAAATCTTTTTTTTTTCTCCCCCATTTTTATCTGTAAATAAAGTTTAATCTAAATCTAAAAAAAAAAAGAAATTTTAATATTAGTTTATTATCCGGGTGGAGTTTGTCCAATTGATGAATAGGCTTCTTCTATAGTGGCCCAAGTCTCTATTGAATATTTAAATCCAGGGACTGTTAAATACATGTTTACCATAGCCATAGCACGTTTTCTAATTTCTTCTAATTTCCCTTCCTTTACCAGCGTTACATTAAGTGATTTTATACCATCCATATCGGCATTTATAGCACTAGGCACAAGTTCTTCCCCAAAACTATCATCTGGTGGAAATTTTTTATTAACTTCAATAGCTTTTTTTATCATCTCTACTGTCGACTCACCAGGCCAACGAATAAAGGTAACTAAATAGGGCATTTTTATTTCCTCTTTAGATTATTACATTTTTGTATGGATTTTAAATAACTTGCAATTAAAATTAATTCAAATCTCTTATTTAAGTAATTACATTCTTGTCAATGATATATAATTTAACGTATAATTTTAAAAATTGTAGAAAATAAACTTAGAATAGTGGAGTTAGAGATTAATCAATATATTTTTTATTGGGACCTTAGGGATGTAATCCACTAATTAGTAAAAATTAATTTTCTTTAAAGCGATTATAATGCAAAAAATTATTCAAATTGAAATGGAATTGAACTGTGATGTCAGTCAAGCATTCGAGTTGTTCACGGTAAACGAGCAATTAGAATCGTGGCTACCTGAAAAGGCGGAGGTTGAACCCAAAGTAGGGGGCAATTATGAACTGTTTTGGGATCCCCAGAATCGGGAAATCAATAGTACATTAGGATGCAAGATTACAAGCATCAAAAAAGATAAATTTCTATCTTTTGAATGGAAAGGTCCAGAAAAATTTCAATCATTTCTGAATTTCTTTGACCCATTAACTCATGTAGTTGTTGTTTTTTCTTCTAGTTCCGATGATCCGCAAAAGACAACCCTTTTTCTCTTCCACTCTGGTTGGAGAGATGGTCCCGAGTGGCAAAAAGCTCGAGATTATTTTGAAAAAGCGTGGTCAGGTGCGTTAACTAATTTAAACGAAAAACTAAGCAGTAAAACAACTTGATTAAGTGCAGTCTCAAATTTTAACTTTATTCTAACTTTTATCGTCGACATTTAAATGAGTAGTTTACTTATAATTGCAATGGGTAAATAACTCATGGCTGAAGAAATGCTAAATGAGCTTGATATAGATCGCTTTAGAAAAGTATTCAGTAAGTACACTACAGAAGTCTTTCAAAAACTTCCAAAATTGGACAAACCGCGGATATTAGATATTGGTTGTGGTTCGGGAGTTCCCACCATGGAATTAGCAAAATTGAGCGATGGCGAAATAATAGGGATCGATATCGATCAAGAACTTTTAGACAGATTACGTAAAAAAATTGAAGAAGCAGGGTTAACTAATAGAGTAAAGGCTATTAAATGTTCATTAACAGATATTAAATTTCCAGACAATAGTTTCGATATCATATGGGCTGAGGGTTCAATAACAACTCTAGGTGTTGAAAGTAGTCTGAGAGGGTGGAATAGGCTACTCAAACCAAAGGGTTTCTTGGTTGTTCATGACGAAATTAAACATTTTTTCAAACAACGCTATAAAGTTGCTAGGTGTGGTTATAAATTTATTGAACACTTTTCTTTACCTGAGGAAGCGTGGTGGGAAGAATATTATAGTCCACTTGAGATTGAGATCAATAAATTATATAAAAAGTATGGCAATAATCCGGCCGTTCTTGAGGCGTTAAAAATACATCAGAACGAGATAGATATTGTCAAAGCCAGTCCAAAAAGTTTTCAATCAGTCTTTTGTATATTGCAAAAAATAAAAAAATAACTAGAATATTTTATTTTAAATAATTTAAGGCTGTCAGGGCAAACATTTTCGTAGTATTAATTAAATCCTCAATATAAACGAATTCATCTGAAGAATGAACATTGTTGTCTACACGAGACGAACCTATTAAAATTGTTTCGATGTTCCTTTCTTGAAACCAGTGAGCGTCAGTCGAAGGCATAGCTAACCTAAATTCTCTTTCTTCCTTAAAGATTCCTTTTGTAGCTTTTTTTACCGCTTTAGCAAAGTCAGATGTGCCATCGTTTGTAAAAGGCTCCATCGAAATTGGAATTTGAACTGAGATGTCTAAATCAGGATCCTGTCTTTTGAAATCTTCAACAAAATCGAATATTCGTTTTTTTACGCTCTCAATATCTTGTTCTGGAATTGTATTAACGCTACAATGTAAATAGCATTTATCGGGAACAGTAGTGATCTTATTTCCTCCGTGAATTTCCGCTAAATTAACGGTGCTAACTGAAGAACACGATCCGTCTGGTAAAGGGTATTCGGTTTCTTTTTGTAGAAATTCCTTCTTTAACTCTAGCAAGAAATTCATGATCTTTACCATTCTTTCAATAGTATTTACGCCCGAATGTTCGTTGCGATATGGAGCTGGCAAATCTGGGAACCCTAATCCGTGCGCTTGCTTTCCTTTAATTGTAAATGTAACGTACATAGTTCCGCCAGTATGTCCAAAAGGATAATCGGGAGGAGCATCTCCTAATAAACAAGCATCCCCATTAACGAGCCCGTTACTAAGTAGAAACTCAGCCCCTCTTAAGCCACCAGTTTCTTCGTCTCCTACAGCGGTTAGAATTAGTTTGCCTTTAAGATTTATGTTAGCGTCTAGTAAAGCTTTAGTTGCGAATATTTCTGCTGTTATGCTCGATTTATCGTCGGAGGATCCTCGACCGTAGATCTTTCCATCAATAATCTCGCCCCCGAATGGATCTCTTGTCCACATTTTAAAAGCTTCGACTGTATCGTAATGACCGTTGAAGATCAAAGTTTTTCCTTCGCGATTATTAAGTTCTCCAATAACATTATTCCGTTTGATCTGAGTTTTTAACCCAAGTTCTTTCATTTTATTCTCTGTAAATTTAGCGACCTCTTTATATTTAGAAGGAGGGTTCTCGGAGGGTATTTGGACGATCTGCTGATGAAATTTTACTATTTCATCTCTCATGTTATCAACTTTCTCTAACACAATTTTTTCTAAATCTTTCATAAAAATATCTCCTAATTATAAGAATAAGTAAAACTATATTCTAAAGTAATTAAACTGTGGAGATTTTAACAAAATTTCGATTCTTGGAGTTCCAAAAATTAAAACTAAAAAATTAAAAAACTAGCGAACACATAATTAATTATCTTTTTAATTAAAAAGAACGTGAATTAATAACGAATGTGAAAATAAATGGTAAAACGAGTTGCAATTAACGG
>Ga0255055_10000993_pt1 | contig 21535 bp, 19 predicted proteins | sample JV7_2_27_MG_FD_188633 | JGI IMG/M metagenome (GOLD analysis project Ga0255055, IMG submission 188633) | Seawater microbial communities from Jervis Inlet, British Columbia, Canada - JV7_2_27 | ecosystem: Environmental > Aquatic > Marine > Inlet | place: Canada: British Columbia | collected...
CCATGTCATCGAGGCGGTAGGGCGCGTCGATGGGATCGCCGCGCGCCGCCCGGCCCATCGCCTCGGCGATATCCATCGAGCCAGACTCGCGGAACTTGGTGGAGAGCCCCGCGTCCCGGTTGTCGAAGGTGATGACGCGGTGCCCGCGCTTCACCAGCCCGGCCAGGAACTCGTCGGGCCAGGCGATGCGCTGGGTGCCGAGCCCCCGAATCAGGAGCAGAGGGCTGCCCGTCTTCTCTCCGAACTCCTCCGCGTCGATCTCGATTCCGTTCGCCTTGACAGCAGTCATCTGGGGCTCCTCGGGCCGCGGCGCAGGGCGTTCGCGAGCTTACACCGGATGCCGTCCTTGCCGACCCGGAGAATCTCCGCATCACCCCTAGGATGAAGGAAGCAGCGGGCGGTCTCTCACGAACATGGCGGTCTGGTCGCCCACGTAGATCAGGGAGTCTTCCTGCCAGAAGTGGAAGGCGTAGCGGATCACGATGCGCTTGGGACCCACGCGGGTCCGGGTCTCCTGGGATTCGAGTCGAAGCGGCGGACCGAGCAGGGCCAGATTCTTGAAGTCCGCGCGGTGGATGCGGCTTCCGAAGGCGGCCCAGCCGTCCTCCCAGCGGCAGCCGTGCAAGAACCAGGCGTGCAGACAGCCGAGGCTGCCGGTGATCTGGAGCAGCTCCCCCGCGTTGACGTGGGCCGGATGTCCGGGATCGACGCGCTGCAGTCGGGTGAAGGGAAGATCGCGGGTGGTGTCCATCCGGGCCTCGATGGCGCGGACCTCGGGATCGATCTTCACCACCTCGTCCACCAGGAAGGCCTCCTCCCGGTAGTTGAAGGTGTCGAGAAAGCGGCGCATCTCCGCCGGATCGTAGGGGCCGGGTATCTCTCGGGGCATGGGGGGTGTATATCGCCGGCGCTCCTTTCGGGCGAGGGGGGCGAGCCTGCATTTCTTACCGGGTCGCGTAGCGAGGCCGCCGCGAAGATGCGGTGCTCTCGTTGGCCGCAGTAGCGGGCTGGTGAGAAATGCAGGCTAGACTCGTAGGAGCTGACTGGGGATGCGGCAGGCGGCGAGGAGGTCGACCCACGCGATGAAGGAGCCGGGTTTTCGCTTTGCGGTCGGTCTCGCCGTCTCTCTATGGATGGTCGCCATCCTGGCTCCGGGGGATGCTGCGGCGCGCGACCGCGGTGCCGACGGCCGCTTTGCCACCCGCCGATCCTCCCATTTCATCCTCTACCAGGATGTGGACATCGATCGGACCTCGGGCTGGACGGGCTCGGTGGAGTTCGAGAAGCAGGTGCTGGCGACGCTCGAGAGCGCCCACGACCGGCTCGACCAGCTCCTGGGTCTGCGTCCGGACCGGGACGTGGAGGTGTGGGTCTACGATCCGGCGATCTTCGATGCGAGCTTCGCCGGTGGATTTCGCTTCCGGGTGGCGGGCTTCTACCACGGCGCCATCCGGGTGCGCGGTGACGTTCGGCTGACCCGGGGGCTTTCGCGGGTGCTTCACCACGAGTTCGTCCACGCCGCCTTCGATTTTGCCGCGCCCTCCTATCGTCTCCCCGCCTGGGTGAACGAGGGGGTCGCCGAGTGGTTCGAGAATCGCGCCGACGGCAAGCGGCGGCTCAGCCCCTCCGAGTGGGCTGCGCTGGCCGAAGCCAGCCGCCGAGACCTGTGGCTTCCCGCCTCGGCGCTCTTCCAGCCGACTTTCGCGGGCCTCTCTCCCGGATCCGTGGGCCTCGCCTATCTGCAGTCCTACGCCAGCATCGATCTGCTGGTGCGTCGCGCGGGCGAACGCGGCCTGGAGAGCTTTCTCCACACCCTGCTCCGGCTTCGCGATCCCGATCGGGCCCTTCGGCGCGTCTACCGGATGGATTTCGCAGAGATCGAAGGGGCGCTCCGGAAAGAGTTGCGCTGAGGTAGGCGCCCCTCCGGGGGCGGCGGGGGCGCCATGGCCCCTCCATCGAGCCGATAGGCACACCTTTTCCCTGCAGTGGGCTGTCTACTCGCTTACCATCAATGGTCGGATCTCAGGGGGAGGCTTTCGTGCAATTGCATCCGTTGATCGAGCTCTCGAACCACCGCGAGGTCAGACAGGCGAAGGGATTCAAGGAGGCCGCCGCCGGTCTCACCGGGGAGGAACTCGCGGGCCTGTACGAGACGGAGGTGGCCAACGCACCCAGGCGCGGCGAGGCCGGGAAGAAATTCCTGGTCAAGGGGAAGCTTCCCACCGCTCGGCGCCCCGGCAAGGACGAGGAGCACCTCTCACTGGCCCTGGTGAACCACTGCCGCGATTCCGGCGAGGGACTGGCTCTCCCCCGTCTCGGGAATCTCGATCTTCTCGCCGCGCAGGTTCCCCTGGCGACGACGAGTGTCGACCGCTCCAAGGGCGACGCGGATCCGAACAAGGGAGTCGGCAAGATCGATCTGCTCGGTGTCGGTTCGGAAGACCGTCTGGCGGTGGTGAAGCTCAAGTTCGCGGAACCCGGGGCGACTCGCGGCGGTACCGGGGACACGCCCCTGCGCGCGCTGCTGGACGGGCTCGCCCAATGCGCCATCGCCAGCGCGAACCGGGAAGCCCTGGCTTCGGAGCTCGCCGACTCGGCGGGACGCACGCTCTCCGACGCGCCCCCGCTCCTCGCCCTGGTGGCCAGCCCCCGCTACTGGGAGCTCTGCCGCAGGCGCGAAGCTCAGAAGGGCGCGGCGTGGATCAGAGAGATGGAGAGGCTCGCCCGTGAAGTCGAGGAGTCGATCGGCGTTCCGGTGCTGTACACGGCCATTGCCCTCGAGGGCGATCCCGGCTGGGAGTACGGCGAGGAGGGCCCCCTGCTCGGGGCGGCACCCGAGTTGGCCAGCCCGTGGGAGGCCCGGGCCGGCGTGGTAAAGCCGAAGGTGAAGCAGCGGCCCAGGGCCCACACTGCAGACGTCGAGGAGGTCGTCGAGGCCGATCTCTCCCTGCCAATCCGGGCCTATCAACTGACCGAGAGCTACAGCGCCGGCGACCGCATCTCTCATCCCACGCTCGGCACCGGCGTGGTCCAGGGCAGCGCGGGAGCGGGCAAGGTCCGAGTGCTCTTCGACGAGAAGAAGGCCCTGCTCGTTCACGAGAGACCCGCCCCCGGCCCTCCCACCTGATTCTTCGCTCGACCGTCAGAAGCGATCCGGGCGCACCTCTGCGTCGTTCCCACCGTCGATGTAGTAGATGCTCCCGTGGATCCAGGACGCCTCCGGCCCGAGCAGGAACGAGACCAGCCCTGCGATCTCTTCCGGCTCTCCCCTGCGCCCGAGCGGCACCTGAAGGGAGCGGATCGCCTCGCCGAAGCGGGGATCGTCGAGACCGCCCTCCAGCAGCGGGGTCTCCACGGGGCCCGGAGCCACCGCATTCAGCCGCACCCCGCCGCGGCCCCAATCGCCCGCTCGGTGGCGCAGGGCGCGCCCGAGGGCGTTCTTGGAGCCCGCATAGGCGAGGAAGGGTTCGCCGGATTCCTCCAGGATCCGGTGCGCAGCGGCCTCGTCGTGAGCGAGCAGGGCCGCCGTGTAGGGGTGGTCGTCGAGAGGGAGGAACTGGGCCGAGTTCGAGCAGATCACCACGGCGGCCGGATCCTCGCCCCGCTGGAGCGCCGGAAGCAGCCCGTCGAGCAGTTCGACCGCACCGAAGTAGTTGACCGAGGCGATCAGCGAAATGGGAGAGACGTGGACTCCGAGCCCCGCGGAGAGGATGAGTCGGTCCAGCCGGCCGCCGCAGCGCTCCACCACCGCGGCGAGGGCGGCGTCGCGCCCCTGCCTGGTGGAGAGGTCGATCTCGACCTCCGCATCGCGCACGTCGATCCCGATGATCCGGTCGCCCTGGCCTTCCAGACGCGACCGCACCGCCGCGCCGATTCCCGATGCGGATCCGCTGACTGCCGCTGTTCCCACTTCTCCCTCCATGCCACGGGTTCCGCGAAGAGCTTAGCCCGGCGCGAGGCTCGGCGAGCCGCCGGCGGGACAGGGTAGGTCCCTCTCTGTATGCTGCGCCGAATGGGCCGCTCCCGTCGTCGCCGCTACGAGCTCAGGGACCCCGAGCTCAACCGCCTGATCGAGGAGCTGGTCGACCGGGCCGAGGAGATCTACGGCCCGAGAGCGGGTGCGGACACCATCCGGCAGGTGGTGGTCTCCGCCTTGCGGCTGATGCGGGACGACGCGCCCATGGGTGACCTCAAGCTCATCAACAGCGCGCTCAAGGAGCTGCGCCACTCCTTCCACGTCTTCGCCCCCTACAAGCACGTGCGAAAGGCCGCGGTCTTCGGCAGTGCGCGAACGCCGCCGGGTCATCCCGACTGGGAGCAGGCGCACTCGTTCGCGGAGCGGATGGTGGCCGAGGGCTGGATGCTGATCACCGGCGCCGGACACGGGATCATGGGAGCCGCACAGGGGGGCGCGGGCCGGGAGTCCTCCTTCGGCGTCAACATACGGCTTCCGCTCGAGCAGGACGCCAACGTCGTCATCGCCGGTGACCCCAAGCTGATCAACTTCCGCTACTTCTTTACGCGCAAGGTGATCTTCGTCAAAGAGGCCCACGCGATCGCCCTGTTTCCCGGGGGCTTCGGCACCCACGACGAGGGCTTCGAGACGCTGACACTGATGCAGACCGGCAAGGGCGGGATCCTGCCCGTCGTGTTCGTGGATGCGCCGGGCGGGAGCTTCTGGAGCGAGTGGATCGGCTACCTGAGCTCCCACATGCGCGGGCGGGGAATGATCAGCGAGGAGGATCTCTCGCTGTTTCGCGTGACCGACGACCTCGGCGCCGCCGTCGAGGAGATCACCGGCTTCTACCGGAACTACCACTCGAGCCGCTACGTGGACGACCTGCTGGTGCTCCGGGTGCGCCGCGGACCCGATGAGGAGCAGCTCGACGGATTGAACCGCGATTTCCCCGACATCCTCGCCGGCGGGAAGCTCGAGCTGCGGTCGGCGCTGCCCCGGGAGGCCGGCGAGGTGGATCACTATCCGCGCGTCACCCTGCGCTTCAACCACAGGAATGCCGGCCGGTTGCGCCAGCTCATCGATCGTCTCAACTCCTTCGTTCGCGAAGCCGCGCCACCCGGCGATGCCAGTCCCCACGAGATCGTCGCCACTGAGCTCTCCCCCGAGGCCGAGCGCGCCGAGGAGGACGAGACCGAGGCGTAGCAGCCGCGGGAGGAGAGGGGAGAGCCCCCAGAGGGGGGATTCCCTGCGTTCTGGCCATCCGAGCCGGTTTGGGTATGATCACGCCGCCCGCCTCCCCGCCCCGGTGGGGAGGCGGGTAGAAATTCGCAACATCGGTCCCGACTGCGGACCTCAGGAGAGAAGAGTTTGGCAACTGGCACGGTGAAATGGTTCAGCGACGAGAAGGGATACGGGTTCATCGTTCCCGACGACGGAGGGAAGGACCTCTTCGTCCATCATTCGAACATTCAGGGCGAAGGCTTCAAGACCCTTCAGGATGGCCAGCAAGTGGAGTACGAGGCACAGCAGGGCAAGAAGGGAATGGAGGCCACCGAGGTGCGCCCCTCCTGACCGAAGAGCCATTTCGACAAAAGAGGGCCCCGGCTTTGCCGGGGCCCTCCTGCTTTCACCTCTCGTCGAAAATGGCGAGGAATACAGGCTACAGGGATGGACGGCGGTCGAACCAGGGGCGAGCCTGCTCGAGCTGACCCGCGAGACGGAAGAGTGTCGCCTCGTCGCCGAAGCGCCCGGCGAACTGCACACCGATGGGTAGACCGGCGTCGTTCCATGCGAGCGGCACGGACATGGCCGGGTTCCCCACCGCGTTGAAGAGCTGGGTGAAGCCAATGGTCTTGAAGAGGCTCCCGAGGAATTCGCCGAGGTCCGGGTTGGAAAGCGAGAGTACCCCCAGAGGGAGCGGTGGCGTGGCCATGGTGGGCGTGAGCAGCACGTCGTAGCGCTCCAGAAAACGCGCCACCTGGCGGCCAACGCTGTGGATCACCTGGATGGAGCGGGCGTATTCGGCCGATCCGGTTTCCGCCGCCCCCGTCACCGTGGCGTAGGTCACGGGCTCCAGATCGTCCGCACCGAACTCCCGCCCCAGGATCGCGGCCCGGTCCTCGACGATGAGGCGCAGATTCGCGGCGATGATGGTGCTGGTCGCCTGCCGGAAGGTCTCGGTATCGATGGAGAGCGAGGTCTCTTCGACCTCGTGGCCGAGCTCCGCGCAGAGTCGGGACGCCTCCTCGACAGCGGCGGTGCACTCCGGGTGGGTCTCGACGCCGTTGAAGCTGCGGCTCTGAAAGGCGATGCGCAATCGACCCGCCGGACGACCCACCTCCTCCAGATAGGGGCGCTCCGGAGGCGGCGCCCAGTAGGGCGCGCCCAGGTCCGGTCCCGCGGTGGCATCCAGTAGGGCGGCGTTGTCGCGGACCGAGCGGCTCACCGCGTGGACGGCGCCCATGCCGCTCCAGCCCTCACCCGCGTCCGGACCGGCGGGCGTGCGGGCGCGGGTGGGCTTCATTCCGAACAGACCGCAGCAGGAGGAGGGAATGCGGATCGAGCCACCGCCATCGCTGGCGTTGGCAAGGGGCACGATCCCCGCAGCGACGGCTGCCGCGGCCCCGCCCGAGGAGCCGCCGGCGGTGTGGTCTGTGTTCCACGGGTTTCGCGTCTGTCCGAAGAGCTTCGACTCCGTGGAGGTGGTGAGGCCGAACTCGGGCGAAGCGCTCTTTCCGAAGATCACCAGCCCCGCCCTCCGGTAGCGGGCCACGATCTCGCTGTCGTGATCGGCGACGAAGTCCTCGAAGAGCCGGCAGCCGTCGCTGGTGCGGGTACCGCTGGCGAGGAGGTGGAGATCCTTCAGCAGGAAGGGAACACCGCGGAAAGGTCCGTCGGGAAGATCGCCCGCCGCCACCTCCCGCGCCTCGTCGATCATGGGGATCACGACGGCGTTGATCTTCGGGTTTCGCTCTTCGAGCCGCGCGATCGCCGCCTCGAGGATCTCGGAGGGTTTCACCTCGCCCTTCCGGATCAGCTCGGCCAGGCCGAGGGCATCGTAGGATTCGTATTCGTTCACGCCAGTTTCCTTCCACTCATATCGACACCCACGGTCGATTCAATTCGTCTTCGGGCTCCTCACATAGCCACCAGTCCGAGACCTCCTCGATGGGTCGCTCGACGAAGCCTGCCGGAAGCTCGCTGCTCTCGATAAAGAAGGCGTTGGGCGCGTAGCTTTCCGCGTGCACCAGGATGTAGCCCTTCTCTCGGCCGAGCTTCTGGAGGGCAGCCAGGCTGGCCCCGTGGTAGGCGGTCTTGTCCCAGTGGAAGTCGGCGCTGTAGGGAATCGTCTTGCGCACCGATGGTCCGAAGAAGATGTTGTACTCGATCACCACCACCCGGGGGCGGTAGCCGTGGATCGCCTTCCAGATCCAGTAGTCGTTGCCGTCGACGTCGATGGAGAGCAGATCGAAGTCGCGCGGCACCCGGTGCTTGGCGAATAGAGCGTTCACGTTCTCGGCGGTGACGAACTCGTTTCGCACCGGCGCGCGCGCGCGCGCGGCATCGCCCTCCATCAGCAGGCCCGTCCAGCCGTGGTCGATGCGCAGGTGGGCCGTGTTCGACTCGATGCATCCGTCCTTGGCGCCGAACTCGACGAAGTAGCGGTTGGAGGTGTCGATACACTCGAAGATGCGCAGCAGGACGCCGTCTTCTCCGCACTGAGAGCGAAAGCTCCGTTCGTGTGCTCTCAAGTCCGTCAGCATGGGCCGCTCCACACTTTCCAGCTGCCTCTACGCGAAATCCCGATGCTAGCGAACGGAATCGGACTCCGGGTAGAATGGGTCCATGGACGACAGACTCACGCTCAGCCTCACCGAACTCACCGAGCAACTGCGGGCGCGCAAGATCTCCCCCGTCGAGCTCATGGGGGCCGTTCTCGACCGGATCGACGAGACCCACGGCGATCTGAACGCGTTCGTGGCGATGCGGGACCGCGAGTCCCTGGTGGCCGACGCAAAGCGCTGCGAGCAGCGCATCCAGCGCGGCGAGGCCCGTCCTCTGGAGGGCGTCCCGTTGGGCGTGAAGGATCTCGAGCACGCCGAGGGGCTGCCCAACACCGAGGGCACGCTGATCTACAAGGACCGCATCTCGGATCACGACGCCATTCACGTAGCGCGTCTCAAGGCGGCGGGTGCCATCGTGATCGGGAAGACCAACGCCCCGGAGTTCGGTGCCACCGCGGTCACCAAGAACCTGGTCTACGGCGTCACCCGCTCCCCCTGGAACCTGGAGCGGACACCGGGCGGATCGAGCGGCGGATCCTCGGCGGCCATGGCGGCGTGCGTGTGTCCCCTGGTGACGGCCAGCGACGGTGGCGGCTCGATCCGGATCCCCGCCAGCTTCACCGGGACCTTCGGGCTGAAGCCCTCCTACGGCCGGGTGCCGCGGGGACCGATCGCGCACTGGGACTACGACGACACCTCCTGCTACGGACCGCTCACCAAGACCGTCGCGGACGCCGCCCTGTTTCTCGATCAGGTCGCCGGGCCCTCGCCCTACGATCCGAATACGTTGCCGGCGCCCGGTCTCTCCTACGTCGACGCTCTGGGGGAGGCGCTTCCCTCCGGGCTGCGGATCGGCTTCTCCGCCGATCTCGGCTACGCGGTGGTGCAGGGCGACGTGGCCGCCGCCGTGGAGGAGGCGGTGGGTGTCTTCGACAAGCTCGGCCACGAGGTGAGCCCGGTCCAGGGCGGTCCGCCCTGGATGGGCCGCGACTGGGGGCTCCTCGCCGCCTTCGAGAAGGCCGCTCATCTGCACGAGTACCTGCCCGAGCGCGAAGCCGAGTTCGGGAGGGCCTTCATCGCGGGGGTGAAGACGGGCTGGGCGATGAGCCCCGAGCGCTGGCGGGAGATCGGGGACCAGCGGGTCGAGCTGAACCGCTGGTGCGCCGAGACCTTCGAGCGCTTCGACCTGCTGGTGACGCCCACGGTTCCCTACGACCCGCCGCCGGCCAAGGGCCCATTCCCCGCCGAGACCGAGGGCCGAAAGCAGCCCATGGCGGCCGTTGCCTCCTTCACCATTCCGTTCAATCTCTCCTGGCATCCGGCGGCGACCCTGCGCGTGGGGCTTTCCCGCCTGGGGCTTCCGATCGGAATGCAGATCGTCGGGCCGCGCCACCGCGAGGACCTGGTGCTGCGAGCCGCGCTGGCCTTCGAACGCGAGCGCCCGTGGCATCCCGACTGGCCGACCCGCTGGTCCGATTCGGCGCGGTGAAGCACCTCCGGGCGGCCGGAGAAGGCGAGAGGGATCAGTCCTCGAGGGGGTCCCGCCCGCGCAGGCGCTTCTTCTCGCTCTGCTCCCGCTTTCCCGCGAGCCGGCGCTCGCGGCTTCCGGACGTCGGTCGGGTGGGCTTTCGCGGCCGTGGCTGCGCCAGGGCGCGCCGGATCAGCCTCTCCATCCGCGCCAGAGCGGCCTCGAGGTTTCGAGCCTGCAAGCGACTCTCGCTGCTCACCACGTGAAGTCTTCTCTCGCCGTCGAGCCGGCGGGCGAGCTTCTCGCGAATCCGCGCGACAGCCTCCGCTCCGAGACACGCGGCCGCCCCGTCCAGGTCCAGGCGCAGGTCGACCTTCGTCGCGACCTTGTTCACGTTCTGCCCGCCCGGGCCACTGGCGCGGGTGAAGCGGACCGAGAGCAGGCGCGCGGGAATCACCTCCTGCTCGGAAATCTCGAGGTCTCGAAGGCCGGCCATTGCAGTGCGTCCCAGCGCAACACTACCGGAAACGAGCGACACCGAGAGGGGTGGTTGGCCGGGTGGAGCTCGGAGCCGGAAATCGCTGGGATCCGCCCCAGGGCGCGGTACCTTTCGTATTCACGCTTTTCGATTCCCGCCCCGATCATTCCCGGCGGCTCACAGGTCGAACCATGATCAAGGGAACCAGACGATCACCCTACCAGAGGCGGAGGCCATCGAGGGCCTTCCCGGTGGTCGTCGTGGCAGCGCTACTGGCCGCGTCGGGCTTCCTCTACTTCTACCTCTCCCCTGGTGGCGAGGCGCCCCCGGAGGCGGAGACGCCCGCTGCTCCCGAAGCGCAGGAGCTCGCACCCGCTGCTCCCGAGGCCGGCGAGAGCCGGGCGGAGCGAGAGAGAGAAGAGGGCCCACCGCCGCCGCTCGTACCGGGAGCCGCTGCGCTCCCCGAACTCGGGGAAAGCGACCCACTGATCCGGAAGCTCGCGGCGGATGCATCGGCGCGCCCGGAGCTCCGCGACTGGCTGATGGTTCCCGACCTGGTTCCGCGCTTCGTAGCAGGGGTGGCCAACGTGGCCAACGGCGAGAGTCCACGGGATCAGCTGCTCTTCCTGCTGCCGGAGGAGCCCTTCCGGGTCGTCCAGAAGGAAGGCCGCCTGATCGCGGACCCCCGCAGCCATGCGCGCTACGACACCGCTTCCGGGGTCTTCGCCTCGCTGCACGTCCCGACCGTGGTCCGCGCCTACCACCTCCTGGAGTCGCTCTTCGAGGAGGCGTTCGCCGATCTCGGCATTCCTGATCAGAGCTTCGAGGAGACACTGGGCCAGGCGATCCGCGAGCTCCTCCAAGCACCCCGGATCGAAGGCGCCGTGGAGCTCCGGCGGATCGGCAGCTTCTACGAGTATCCCGACGAGGAGCTGGAAGGCGGCAGTCCGGCACAGCGGCACCTGCTGCGGATGGGGCCTCGCAACGCGCTTCGGATCCAGGAGAAGCTCCGCGAGATCCAGGGCGCGCTCGGTCTCGCCGAGAACTAGCGGGGACGTTGTTGAATGTTCAACTTTTCGACGGGTCCGAAAAGTTGAACATTCAACAACGTCCCCGCTTGCCCGCTGACTAGGCCTGGCGGACGATGCGGAGTGCGCCTCGCCCGGCTCGGCGCGGCGCGGTGCCCTGGCCGGGCTCGATCGAGAATCCCCCCGCCATGCGGATCACCAGCTCCAGGTGGGGGAGAACCACGCGGCAGTCCTCGATCCAGCTCTCCCTCTGGGCGAGGGCAAATCCGTCGAGCAGGGAGGCGCGACTCTCGAAGCGGATGCAGATCTCGCGATGGTCCGGGGGGGCGCTGGCCTGGGTCAGCTTCTGGGCGGTCTCGGGGGGTACGACCATTTCCGGCCCTCTCTCTTAGTTACCCGTGGGTTGCGAAGCCCTCGGTTGACTGATACCGCGATTTCGTTGGGCGCGTGTGAAGAAGCCGTGAACGGAGCGGGAAAATCGATCGAGCCTGGTCAGCGTACCCGACGGATTCTCTCTTCACAGTGGTCTGGAACACAGGATCTGGAGTTGGTCTACGATTTGCGACTCGGAGGACTTCGACCATGAAGCTCGTCACCTTCACACACTCCGGTGCGACTCGCGTCGGGATCGTCGCCGCCGAAGAGGTGGTGGATCTCGCGGCGGCCGCGCCGGATCTGCCGCGAGAGATGTGCGCATTCCTCGAGGCCGGCGGCTCCGCTCTCGACGCCGCTGCCGAGGCGGGCGAGGCCGGCGGCCACCGGATTGCCCTCTCGGAGGTTCGTCTCGAGGCGCCGGTGCGCCCCGGCAAGTGCCTGGCGATCGGCTTCAACTACACCGAGCACATCGAGGAGACGGGCAGGCAAAGGCCCGACTTCCCCACCTTTTTCAACAAGCAGGTCACCTGCATCGCCGGGCCGGGCGATCCGATCCACCTCCCCCGGGTCTCCAGCGCCCTCGACTACGAGGGGGAGCTCGCCTTCGTGATCGGAAAGCGCTGCCGCCACGTTCCGAGGCAGCGGGCGGCCGAGGTGATCGCCGGATTTGCGGTGATGAACGACGTCAGCGTGCGGGACTGGCAGTTCAAGGCGCCCACCATGACGCTCGGCAAGTCCTTCGATACTCACGGCCCGCTGGGACCCTGGATCGTCACCCCCGGGGAGGTCGGGGACCCTCACTGCCTCGACCTCGAGACCCGTGTGAACCAGGAGATCCGCCAGAGCTCCAACACGAAGCATCTGATCTTCGACTGCTACGCGCTGATCGAGACGCTCACCACGGTGATGACCCTCGAGCCGGGGGACGTGATCTCGACGGGAACGCCGGCCGGGGTGGGCATCGCCATGAAGCCGCCACGGATGCTGGTCGAGGGCGACGTGGTGGCGATCGAGATCCAGCGAGTGGGCCGGATCGAGAACCGCGTGATCGCGGAGCCCTCGGACACGGCGACTTTCTGAACTTCGTTCGCCTGCCTTGTCGACTCCGCTCGTCTGCGGCTCGCTGCGCGCGCGGCTCGCCGAGGGCTCGCCGCGCTTGCGTTCACACCAGTGTCAGTTGGTGGGGCATCCCCAGGGCCTCGTCGAAGCTCTGACCGATTTCCGGGAGGATGCCATCGGCGACGGGGCGCAGTACCCGCTCCACGTAGTGACTCCGGTCGATCCCGGCGGGTAGAGGCCGTCCGGGGAGAACGGGCTCGGGTCCATCCCGGGTGATCACGTATCGGATCACGGGGCCGACCGCCCCGCCCGCCTTGCGCGCCGCGCGGATGTGTGGAGGCGTGGTGGCGGTGTAGCGGTCCAGGGATCCCTTTCGGATCCGCTTGACGTACACCAGTTCGTCATCCAGTTCGCCGTCGCGCATCCGCTTCACGATCTGCTTCACGAAGGGGAGCACCTCCCGGTCGGTAAAGAGGCGCTCGAGCATCCCCTCCTGCAGGCGGTGGGCGATCCGGGGCCAGTCGCGACGGACGGACTCCAGGCCCACGACCACCAGACCGCCATTCACCCAGCCGGCGTAGCGCTTCTTGCTGCCGCCGCGTCCGCCCCGCACCCGGGGCAGCAGCAGCCGCTCGAAGATCTTCTCCAGCTCCAGCTCGAGCTGGGGTTCCACGCGGTACTCGCGGCGGATCCTCTCGGCGATGCAGCTCTGCACCCGGTCCCGCAGCATCTCGGCCTCGGCCCGCGCCTCCCCGTGCAGCTGGACGAAGACCGAATCGGTGTCGCCGTACAGCACCTGCACCCCCTCCTCCTCGAAGGCCTCCCGGGTCCAGTGCAGGGTCTGCTGGCCGAAGCTGGTGATGGCGTTGGCGATCTCCGGGTTGAAGAAGCGGCAGGAAGCCGCGCCGAGCACCCCGAAGAGCGCGTTCATCATGATCTTGATGGCCTGGTTCGCCTTGAGATCTTCGCTCTCCCTGGCCAGATCGCGGCGCTCGGTGAACTCCCGGATCACCTCCGGCAGGATGGCCTCGGAGCGCGAGAAGCGAGCGCCGTTGGGCGCCTCGATGGCGGACTCGCCGGCCCGCGCGTTGGCGAGCGGATCGAGGTTGAAGGTGCAGATCAGGCTCGGGTAGAGGCTCTTGAAGTCGAACACGGCGACGTTCGCGTAGACGCCGGGCTTCGGCTCGAGAAGCGCGCCGCCCCGCACCATCTCGGTCTTGCGCTCCGCATCGACACTGGGCGCGACGACGCCGCGCCTGGTGAGCTCCGGGATGTAGATGAGATCGAAGGAGGCGATGCTGGCGCCGACCCGGTCGAGCTGCATCCCCGAGAGCAGGCTCCGCTCGATGCTGAGCTCCACGAGTCCTTCCTTCTCGAGGATCTCCAGGACCAGGCGCGCGTCCTCCAGGTTGTACGCCACCAGGGCCTCCGGCTCCTCCAGGTACCTGCGCTGGATCTCCGCCGCCGCATCCGGCGCCTCGGAGTCGATCAGCTTGCCCCGGCCCAGAATGGACCGCGCGGCAGTTTCCAGCCGGTAGTCCTGGAGGCGGATGGTGTCGCGCACCAGGGGGATCGCGTCGAGGACCATGCGCCCGGGAATCTCTGCCCGGCTCTGGCGGGTGAAGCTCGTATCCCTCTGGAAGCGGATCTCCCCCTCGACGCGACCCAGCCGGGAGGTCATGTGCAGGCTCTGGCAGCGTTTCGCCAGCACGCGCAGGTCGAAGTCGATCACGTTCCAGCCCACCACGATGTCCGGGTCGAGCTCGCGGATGCGAGCCATGACTCCCGCGAGGAAAAGGCGCTCGTCGGGATGGTCCCGCGCGCCCTCCACGGGCTCCCTCGAGACCAGGTGGACCTCCTCGACACCGCAGCCCACCAGGGCGGCCGAGAAGATCCGGCTGGCATCGGGGGAGGTCTCGAGATCGATGGAGAGGGTGCGAAGGGTGGGGCGCGCCCACGAGGAGGGGTGGAGCTCGGGGTTGCGGAAGCGCAGCAGACCCCCCTCGAGGACCTCGTGGGAGCCTTCGATGGCGACCGCTCCGCGAATCCCCCGGTCGATCAGGTATCGATAGACGAAGCGAATGTCCCCCTCGAGGACTTCGCAGCCGCGCTCGAGCAGCCGGTTCCTGATGTGGGGGACGGCCGGCGGAAGCCGTGCGGTCACCCGCACCACCTCGCGACCTCGCAGGTCCCGGAGCTCAGTCGCCTCGACGCGGATGTCGCGCTCGGCGGCGAGGGCAGCCTCCTGCTGCTTTGGGACGAAGAAGTACGGCTGGAAGCGGTTGTCCTCCACCAGGAAGGCCTCTCCGCTTTCCAGGCGGCCGAAGAGCTGCACGACGGGTCGGTCTTCCCGGAGGCGGTAGGTGGGTTGCACGATGAACCCGGTATGCATGGATTCCCCACTCAGCGGCGGGGGCCGCGCCCGCGCTTTCCGCTCTGCTCGTCGTCGGCTTCCATTTCCCCTTCGCGACCCGGCACGGCCGCGTCGGAACCGATGACCGCCCCGATGCGCTCTCGGGTGTACTCGGTCATCTTCCCGATCGTTCTTCGGGCACGGCGCCCGATCGATGGCAGGGTAGAAAACTGTACAAAAGAGTCAAGATTAAGACGGGGACGGGCGTGCCGGGCGCGTGCATCTTCGGCCCGGTCAGATACTCTACAGATCAGTCAAGTTTTTTCGCCACCCTCCGCGGCCCGTGTTGGGGGGAAGCCGGTGTTCGGGGTGAGCGGAAGCTTGCGGCTCGCAGCGGAGCGGATCGCCCGGAACGAGTGGAGTGACATCGAGTGAGTTCCGCCCCCCAACTGGATGCGACCGGACGCCCGCTGCGCGATCTGCGCATCTCCGTGACGGATCGCTGCAACTTTCGCTGCGCCTACTGCATGCCCGGCAATGTCTACGGCGGGAAGTACCCATTCCTTCCGCGGAGCGAGATCCTGAGCTTCGAGGAGATCGAACGGCTGGCGCGTCTATTCGTCTCCGTCGGTGCGACGAAGCTCAGGATGACGGGAGGCGAGCCCCTGATCCGCCACCAGCTTCCGACGCTGATCGAACGGCTCGCCCTGATCGAAGGAATAGAGGATCTTGCCCTCACCACCAACGGTTATCTGCTGGCCGATCTGGCGCAGTCGCTCAAGGACGCGGGTCTCCAGCGCGTCACCGTCAGTCTCGATAGCCAAGACGAGGAGGTCTACAAGCGCGTCACCGGTCGAAACTTCGGTCCCGATCGCGTGCTGGCCGGGATCGACGCAGCGGAGCGGGTGGGGCTCACCCCGATCAAGATCAACTGCGTGGTACAGCGCGGCGTGAACGATCACACCATCGTGGATCTGGCGCGGCGCTTCCGGGGCACCGGTCACATCCTGCGCTTCATCGAGTTCATGGACGTGGGCACGCGCAACGCCTGGGATCTCGAGCAGGTGGTGACCGCTGCGGAGATCGTCGCGCGGATCCACGCCGAGCTTCCCCTGGCTCCCGCCGATCGCAACTACCGCGGCGAGGTGGCGAAGCGCTACGTGTACCAGGATGGGAGCGGCGAGATCGGCGTGATCGCCTCGGTGACCGGACCCTTCTGCGGCGACTGCAGCCGGGCGCGCCTATCCGCCGCGGGATTCTTGATCACCTGTCTGTTCGCTTCGGGTGGCATCGACTTGAAGACGCCCCTTCGCCGGGGCGCCTCCGACGCGGAGCTCCTGGAGATCATCCGCGACGTCTGGGCCCTCCGCAGCGACCGCTACTCCGAGGAGCGGACCGCGATCACCCCGGCGAAATGCACGGGAGATCGCTCGCGGATCGAGATGCACGAGATCGGGGGATAGCGGGCGGGGACGTTGTTGAATGTTCAACTTTTCGGGGGACCGAAAAGTTGAACATTCAACAACGTCCCCGCTCCCCGCTAGGATCCCGAGCGCATCGCGGCTGCAGAGACGCCCTGGGTCGACTCGACCAGGCGGACGGCGACACGGGTCACCGGGACGAGACTCGCCTCGTCGATCTTGTCCATCCGGTCGATCTCGTCGAAGAGATAGAAGGGCGCCGTCAGGTAGTTGACCAGCGGTACGCCGCGCGGGTGGAAGGGTCCCCCGTCGGTGGTCGGCTGCTCGCCGAAGACGTCGGGTGCGAGGATCAGGGAGCGGTCGAGCTTCTCGGCCTGCAGGGCTTCGGCGACGCTGTCCTCGAGGGCCGGGATGCGGCTGGTGAAGAACCAGCGGGTCTCCGGCTCACCGCTCGGGACCAGCTCGCCGTCTCGCTCGACGAACTCGCGCGCGGCGTGCTCCAGGTGGATCTCGAGCACGATGCGTTCGAGATCTTCGGCGTGGGCGTCGATGAAGGCGTGGCACCCCGAAGAGCCGGCCATGTGACCGGCGTTCAGCAGGAACACCAGACGGTGGGGGCGCTCCGACGCCGGCAGCTTCGACCAGTAGGCCGCCTGCGCGAAGACCAGCGCCATTCCCGAGGCGTCCTCCACCGCCGAACACCAGGGGCCGTCGTGGTGCGACCCGATCACGACCCACTCCGGGTCGGCTCCCGGGAGCTCGCCGACCACGTTGTAGCAGGTGATCTCCTGGCGAATCGCGTCGATCCGCAGCCGCACCCGCACGGATCCGGCGCCCAGCATGGATCGGAGGCGCGCGCCGTCGCTGCCGCGGATCCACACACCCGGGATCGGCCGTGCCACCCCGTCATAGGGCACGTAGTACTGACAGGAGTCGCCGGGGTAGTCGGTGAGGGCGCCGATGTAGGCGGCGGCGCCGGCCTCGATGGCCGGCTCCATTACCCACATGAATCGCGGGCCGAAGGGAAGCACCTGCAGCGCACCGTCGAAGCTGCCGTGCGAATCGAAGACGCGTCCGCCCGGACTGACGGCCATCTCGAGGCCGTCGCCCACTTCCTCGACGGCGCTCCCGCCGGTGACGGGCGAAGCGGGAGGAATCCGCAGGAGCGTCGTCTCATGAAGGGATGCCTTTCCCCTCACCGCCGTCGGCGATTCCGGATCGTAGGGCAGAAGCTCCAGCTCGATCTCCTCGGTGGGCGCCGAGTGGGGCAGGGGAAAGCAGGGAAGTTCGATCTCACCGGCGGCGCCGGTGGCGTGAAGAGACCAGGACCGCGGCTCCCAGTAGGGGAGCGGCGCCGGCTCCAAGCGCACCTCCTCGAGCCCGAAGGCCCGGAAGCGCTCGGCGCAGAACTCCTCCGCCCAGCGATCGGCGGGGTAGCCGGGCCTGCGGATGCCCTGGGCGAAAATCTGCTCGATCCACCCGAGGATCTCCTGTTGCTCCGGTACCCGCACGTCGCGCATTTGCCTTTACCTCCGCGGCCATCTTAGCCGCGCGCCGGCCCTTCGGCTTCGAGCGGCGGGATCGGGTAAGGTCGCCGAGGCGAACCCATCCGGGAGGAAGGAGACTCATGAGCGCTGCCCCCCTCAAGCTCGTCGGTGCCCACGGATCGCCCTACAGCCGCAAGATGCGCGCCGTGTTGCGCTACCGACGCATTCCATTCCGCTGGATCCTGCGCGGCTCGGCGCAGGACGTGGACCTTCCCGAGGTTCCGGTCGCCCTGATCCCCGTGCTCGTCTTCCCCGGGGCGGGCGGCGCTGGCGACGAGGCCATGATCGATTCGACGCCGCAGATCCTTCGCCTCGAGAGGCTCTACAGCGAGCGCAGCGTGATCCATCCGGATCCCGCGGTGGCATTTCTCGACGCACTGATCGAGGACTACGCCGACGAGTGGCTCACCAAGGCGATGTTCCACTATCGGTGGGCCTACCCGCCGGACCTGCGCAAGGCCGCTGACATATTGCCTCTGGACCGGGACGTCACCGCGCACGGCGAGGAGTTAGTGCGCCTTTCCAGGATGTTCGCCGAGCGCCAGGTGGGGCGCCTCGCGGTGGTGGGTTCCAACGAGACCACCAAGCCGATCATCGAGCAGAGCTATCGCCGCCTGCTCGCGCTCCTCGACGCGCATCTTCAGGTGAGGCCCTTCATCACCGGTGCTCGCCCCGGGGCCTCGGACTTCGGACTCTTCGGACAGCTCAGTCAGCTCGCGCTCTTCGATCCCACCTCCTCGGCCATCGCGGCGAGTGAGTCGCCACGGGTGGTCGCGTGGCTCCATCACGTGGAAGATCTCGGTAGCCTGGAGGTCTCGGAGGCCGACTGGACGCCGCGCGACGACCTGGGCCGGACCATCGGCGCGCTGCTCTCCGAGGTGGGACGCATCTACGTCCCCTTCCTGCTGGCCAACGCCGCGGCGCTCGAGCGCGGCGAAAAGCAGGTGGAGTGCCAGATCGACGGATGCCCCTGGGTGCAGCGCGGCTTTCCCTACCAGGCCAAGTGTCTCGGCTGGCTCCGCGAGCGTCGCGCGGCGCTATCTCCCGACGACCGTGCGGCGGTGGACCGGATGCTGAAGGGAACGGGCTGCGAGGCGCTCTTCGGCTGAGCGGTGCCTGGCCCACCAGCGTGCGGCGTTGCCGTCGCCTGCTCGAGCGACCCGCGGAGGAACCATGACGGATCGGATCGACGAACTGCTCGGCAGGATGAACCTCGAGGAGAAGGTCTCGATGCTCGCCGGCTCGGACCTCTGGCACGGCACCGGCGTCCCGCGCCTCGGCATCCCGCCCATCAAGGTGACAGACGGCCCCTGCGGAGCCCGCGGCGGCCGGTCCCAGGGCGGAACCACCGCCGCCTGCTTCCCCTGCGGCACCGCGCTCGCCGCCACCTGGAACCCGGAGCTGGTCGGGCGCGTGGGGGTGGCCCTGGCCGAGGAGGTGCGCACCAAGCGCGCCCAGGTGCTGCTGGCTCCGACGGTGAACATCCACCGTTCTCCGCTGGCCGGACGCAATTTCGAGTGCTACTCGGAGGATCCCCACCTCACCGCACGCGTCGCGGTCGCCTACATCCGCGGCGTCCAGAGTCAGAACGTCGGCGCCTGTATCAAGCACTTCGTCTGCAACGACTCCGAGTTCGAGCGCAACACCATCAGCTCGCAGGTGGGGGAGCGAGCCCTGCGCGAGATCTACCTGGCGCCCTTCGAGGTGGCGGTCAAGGAGGCGAAGCCGTGGTCGGTGATGGCCGCCTACAACCGGGTGAACGGCACCTACGCCTCGGAGCATCCCCGGCTCCTGAGGGAGATCCTCCGCCGGGAGTGGGGCTTCGAGGGCTTCGTGGTCTCGGACTGGTACGGCACCCGCAGCACCGCCGCGGCGGCGGAGGCCGGGCTCGATCTCGAGATGCCCGGGCCGCCGCGCCATCGCGGAGAGAAGCTGCTCGATGCGGTGAAGGCGGGATCCGTCTCCGAGAGCAGCGTCGACGCGGCCGTGCGTCGCCTGCTGGAGGTGACGCTGCGTTCGGGCCTCCTGGAGCATCCCGAGGAGGCCGCGGAGGAGTCCATCGATCGGCCCGAGCACCGCCAGCTGGCGCGGGAGGCCGCGGCCGAGGCGATCGTACTGCTGAAGAACGAGTCAGACGTCCTGCCGCTCGACCGCCGCAAGATCCGGACGCTGGCCGTGATCGGACCCAGCGCCGACGTCGCCCACGTGCAGGGCGGGGGAAGCGCCGGAGTGTCTCCACACTACATCGTGTCTCCCCTGGAAGGAATTCGCGCCAGTTGCGGTGCCGAGGTCGCGTTGCGCTACGAGCGGGGCTGCACCAACCACAAGGTGCTGCCAGCCATCGGCGCGAGCTTCGTCCCTTCCGGCTTCCAGGTGGAGTACTTCGGCAATCCGGATCTCTCCGGTGATCCCGCGCTCTCCGAGCATTCGCGTGGCATCGACTTCATCTGGGAGGGCCGGATCGAGCCGAAGGTGGATCCCGAGATCCACTCGGTGCGCTTCAGCGGGACCTTTGCTCCCACGGAGAACGGCGCCTTCACCCTCAGCCTCACCAGTGTCGGTCGCAGCCGCCTCTTCGTCGACGGAATCGAGGTGATCGACAACTGGACGCAGCAGACCCGGGGCGATTCCTACTTCGGAGCGGGCACCGTCGAGATGAAGGCGCAGCTGGAGATGCGCGAGGGAGAGGAGCGCGAGATCCGAATCGAGTACTGCCGCAGCAATCCCTTTATCTCCGGGATCAGGGTGGGAGCGCTGCTTCCGGTTCCCGACGACCTGATGGATCGGGCCGCCGCCGCGGCGGCCGAGGCCGACGCGGCCGTGGTGGTGGTCGGTCTGGACAGCAATTGGGAGGGCGAGGGCAGGGACCGGCTGGACATGGAGCTTCCCGGATGTCAGGCGGAGCTGGTCGAGGCGGTTGCCGCTGCGAACCGGAACACGGTGGTGGTGGTGAACGCCGGATCGCCCGTTGCCATGGACTGGGTCGAGCGGGTCCCCGCGGTGCTCGAAGTCTGGTATCCCGGTCAGGAGCTCGGAAATGCGCTCGCAGACGTGCTCTTCGGTGACGTGAATCCGTCGGGCAAGCTGCCCACAACCTTCCCGAAGCGGATCGAGGACAACCCCGCCTACCTCAACTACCCCGGTGAGAACGGCGAGGTGCTGTACGGAGAGGGGATCTTCGTCGGCTACCGCTACTACGATCGCAAGCGGATCGCGCCGCGCTTTGCCTTCGGCCACGGCCTCTCCTACACGCGCTTCAGCTACGGCGAGCTCCGCCTGGGCCGCGACAGGATGGGCATGGACGACGAGCTCGAGGTGGCCGTCGAGGTGAGCAACGCGGGAGAGCGCGCGGGAAGCGAGGTGGTGCAGCTCTACCTGCGCGATCTGGAGTGCAGCCTGGCCCGCCCCGAGCAGGAGCTCAAGGCCTTCGAGAAGGTCGCCCTCGACCCGGGGGAGACCCAGACGGTCCGCTTTGCGTTGGCCCGCCCCGCGCTCTCCTTCTACGACCCGGCGCGGGAAGGCTGGGTGGCGGAGGAGGGCGAGTTCGAAGTTCGCGTCGGCAGCGGATCGCGAGACATCCGGGCCCGGGCCCGCTTCGCGCTCGAGGCGGGATAACCATTGGCGGGGCTCCCCAACGTCCGATAAGGCGGGAGCTGTAAACTCCCGCGGGAAGTGGGCAAAACGGTTATCGGCGTGACCCGTCACACGTACTCTGTCGTAGGTCCCGAACCCATTCAGGAACGCGCGGGAGGGACTCGTACTCCGCGGAAATCGCATCCGCGACAGACGGGCGAGAAGTCGTGCGACTCGGACCGTGACGCCCCATCCCTGTCGATCCGCTTGAGCCCGGAAACAAGGTGGAACTACCCGCTGAAATGCTCGATCAGCTCGGAGATGGCGGGACGTAGAGTAGGCCGGCGCCACCCACCCCTGTCCGATCCGCGAACACGGCCGTGTTCGCGAACCTACCTACGCCACCAGTCGATAGTCGTGCTCGAGTCCGCCGAGCACCGGTAGCGCGACCAGCTTCCCCTCCACGGGCGGTGAGATTCGAAGCTCCGGA
>Ga0255055_10000994_pt1 | contig 21533 bp, 16 predicted proteins | sample JV7_2_27_MG_FD_188633 | JGI IMG/M metagenome (GOLD analysis project Ga0255055, IMG submission 188633) | Seawater microbial communities from Jervis Inlet, British Columbia, Canada - JV7_2_27 | ecosystem: Environmental > Aquatic > Marine > Inlet | place: Canada: British Columbia | collected...
GAAGCTTTATCCTCTATTGCCGCTGTCTCGCGTTTGGAGATGATTACCCGTTCGCAAAATGAAGAAATCGGATCGAAAGTAAGCGTGGATGGAGGAGAAATTAAACCGCTTTCATCCACAGGATCCTCCCCGGGAACGGTGATCCGCATACGAGATCTTTTTTATAATGTTCCGGCTCGCCGAAAATTCTTAAAGACAGAGAACACCGAACGGCGTTGGATCACGCGCTTTATCACCCGCTATGCGATGGCCTATCCACAGGTGCGTTTCCAGCTACAACAAGATGGACGTTCTCTGTTTAAAACATCGGGAAATGGTGATCAGCGTGAAGTTCTTACGGAAGTATTTGGCCTGGAAACCGCGCGTCCGATGATCTCCATTCCACCTTCTCAAGGCGTGGAGATATCCGTCTCCGGCTTTGTCAGTCCACCCGAGTTAAATCGCAGCAACCGTCGTGAACTGACTTTCTTCGTTAATGGCCGGTGGGTTCAAGACTCAAGCCTGTCGGCGGCAGTGGTGCAGGCTTACCACACGTTATTAATGGTTGGGAGATACCCCATCGCCGTGCTCTTTCTCCAGGTCCCTCCCGAGCAAGTGGATGTGAATGTCCACCCGACGAAATCTGAAGTCCGCTTCAGGGAGCCGGACCGCGTATTCGCTATCATCCAAAGGGCGATCCGGGCGACTTTAATGGGACATACTTCTCCCCCTGGTGTCGATCTTCATTCGACATGGTCTCGAGAGGGCTTCCCCAGCAGCCCCGGTGCTATTAATCAGAATTGGGGATCCGCAGCGGATTCGGCTTTCGACCCTTCAGCATCCCGTCCGCTTTCCCCTCAGGGAGTGCTTCCCGCAGGTACAATTCCTCTGCTTCGGGCTGTAGGGCAGATCGGAACAGCATATCTCGTTGCTGAAGGCCCTGATGGGCTCTATCTGGTCGACCAGCACGCTGCGCATGAGCGCATTTTATTTGAAAATATGATGACGGCGAGAGACGCTGGGGCATTGGAATCTCAGAATCTGCTCGAGGCGCAGACGATCGAGTTCTCACACTCTGAAGCCGTTCTGCTTCAAGAAAATCTGAAGGCGTTAAAAGAGCTGGGCTTCGTCATCGAGTCATTTGGTGAGCGATCCTTCCGTCTGCGCGCCGTCCCCTCACTCGTTATGGGGAAGGATCCGGTGTTCGCTCTGCGGTCTGTGGTTGAGGAGTTTGAAGAGAATGAAGAGCCGCTGGCCGATGCGCTTGAAGCCCGGCTCGCAGCTCGCATTTGCAAACGTGTGGCCATCAAAGCTGGTCAGGTGTTATCTTTAGCTGAGCAACGGCAGCTGCTCCAGGACCTGGAGTCATGTTCATTGCCGCGAACATGCCCGCATGGACGCCCCACGATGATCCATCTATCCGTAGATGCTTTGGAAAGACAGTTCGGACGCCGTTAGTAGAGCGCGCCTTCCTCACCCAGACCGAAAGGCAGTGTGACCTTAAAGGTGGTGCCCTCACCAATTTTGCTGTCAACCCTTATTGTGCCGTTGTGGTTAATAGCAATCCGCTTGGCGATCGCTAAGCCCAATCCCGTGCCACTGATGAGGCCTTCCTGGTCTGGCACTCTGTAGAAACGGTTAAAAAGATTGGAAATACTCTCGGCGGGGATACCTTTTCCGTTATCCGAAACCATCAATAGAGCGTCGTCATCTTTCCGCTGCAATGAAATCCGCACCCAGCCTTCTTTTCGATTGTATTTAATCGCGTTTGTTATCAAGTTAAGAAGAAGCCTTTTTAATTGATTGCGATCGCCCATCAGCGGAGATAGTGAGCGATCGATGTCAGTTTCCAGGTTGACCCCCACCGAATCCGCTTGCAGCCGCATAATTTCGAGGCACTCTCGAACGAGTCCCTCGAGGAGTACGGGTTCTTTTTCGAACCTGACTCTGCCTGATTCGAGCCGAGAGAGCTCCAGGAAGTTCGTGGTCAATTCATTCAGACGCTGTACCTCGTTGAAGAGAGTTTGTCGGATCTTGCTGCGCTGCACATCCTCTAATTCTGGTCGTTGAAGGAGATGGACAGCTGCTGACAATGCTGATAATGGCGTCCGCAGTTCGTGGACCATCTCGGCGACAATGTCGCTTTGTTTGAATAGACGTGTGTTCTCGATGGCGATTGCGGCCTGTGCGGCCAATGCTTCCAGGACATGCTTATCTTGTTCGCTGAATGCACCCTCGAGTTTATTCACCGCTTCGATCACACCTATCGTTTTTTCTTTTGTCCTCAAAGGTACACCGAGGATCGCATTAGAACGAAACGTTGTTATCAAGTCGATCTCGCGGAAAAAGCGAGAATCTCCTGGAGCATCTTCTACCAGAAGCGGCTCACGGTTTGTGAATATCCACCCTGCTACACTGTTTTCGGGCGGGATGGCGATTAGCGTGTCGTCGGAGCGGAGCGGTACGGTAGCTGCTTCGAAGTAGAGTTGATTCCTTTGTGGATTGTGCAGGAGCAGGGCGGCGGCTTGTGAGTCGGTCAGCTCTTTGGCTGCGTCGACGATCATTTGCAAGAGTGTGCTCAGCTCTAGCGTTGATATTAGATCAGAGGTCATCTCTAGCAGGCGATCATAGCGCCTTACTAGCGCCTCGACGTCATTGTGATTATTGGCCGCTGACGGGTCGTCTTGTTTTGTCTTGCTCACGCAGCACCTCTTCAAGGACTTTCGGCAGCACATCTGCCACATCGTCATGGATGACGAAATCCGCACGTACATCAAGGTATGTCGGTTCATTATTGATGATAATGAGTTTTGCGCCAGCGTTCAATGCGGGGATCGGCATACAAGCTGCGGGCATGACTTCCAGTGATGAGCCGGCAATCACGACCAGGTCCGCATCATCGATGAGGGCTTGCGCTTCACTGACGATGGTTTTCGGCAGCTGCTCGCCGAAGAGGATGATGTCTGGTTTGAGCAAGCCGCCGCATTGATCACAGTAGGGCAAGTCACCGGTGCGCGCAAAAACCTCGATCAGGCTTTCTGTGTTGTGCTTCTGATAACACGATGTGCACGTCGCCTCACGCAAATGACCGTGGATCTCGTAAACGCGCTTTGATCCCGCCCTGCGATGGAGGTCATCGATATTTTGGGTGATGATGCCATGCAATAAACCTGCCTGTTCAAATCCTGCAAGCGCGGTGTGTGCCGGGTTGGGCTCAGCATCAATCATTAATTTCACAAGTGGTCTCACCCAGTTGAAGAACTCCTCTGGTTGATAGCGGAAGGAGGAAAGAGAGGCTACCTTCATCGCGTCAACTTGGGTCCAAAGACCGGAATCTTGGGAGCGGAAGTCGGGAATTCCGGATCGGGTAGAGATCCCGGCGCCCGTAAGGGCAACCACCTGACGCGCGGAGCGGAATGCGGCTGCGCTCTGCTTTATCGAGTCAGTGGGTTGAAGTTGGGTCACAAGCGCAATCAACTTTTGGGGGGATGAAGGTGCGCAAGGAGAGATTCGGCGAGTTTACGTATTTGTTCGCTCACCAACGAATCAGCATACGAATCTACAAGCGGGGATCCCGACTGTGAAGCCTGATGGGCTTGCTCGGGAGCGGGAGAGATGATTCCAGCTAAACCAATTCCCAGGTCGCTTTCCACTTGTCTCCACGGAACTTGCAGGCTTGTTCCCACACGGTTGATTAACGCAAGTCCTATTTTGTTTGAAATGATCCCGCTCGTTTCTAATTCTTGCAGTAATGCCCGTCCCATGGCGTCTGAGGGGTAGACTGGTTCCACAACGAGGATGATGCGATTGCTTTGCTGCAAAATGGGCCTTGCGTATGGTTTCAACCCTGCTCCCAGGTCGAGGATGAGCAAGTCGCACATGGAGGCCAGGTTGGATACCAGAGCTTCCATCTGAGGGACGGCTTGTTCAAGCTCTGACTCTCGAGGATGGAAAGAAGAGAGGAGTAGGCGGACACCACTCGAGTGAGTGACGATCTCGGCATCAACCGATCTGAGATGTATGTCCTTCAACGATCTGGAGAGTACGTTGGATAGACCGGAGGGGTCCTGGATAGCAAGTTCCAAACCCATCGAGCCGTGACCCGGGTTAAGTTCTGCGACAATAACATCGTAGCCTTTATCTCGAAGCGCGACTCCGGAGTTCAGAGCCAATGTTGTCGTTCCAATGCCGCTTCGGGATCCGAGGAAGGCGACGATCTGAGCTTGCTCTTCCGGCACTGCAACTGCTTGGGCAGTGCGGGCAAGCACTGCCTTAACATGCGCCGTAAGTTCCGCCGGGTGGGTAGGTTTGGTCAGGTAGTCGTCGACCCCTGCTTCAAACCCGGCTACCTTATCATCCACCATCGTTTTCGCGGTGAACATTATTATGGGAATATGGGCAAGCGTAGGGTTGGAGCGGAGACGCTTCGTGACCTCGTATCCGTCGAGATCGGGCATCATCACGTCCAGGAGGATCAACTCTGGCTTGTCCTCCGCGGCTTTGGCAAGACCAAGCGTCCCGTTGCTAGCGACGGAAATCTCGTAACCCTGACGTTCAAGCATCAAGCCAACGAGTTTCAGCGTATCGACATCGTCATCTATGATTAGTACTTTATTGGTCATCAGGACACCTTATTGATGATCCGCCTTGTTAGGGCAGTTTAACATAACAGTGTTTGATAGTGCAAGAAGACAAATTACTCATACGGGACCTTCTAGGGGCAACAGGGGAGCTCTAAAGCGAAATAGATTGGGGATTGTAATTTGATAGCCGTAGTAGAGCGCAGGCGAAGAATCTCGTTATCCCTGGAGGGGAGCGACCTCGAGAGGAGAGCGACATCGGTTCAGTGGATTTGTTTCATGGAAACCAACAGTAAAACATCATAGGGATTTCTCTCTCGCCCTTTCACGGCTCGGTCGAAATGACAAAGTAGAGGGACCCTTTCCGTCCCTGTCACTGCGAGGAGCTCGATAGGGCTACGCCTGTCCTGCGAAGTCCCCGACCGAAGGGAGTGGGAAGCGAAATCGAAGGATGGCAATCTCCGCGCAAAAATGGAGGAGATTGCTTCGCGGGGTTTATCCTGAGCCCTGTCCGGAGCCCTGTCCTGAGCTTGTCGAAGGATTAGGCGAAGGATTAGGCGAAGGGACACTCGCAATGACATCAAAGGCAGGGCTTCCGGTTCATTCGGGAAGGGTCAAAGGGTGCGTGGAAATATTGATGAAGATTGGGTTTTGATTGCGCGCAACGCTGCTATATAATCTTGTTCTATATGGATACAAAAGGTGACCTATCTAGATGACGCTTGAGTTCTGGGTTTTTTCCGGCAGTCCCTCGATTGGATTGCCGCTGCGTCCTTCTGGTTATTTCCTCCTCCTGGGGGAAATCGCGCTGCTCCTTGCCTTCTTTCTTATCCGGCAAGATTGGGTAAAAATCCGCCGTCAGGTTGAGGGTTGGATTCGAGAGCCATCTTTTTTGCTCCTTCTTCTTGCCGCTCCACTCGCCGCTCAGCTCTTCATGCTCCGGCTTCCGGCACCGACAGCACTGGTTATTCCTGGGGTTCCTCAGGGCGTTGAGGGACCTGCTTTTTCGATCTTAGGAGCATTCCCCTGGCTGCTCGCGGCTGGTTTCCTGGGCGGAGGTCCGGCGGTTGTAATCGCCTTCGTGGGTGGGTTAGCCCGCAGCGCCTGGGAGACGCACAGTATCCTCACTCCGCTGCATATGGCGCTTGCGGCTGCCTTGATCTCCTGGTTATTACGCCAGAATTATCGTGAGTTACTGGGACGTGTCGGACGCAATCCACTCATCGCTGCGTTGATCGGCGGTCTAGCGTTGGGGACATTGGGCAGTGCTGAGCACTTCTTTTACAGCGGCGGCAGTTTTTATGACGCATTCGATTTCACGTTTTCGCTGCTTCAGCCAACGTATCTGGCAGCTCTAATTGAGACAGGAATCGCCGGAGCGATCTGCCTTTGGCTGCGCAATACAGAGCGTATACCCTGGCACTCACCGCAGAGACTTGTTGTAGGACCGTATAATCGGTCCCTTGCGGCAAGGCTGCTCTCACTTCTCGTGTTGGTGGGCGTTGTCTCCAGCAGCGTGATGCTTTTCGGGGACTGGGTACTCGCACAGCGAGCTGCACAAGATCTAATTGAACAGCAGATGCTTCAGACCTCGTATCAAGTCTCTAGCACGATTCCGTATTTCATCCAAACTGGGAGATCGATCGAAACGTTTATCGCCGAGGAGTTAAGTCCAGCGGTAGAAAGCAGGAGCGTCTCTGAAGATCAAATGAAGTCGTACGTTCGGACGATCGCATTCTTCCGAACACTTGCAGTCTTCGATATGGAGATGAACCAACTCGCAGTGTATCCCGCGGAGGGAATTCTTTCGGAAGGGACGCCTTTCGAATTAGGTGCAGCGTTAGACACTGCGCTCCGGGGAGTCTCGGAAGAGGTGGTCCTGCGACCGGAGCGGGAGGCTGCCTCGGCGAGGTTAGCTTTTATAACGCCCGTGAGGTCTATCGAAAGCAATGAACTGATCGGCGCTATTGTGGGTGTGACGGATCTGGATACTAATCCCTACCTTCTGCCGGTAATCGATATCATTCAAGAACTTTCCCCTGGTCAGGCTTTCATCATCGATGCAGAGGGCACAATCCTTGTCCACAAAGATTCACGACGATTATTGCTGACCTTTGAAGGGGGCGAAGACGGAACCAACCAGGTGGTGCGAGAGACAGCTCCCGATGGAACCCGTCAATTGGTCAACGTGACTGAAGTCCGCGGGTATCCCTGGCGAGTTGTCGTGACCGTGGCGCAGAGTGAAGTTCAGAAGCTGGCCCTGCAGATCGCAGCTAACTTATTCATCGTCGTCCTTGCGGTCGGCTTTGTTATGCTCCTCGCAGTCTATCTGATCAGCCGGCGATTAACGCAGCCCCTGCGAATGATGGCGGGGATCGCCCAGTCCATCGCCCGCGGAAACCTGGCTCAGCCGGTGAAGGGTGAAGGTGAAGATGAAATCGGCCGCCTGGCTGTTTCTTTCGAACGCATGCGCAGGCGCCTAAAAGCCCGCCTGGATGAAATGGGTCTGCTTCTCACAGCGAGTCAACAGGTGGCAAATTCCTTTAACCTTGACGAATCACTTCCGCCGATCCTTTCCGGAATCATGGATCTTACGCGCTCTGATTTTGTCCAGCTTGCGCTGGACCCCGATGAAGTCGTCAACTTTAGCATGGAGACCTTCTCATCAGGCGATGATCCCGGGAACTGGTCTGCCCTCAACGCTCAAATTCTCGAGCTTAGTGAGACATCAGGGCGGTTCACGCTTGAGAATCCGACACGGGCGAAAGCGGTTCTGGATATCCAATCCCTGGAAGTTCCCCTGGAGGCGATGACCGCGGTGCCGCTGCAGAATGAGGATGTTTTTGTCGGAGCCCTCTGGATGGGGTACCGGCAACCTCAGGTTTTCACTCCGGACACGCTGCGGCTGCTGTCAATTCTTGCCGGTCAGCTTGGCGTCGCCGTAGTGAATGCGCGGCTGTATCAACTGGCGGAGAAAGAGCGCTTGCAGCTCACAGCCGTCCTAGAGACAACTCCGGATGCCGTCATCTTGATTGACACGGAAGAGCGCATATCACTCGCCAATCCCGCGGCAGGAGTCGTCTTGAACCGCACCGCAGACGAAGCCTTAGGTGAGTTGGTGGAGGAATGTATCGAGTCGCAAGAACTGCTCGATCTGCTGGCCGAATCAGAGCCCGAATCCGATTCGGTGGAAATCCGCTTGGATCAAGGGCAAATCATGTATGCCTCGATTTCGGAAATCCAATCTCAGGACGAAGGCGCCTCCGGCCGTGTTTGTGTGCTGTGGGATATCACGCACTACAAGAACCTTGATACGTTGAAATCGGAGTTCGTCTCAACTGTAAGCCACGACTTGCGTGCTCCCTTAACCCTGATGCGCGGCTATGCCACGATGCTCAGCATGGTCGGGGCAATGAACGAACAGCAGAAGGAATTTATCAGCAAGATTCTTTCAAGCGCGGATCAAATGGGAGAACTTATCGGGAATTTGCTCGATCTGGGTAGGATAGAGGCCGGTGTGGGGCTGGATGTGGAAACCATACCGTTCGAATCCATCCTTGATTCGGTCATGGACACATACCTGCCACAGGCCTTGAATAAACAGATCACGCTGGACGTGGAGATCGAAGAGGAGTTGGAGCCGGTCGAAGTCGACGCGACACTTATCCGACAGGCGATTGCCAATCTCGTCGATAACGCTTTGAAATACACACCGGCTGAAGGTCAGATCACCCTACATGCCGACCAACAGGAAGGCTTCCAGATTGTACAGATTAAAGACAATGGGCCAGGTATTGCTCCCACGGATCAGGCGCGACTATTCGAAAAATTTTATCGGGCTCGGAGACGTGAAACATTAGATGTCAAGGGTTCGGGTTTGGGGTTGGCAATCGTCAAGTCCATCGTTCAACAGCATGGTGGGAGAGTGGCGGTCGAGAGCAAACTCGGTGAGGGCAGTACGTTTACCATCTGGTTCCCGATTCGTCAGCCGGACGAGGTGGAAGAAGCCGTAGAGGAGTGAGGCGGCGAAGCCCGTAAATTTGACGCTGCATTCTTTTCTCTGCTATAATCCGGACAACAATTGAAGAGCAAGAGGCGTCCATCATCGGGAGGAGTAGGCCGGTATGCGCTGACAGAGAAGGAGAGGCCAAAGTCTGAGAGCCCTCCACAGTGGCAGCGGCTGAAAGTCGCCCGATGCGCCCGCCGAAGAAACTGTTGGAAGTTCAACAGGAGTAGAGCGGCGCGGGTGAGCCCGTTACAGCGAAGCCCGGATGTTGGTCCAGGGCAGTGAGAGCGTTCGTACAGAGATGTACGGCGAACTGAGGTGGTACCGCGGAGGTTCAACCCTTCGTCCTCATGGACGGGGGTTTTTTCTGTTTAGTCAATACACATGCGGGCCATTGAGATCGAGGGATGAAAAACCATCTTCTCGAGGAGGTAGAGTGAGCGATGTCTGATTTCAAGCTGGCGAAGACCTACAATTTCAAGGATGTGGAAAGCCGGATTTACCAGTGGTGGGAAGGATCTGGTTATTTCACGCCGGAGATACAGCCGGGGGTTAAACCCTTTGTCATCTCCATGCCTCCCCCGAATGTTACCGGTGAGATGCATATCGGACATGCCATGTTTGTCTCGATTGAGGATTTAATGATCCGTCATCGCCGGATGACTGGTGTGCCAACGCTATGGCTGCCAGGGGTCGATCACGCTGGAATTGCCACGCAGCTTCAGGTCGAAAAATACCTTCTAAGGACGGAAGAGGTCACACGGGAAGAGATCGGACGCGAGGCCTTTGTCCAGAAAACCTGGGAATGGAAGGAGAAATACGGGGGGATCATCACGCAGCAGCTTCGTCGACTCGGGGCCTCCTGCGATTGGTCTCGGGAAAGGTTTACGCTCGATGAGGGCTTATCCCAGGCAGTTCTGGAAGCCTTCGTCAAGTTGTATGAAAAAGGGTTGATTTATCGAGGGACTTATCTCATCAATTGGTCTCCGGGGTTGCAGACAGCGGTCAGCGATCTCGAGGTGGAATACAGCGAGGAAGAAGGCTTTCTGTATTACTTCAATTACCGCGTGGAAGGGTCCGATGAGAGTATCCCCGTGGCGACGACCAGGCCGGAAACAATCCTCGGGGATACAGCGGTCGCAATCCATCCCGAAGACAAACGCTATCAGCACCTGATCGGGCAAACTTGTCTTGTGCCCATTCTCGATCGTCCGATCCCGGTCATCGCCGATGATTATGTGGACCTGGAGTTCGGAACAGGCGCATTGAAGATCACACCAGGACATGACCCGGCTGACTATGAGATCGGTCAGCGGCATAATCTGCCGGTCATCAACATCCTGAATACGGATGCCACCATGAACGAGGCGGCTGGTCCCTACGCTGGTCTGGATCGATTCGAATGCCGCAAGAAGCTCTGGGCGGACATGGAAACAGAGGGGCTCACGCTGAAGACTGAGCCTTACACATTGCAGATCCCGCGCAGCCAACGCGGCGGTGAAGTCGTTGAACCGATGGTTTCGACGCAGTGGTTTGTGCGTATGGAGTCACTCGCCGCGCCGGCGCTGAAAGCTGTGCGCAATGGGCAAATCCAGATCGTCCCGGAGCGATTTGAAAAGGTCTATTACAACTGGCTGGAAAACATCCGCGATTGGTGCATCTCCCGGCAGCTCTGGTGGGGGCACAGGATTCCAGCCTGGCATTGCACTGACTGCGGCGAGATCACGGTCGCTCATGAGGATCCCGAGCGCTGTGCTCACTGTGAGTCAGCGGCGATTGAGCAAGACCCGGATGTACTCGATACCTGGTTTTCCTCCGGGCTGTGGCCATTCTCTACGCTTGGCTGGCCGGAGGATACAGAGGATCTGCGGTATTTCTTCCCGACGACGATGATGGAGACGGGATACGATATTCTCTTCTTCTGGGTGGCGCGCATGATCATGATGAGTCTCGAATTCATGGGCGAGATCCCCTTCGAGGTGATCTACTTGCACGGGCTAGTCCGGGTGAGCGGTGGGCAGAAGATGAGCAAGTCCTACGGGAATGTGGTCGATCCGCTGGAAATGATGGAAAAATTCGGCACGGATGCGCTGCGTTTTACCTTGCTAACCGGATCGACACCCGGCCAAGATTCCAAAGTAAACGTTGAAAAGATTGAAGCCAATCGCAACTTCGCCAATAAGCTCTGGAACGTTGGGCGGTTGATCATGAATGTGGTCGAGCGTGGTTCATCCGCTCCTGATGAGGAAGGCCCACTCTCGAATGCAGACCGGTGGATATTAAGCCGCCTTGCGCAGACCCAGCTGAGCGTTGATCGACTTTTCGAAGCGCATCAATACGGGGAGGCAGGACGTCAACTCTACGAATTCTTCTGGGGCGAGTTCGCCGATTGGTATCTCGAAATCGCCAAGCTGCAGCTCGAGGGTGAGCAGCAAACTACCTGGCGGACGACGAAGATCATGGCTCAGGTTTACGATGCCTGCTTGCGGATGCTGCATCCCTTCATGCCCTTTGTCACCGAAGAGCTGTGGGGGTATCTAAAACGTACCTGCGAGGAGAACCATGCTGGATATCAACCGCAGGGCGGCTGGGAAGAGGCTTTGATTGTTGCCCAATGGCCAAGGCCGGATGAGAAAGCTGCCCAGCAAGTAATAGATGTTGAGAATTTCCAGGTGCTTATGGAAATCGTCAAGGCCATCCGCAATGCGCGCCTCGAGAAAGGGCTTGAACTGCGGCGCCGCATACCGGCGGCGATTCAAGCTGGAGATATGGCGGAATACCTCGCCAGTTCTAGTGCGGCAATCGCTGTGCTCGCCGGGATCGATGCTGAACAACTTCAAATCGAGGGTGCTTTAGACGAACGGCCGGAGAATGCGCTGGCGTTGGTGATCCATGGCGTTGAAATTTATCTACCATTGGAAGGTATGCTCGATTTTGAGAAGGAGAAGGAGCGGCTGAAAGCGCAGCTCGCCGAAGTGGTATCTCAGAAGGAGAGGATCGAGAAGCTGCTGGCGGGACCGTTCGCCGAGCGCGCTCCTGAAGACGTCGTCGAAAGAGAGTGGGCGAAATTGCGTTCGCTTGAGGAGACTGCTGAGAAGATCAAGCAGCAGATGGCGGGTTTGGATTGAAGCAGGGCAAGGCGCTGCTTTAAACCTCCCGCAGGCCTTAGACCTCCCGCAGGTTTTTCTATCCTGCGGGAGGTTCCGCGTATACGATGCGTGACGGCCGCGGGCCGACACGCAGGTCGGCCCCTACAAGTAAATGCGGAGGATTTCAGACCGACGGGCCTCTACGCGCACAGGGGATTGTAGGGGCGCACCCATGTGTGCGCCCGAGCTTCTTTTCCCTCGAGATGGATACAAATGGGCACTGCGTTGCCGAGCCTCTACGGATTATATGTGTAAAGGATGGCGGGCCGACGGGCCTCTACAATTGAATACGGAGGATTTCGGGCTGATGGGCCTCTACACGCACAGGCGGTTGTAGGGGCGCACCTATGTGTGCGCCCGAGAACGATTCAAACAAAAAGGCACGGCATGCCGTGCCCCTACGGGATATATACACGGATCAAGGACGGAAAGGGCTCACAATGACATCTTGTTGGATCGGTTTACCTGATGAACGGGCTGATGTGCGTTTCTCCACACGTTTGAGATGAGATTATGTTTAATGTGGAATCAAGAAGCTCCGCTTCCGGTCGCAGGCGTAGCCTGCGCTTCGGGGTCGCTGTGTTAAACCTCTCGAAGATTCAAAACCTGCGGGAGGTTAGATGACAGGAGACGGGCCGACACGCAGGTCGGCCCCTACGATTTCACATTAAAGCGGGCTGCCACGAACGCGAAAATCTGCTATCGTTGTACTAAGTCGAATGAAACCATTATTTCCCCCAGCCGTTAAACGCAGCAGCCATTTACCCTTGAGAGCCATCGCGCCGGGATTGGTCATTGTCGCCGTGATGAACATCCTGGCGGTGAGCGGGCTATGGCCCAATGATCCGCGCTGGAGCATTGCCTCGACGATCATGCTCTGGGTGATCCCCTGGGCGACGTTGATCGTGCTCAGACGATCCCCAACCGTATATGCCTACCGGAGTGATCGCGCCGGATTGAATTACGCCTGGGGTGTACTCGCCGGTGCCATCTGGCGCGGGGTGAGCATGTTCTTTAATTACCGGATCATCCATGCCGGGAGCGTCCCCCTGGGCGGGATCAGTATGCTCTTTGCCGGCTTGATCTGGGTGCCCTTTGTTGAGGAGACCTTTTTCCGGGGCTACCTCGGCAAAACACTGAACGCCAACCTGGGTCCGGCAAAGGGGATCACCCTGCAAGCGATTTTATTTACCTTTCAACCTGTTCACTGGCAGCAGGGATGGCTCGCGCTCATCAGTATTTTCGCATTTGGTCTTTTGGCAGGCTGGCTCGTTGAGCGCTGGGATTCCATATGGGCCGGCTGGGGCGCACACGGCTTCGCGAACGTGCTTCCTGGGTTTTTGCGTCTATTAGCATAGTCAATATTTAGTGTTTGTGGTTCGATACAGACAAATATAGCTCTAATATTTCAACACTATTGTGTATGATATACTCCTGCGCTCGGAGGCATTATGAAGCGAAACGGATTCAATTTGCAGCGCTGGGTTTCAATCGCGTTGCTTTTGATGTCCGTCGCGCTTTTCTTTTACCAACTTGTCGCCTACAGCAGGCAGAGATCCCATCTGCCGCTTGAACTTACGATCGCGGGAATTCATGTAGGGGGTCTCGAACAATCGGAAGCGCTCGAACGCATCCTGCAAATCTACAGCTCGCCCATAGAACTCTATTACGATGAAAACCTGATCCTGCTAAACCCGGCGAATGTCGGTTTCCGCCCGGATACGGATGTCATGCTGGCTGCGGCGGAGCTTGAACGAACGGGTACACCTTTCTGGACCGGTTTCTGGGATTTCTTGTGGAAACGATCCGGCGAGCCGCGCAGCATTCCTCTCAAGGCCAACTTCTCTGTTACCCAGCTTGAAGAATATCTGCGAGACATCGGCGCGCGTTATGATGAACCTCCCATCCCTGCCGAACCCAGACCTGGAACGCCCTTTTTTACGTCAGGAACTCCCGGTCGCGTGCTGGATATCGGGCGTGCAGAGGAGCTCATCGGCGCAGTGCTGCAATCCCCTACAAGCCGCAGTGTAAATTTACCCGTTGTGGGCAACGTAGTCCCCAAGCCCACACTGGACACGCTTGAAACACTCCTCCGGCAGAACATCGAGGTCACCGATTTTGCTGGATTGGCCGTGATCTATCTGACTGATCTAAGAACGGGTGAGAATTTTCACTTCGCGACTCTCGATGGCGTAGAACACAACGTTGAGCCCGATATCGCCTTCTCGGCGGCATCGATTATCAAGATCAACATTATGATGGCACTGTTCCGCTACGAGGATGAGCCCTTAGACCCGGAGACCGATCGCTGGCTCTTCGAGATGATCACCGAATCAGGGAATGACCCCTCCGATTGGATCATGCAGCGGATAGAGACGTACGATGTCGCTGGCCCGCTCCTCGTTACGGAAACTATTCAGGAATTGGGTCTCGAAAACACGTTCATCGCCGGCTATTATTTCCTCGGGGCTCCCCAGTTAAAGTACTATCGAACACCTGCCAATCAACGGGTGGATATCGACACCCAGCCGGATTCCTATACGCAGACGACGGCCTCAGATATGGGGTTGCTTCTCGGGGATATTTATGACTGCGCCGAAGGGGGCGGGACGCTCCTGGCTGTATTCCCGGAGGAGATTTCGCCGCAGGAGTGCAGCCATATGTTGGATCTGCTCTCTGAAAATATCCTGGGAACGCTGATCAAAGCAGGCGTGCCGGAAGGGACTCGCGTTGCCCACAAGCACGGTTGGCGCAGCTCACCCCTGGATATGATTGGCGACGCTGGGATCGTGTTCAGTCCCGGGGGTGATTACGTGCTCTCGATATTCCTCTGGAATGAAACGGAGATGGTTTGGGAGCCCACATCCAAGCTCATCGCCAATCTCTCGCGCGCGTCTTATAACTACTTTAATCCGCCGATTGAATGATCGATAGATCTGATCCCGAGCCTAACCACCGGCGGGGGTTGTGCGAAACGGATAGCAACACTCCAGAATGGGATATTTGTTTCGACTGGCGGTGACGGTCAACACTGGAGCACACCTCCCGCTGGATGTATGTTATGAACGGATAATTCCCGGAGGAAAGGCATGGCAAAAGGACGCATCGTCGTTGACGAGGACCTTTGTAAAGGCTGCGAGTTGTGTATTTCGGTATGCCCGAAAAACGTGATCTCGATGGCAGCCGACCGCTTCACGCCAAAGGGCTATCACCCGGCGGAACTGGTCGATCCTGATGGTGAATGTACAGGCTGTGCGATTTGCTCGATCATCTGTCCGGACGCGGCGATAACTGTTTTTCGCATGGTTCCGGCTGACAAAATCAAATCAACTGAGCCTTAAGGAGGTCCGATAACGTGGCAAAGGAATTGCTGAAGGGCAACGTTGCTTTCGCTGAGGCGGCGATACGCGCCGGTTGTGAGGCCTACTACGGTTATCCGATAACACCACAGACTGAGGCCCTCGAGCACATGGCCAAGCGAATGCCGGAGCTCGGGCGCGTTTTTCTCCAGGCCGAAAGCGAGGTCGCGGCGATAAACATGGTCTACGGCGCCGCGTGTGCTGGGGTGAGGGTCATGACTTCCTCCTCCAGCCCGGGTGTGAGCCTGATGATGGAAGGCTTGTCTTATATCGCCGGTTCCGAAGTTCCGGTCGTACTTGTGGACGTCATGAGGGGCGGCCCCGGTCTGGGCAACATCGCCCCCTCGCAGGGGGATTACAACCAGATCGTTAAGGGCGGCGGGCACGGTGATTATCGAATCATCACCCTGGCGCCGGCGACGATACAGGAACTCATCGATTTGACGGTCGAGGCCTTCGACATCGCCGAGAAATATCTGGCGATCGTCGCCGTCCTGGCAGACGGAAGTATTGGCCAGATGATGGAGCCCGCCGAGCTGCCGCCGATGCAGGAAGTGCGCAAACGCGAAGACCGACCTGCGTGGGCATTGACGGGTGCAAAGGACCGCCCTCCGCAGGCGATCTCCTCGATCTATATCGATCCCGCCGAAGAGGAAGTTTTCAATCTCAAACTCGTCGAGAAGCAGAAAGAGATCGAGGCGAATGAAGTGCGCTACCGTTCCTTGCTCCTGGAGGATGCGGAAATCGCCGTCGTCGCCTATGGGACCGCGGGGCGTATTGCCCAATCCGCCATCAAGCAAGCGCGTGATGAGGGCATCAAAGTTGGTCTGCTGCGCCCGATCTCGCTCTACCCATTCCCCTTTGAGGCAATTGCGGAGGTCGCCGAAAAGGTGAAGCGCATTCTCGTTGTTGAGATGAGCGGCGGGCAGATGCTTGACGATGTCCGTCTGGCGGTTGAGGGCAAAGTCCCGGTCGATTTCTACGGGCGTATGGGGGGGATGGTTCCCCTCCCGGATGAGGTTTTCGAGCAGATCAAAGAACTCAATGAGAAGGCGAAAGCCTAGCCAGGTTTTGGAGGTCTTTTAATGACCGATAAGAAAATGACGGAATCTCTAATCTTCGCCAAACCGGAAAGTTTGACCGAGGTTTCAACGCACTATTGCCCTGGCTGCTCACACGGCGTGGCCCACCGCCTTATCGCCGAAGCCATCGATGAGATGGGCTTGCGTGAGAATACGGTTGGCGTCGCACCGGTAGGCTGTTCCGTCTTTGCTTACAATTACTTCAATATGGATTTTTGCGAGGCTGCACATGGGCGTGCGCCAGCGATGGCGACCGGTTTCAAGCGTGTGAACCCGGATATGAACGTTTTTACCTACCAGGGCGATGGGGACCTAGCCTCCATCGGCGCCGCCGAGATCCTGCACGCTGCTGGACGCGGTGAAATGATCACGGTGATTTTCATCAACAATGCGATTTACGGGATGACCGGCGGGCAGATGGCGCCGACGACGCTCCCCGGGCAGATCACGACATCCTCACCGCTCGGCCGCGATATCGAAACCCATGGTTTCCCGTTGAAGATGTGTGAAATCCTGTCGCAATTGGATGGTTCTGCGTACATCGTTCGCCGTAGCCTGCATGATGCGGCGAACATCCGTAAAGCGAAGAAGGCAGTCAGGCAGGCTTTTGAAGTGCAGCGCCAGGGACTTGGCTTCTCGATGGTCGAACTGCTGTCGAACTGCCCGACGAACTGGGGGATGAATGCGGAAGAATCACTCGAGTGGATCGGGGAGCATATGATCCCGATGTTCCCTCTCGGTGATTTCAAAGTTCATCCAGCCATTGTTGAAAGCAAGAAGGGATAGCGACACTATGCAGACAGAGATCATCATTTCTGGCTTTGGCGGCCAGGGAGCGCTTTTCGCCGGACAATTACTGGCCTACACGGGATTGGATAACGACCTGCATGTAACCTGGTTCCCATCCTACGGGCCGGAGATGCGCGGCGGCACTGCACATTGTGTTGTGATTATCAGCGACGACGAAATCGGAGCGCCGATCGTAAAGAATCCCGCAGCCGTCATCGTGATGAACATCCCCTCTTTGGACCGGTACGAATCGCTTGTGAAACCGGGCGGGGTGCTCGTCGTAAATACCTCGCTCGTGAATCGCAATCCGGAGCGGGAGGATATCGGCGTTGTACTCGTCCCGGCCAATGAGATCGCCGAAGAGCTCGGGAACAAGCGGTTGGCTAACCTGGTTCTTCTCGGCGCCCTGCTCGATAGGTTGGACGTGCTTTCCATCGAGCAAGTCGGTGAAGGTTTGAAGATACACATTCCCGCGCATCGCCGGAACTTGCTCGACTCGAATCTCGAAGCGCTTCGCCGGGGGGCGGAATTGAGTAAAGCGCAGCTGGAACCCGCTTGAGTTGACGTCGTTCGTACACATTTAGAATGAAAGGGCTGTGTGAAATAACTTTTCACACAGCCCTATTTGTTTTCCTCGAGATCGAATGGAGCGCAGCGGTTCAGGATTTGATCTTCGCCCCGCACTGCGAACATTTTTTTGACCCGGCTCTGAGGATATAGCCGCATTCACCGCAGGCGACGGGTTGATTCGGGCCCAGGGGAGCGCCGCAGGCCACACAGTGGGGCGCGCCGACAGGATTAGCCGTAAGACAATGTTCGCAAGAAAGCCGGCGCAGTCGCTCGGAGAGGGTATGAGAAAGACCGAGGGCTGCAGCCGTTCGGGCAATCGTTTGCCAGATGCGGGTTGTGAGCTGCAGGGAAGTGATATCCTGGGCGAGGTCGTCCAGGCGGTGCACCAGTGACCAGGGACGGTTTAGGGCCATGAGCGCCGTCATGCCCATGCTGGCGGCTACGCCAAACCATTCCTGCTGTCCCAATTGGACGTGTACGCCGTCCTCCACCTTGTATAAGTGAATCGTGATCGCCGTTCGCCCGCCGGAGGTATTCCAACGCGGGGTGGCGATCTGGACGATGCGCTGCTTTCCGCTGCCAATTCTCTTCGCTTCGAGGTTGCCTTGATTGAACTCGGCGACAAGAGCATCGGCGAAATCAGCGGGGATCACCGGTCCATGGAACGTCTTCTTACCCATGGGTTTGTTTGGGATGAACTGGTTCATTTTTGTGACCTTTCGTGCGTGTAGTATAATCCGCCGGCATTCGACCTGTAAAGTAGGGAGACCTCGTTTGAAGTTTTTTGCCTGGCTCATGTTCCTCGGATCGGCGCTGCTCTTGCTCAGCTCAGCATCGGGCGCGGCTGCCGCGCCGCATGCCCAGGAAGCGACCGTGACCGGAACGCCGGAAGGACCCAGTATCCTCGTCCCCGAGCAGGTTAATGTGCGCACCGGACCCAGCACCGACTACGAAAAAGTCGGCGTGTTAATTGCCGGTCAGCGAGCGCCTGCGCTGGGTAGGTCACCGGGCGGGGAATGGATCCAGATTTTCTATCCCGGTGTCCCCGGAAACCTCGCCTGGGTATACGCGCCCTTTGTCGTTTTGGATGCCGACCAGCGCTTACTGCCCATCATCGAGCCGCCGCCGACGCCGACACCGCGGGTTACGGCGACGATCGACCCGACGTTGGCCGCCCAGTTTAATATCGGCGGTGCGCCGCCGACGCGGCTGCCCACCTTCACGCCGGCGGAGCCTGTTGTGGAGCCGATTTTCGATGAGACCCAGGCAGACATATCCGGTGGGTTCCCGCCCATCCTGGCCATTCTCGGTTTGCTCGTTGTCGGCCTGTTTGGCACGGTCATCTCCGTCCTGCGCGGGGGCTGAACTCCACGCCCGTCTCTTCTCCTTTTCACAAGACATTTAAACTAATACGAATATTCATTTCTGTCATTGGGTGTACCTTATCCTGAAGATCTGCGCGGGTTTGGGTTTGTGTCCTATTTAAGTTTGCGAGGTTGCGCAGCAAAGTAAAAGCGACATAATGGAGAAGAGGGGAGGAATATTCAGAATTGTTGCAGCATATTCACTAATTAGGCAACACGCACATATTGAGCTTGTCTCTAATGCCAACCGCTGTGTTGAGGAGGAATTGCCATGAATCGCAGAAAGTCGATGATACAAATGATCGGCCTATTGTTGGTCTTGGTGCTATTGAATGCGTGTGGCACCACCACACCACCTGTTCCACCGACAGCTACACAGGCGCCTCCAACCGCACATGCGGAGGCGACGGCCACTGATGTGCCTCCCACACCGGTACCTACGGAGCAGATCGATTGGTTTGACGGAAGTATCGGACTATCTCTGGATGCGATCGAAGAGACGCGTACGCTACCCGCCGAGTACGAGGCCGCCGATGCCCGTGAGGGGCATACCTATTTGAGCATCTACCTAAGTGTCACCCGGGTCGAGGGGGTACACCTGGTGGATGCAATGGGTTATGAACGTGAGAAGTCGGTCGTTTACGACGCAAATGGCCAGAGCTACGAGACTGCATTTTTCCACTTTAAAGGAATCAAGTTTGCGGATCTGACAGATCTCCTAGGCTCAGCTGAGTATGTTGTGGGAGCGGAAGGGATCCTTGCGTTCGAGATCCCGGAGGGCACAGAGATCACCGAACTGGTCTTCGTGTATTCCTATAAAGAAAGCTTGGGCGACAAAGCTCCAATCAGGGGTGAGATGATCATCGTTCTTCCGTGAATGTAGGGAGTTACTCACATTCATGATTAGCATCGCTGTATCAGGCGGTCTGATTGGCGGTTGTAAGGATTACCAAGAGCGAGAACGGCAAACTCTTGAGCGAAGCTACAAGACGCCCATTGAATGGCTTCTTTTGATCATTCTTGGTGCCTGTGCCTTCATCGAGATGGATCGGAGCCGGTGCGCGGCCGCTATTGAATTCGTTTGAATCAATACCGGGTCAATCATCCCGGAGCCGTTATACAACTCATGCGTAGACTCGAAGCCTTCGCATCCAGTGAGAGGAGAGGAAAGGAAAGAATGGGATACGAGGACACCATGAGAAGACTCGCCCGCCAATTGTTTGAAAATCATGGTGAGCTTGTCTCTGATCCCAGGGGTTATGTTGATGAGGAGATTACGATGAATCGCCGAAAGTCGTTGATGCAAATGATCTGCCTATCGTTGGTCTTGGTGCTATTGAATGCGTGTGGCACCACCGCTGCGCCCGTTACTTCTGTAAGCGGAATGCTCACTCCGTGGGGAGAAGACATACCGATTGCAGGCCGGCATGTTGTGCTATGCCAGATCGTTGGTGAGCGGCAGGAGTCGCCTGCTGAATGCGTCCTTCTGGAGTCGGCAGTCGTATCGGGAGAAGACGGCGGATTCGAGTTCTATGATGTCCCGCCTGGCGCATACTACGTTATTTATGATTCGGGGCGGGGCGATTTCGAAACTGGGTTAGAGCGCTGGGGAGGACAGACCTTCAGCTGGGATGACAGCGATTGGCTGATTGAGCTGATTTGGGTAGAGGCACCAGATGACGGGATGGCACAGTTGTTGGTCCCACGAGGGTACGAAGTTAAGGATAACTTTGATTTCTTGCTTTCATATTTTCCAGCGACGTTGATGCTTGGTGACTCGCCGTTTATCGTGGCCCACGATATAGAGCAAGTTGTGGAGGATCACGTCCTGGAACTCGTAGTCGTTGATGTAACTGAAGAACTGTCCAGCATCGTGGAATTCTCGGTGTTGAAGTTCGGCGACGGACGCTCAGGTACCTATATGCGCATGTTCGAATGATGATTGTCAGCGGTTGGCTGCACAACTAATCCTTAATGCCGTGCTGACTAACTCTCGCTGCCCATTCCCAACCGGGATCTTGGAAAAGTGGAACGTGGGACTTCGCGTCTCGAGGTTGTTGGGCGGCACTCTTGACGGACGATTAATTGCCTCAATTTAGCTATGGAGGTGGCAGCCAGAGAACAACATATCGTCTGATTTAAGTACAGGAATTAGATATTAAATTAATGCAATCAAAAAGGAGATACCACAATGGATCAATCAAATGGCAAAAAATTTACGCTGGATAATCTTACCGAAGCAAATCAGCGGTTATTAATATCTGCCGTAGTCGCCCTGATTAGTTTCTTTTTGCCGTGGATCGCAATGCGGGGATTTTTTACCAGCATAAGTTCAGGATTGTATCTATTCACATCGCTTATTAGCCGGGCCTCAGGTTTGCCGTTATTTTTGGTTCTGTTAACTCCTATCAGCGCTTTGGTCGTCATTTTTCTGAATCTTCCAAAACTTCTTGGAAAGCGCCAAAAAGACGAGAAACTCGCGCGAAATCAGATGATTATTCAGTTTGTACTGATTGTTCTCGGTTTCTTACCATTTATATTAATTCCTTTTGAGATGAAAACCTGGAGTGGCGGCGAAGTGAAGACAAGTTATGGCCTATGGATAGCCATAATCGCTCAAATTGGCATGTTATTCTACGCCTATCAAGGATCGAC
>Ga0255055_10000995_pt1 | contig 21525 bp, 22 predicted proteins | sample JV7_2_27_MG_FD_188633 | JGI IMG/M metagenome (GOLD analysis project Ga0255055, IMG submission 188633) | Seawater microbial communities from Jervis Inlet, British Columbia, Canada - JV7_2_27 | ecosystem: Environmental > Aquatic > Marine > Inlet | place: Canada: British Columbia | collected...
GAAATTCTCTGTTTCGAGCCACCTTCTCACGTAAGATACGAGATGTTCTTGGACAAGGGCGGACGGAAAATCTCCAAGTCCGCGGGCAACGTTTTCACGCCGCAAGTGTGGTTCCGTTACGGTTCGTCGCAGTCGTTGCTTCTGCTGATGCTGAAACGGTTCGTTGGTACTCGCACTCTTGATGTATCTGATATTCCTTCTTACATGAATGAACTGGATAACCTTGAGGATGTTTACTTTGGCAAAAAAGCAGTGAAGGATAAGAAGGAACTTGCGAAGCTACAAGGATTGTACGAGTACTGCTGGGTTATGGAACCTCCTGCTAAATCAAGCGTTCATGTGCCGTATAACCTGTTGGCGTTTTTGGTTAAAATGGCGCCCAAAGACTGCTGGAACGAGTTTGTAGCCGAAAAGCTCCTGAGTTATGGGTATCTGCAGAAAAACCAGCGGGTAGATGCTGATCTGGCAAGGCGGATAGAGTACGCGTTGAATTGGATTCAGAACTTTGAGGATATTAAAGAAACAACGGTAAGCCTCACGGCTAAAGAGAAAAAAGCAATAATCTCCTTAGTCGAAGTTTTAGAAGTCGAAGAAGAGCCAGACAAGATACAGAATGGCATTTTCAACGCTGCAAAGAGCAACGGCGTGAAGCCTGGTGCTTTCTTTAAAACTCTCTACGCGATTCTGATGGGTGCATCGCAGGGACCAAGGCTGGGACCGTACATACTTGCGATGGGAAAACAAAATGTTATCGCAGCCTTGCTGAGAGCATTAAGCAAGAAATAGCCGTGTCTCTCATATTCCGTTCAAGGTTAGCCTTACGACAAGCACGTAAAGGATTAGAATAAGCAAGATAAGCGCACCCGCTCGCCGAGCAAAACCCCTTAACTTTTTAAAAGTTTTCTCAGATGCATCTTGTGTCCGCTTAATAAAGTATAGTAGACAAGGCACTAAACAAACGAAAACAATTAGGTACCATAATAGAAAGGGAGTTAACGACAAATTGAGAAGCGCGTATATTATTGGAAGGCTTATTGTAACAAATAGCGAAATGGTTGCGAATCTTAAAGCAGTTTTTTTGCCGTATTTCACCGCAAACGTCCTGATTTTTGCCCTTGAATCCGCCTCATAATCCCCAACTACTTGGTAAATTTGGCCAGCGCACTGAACAAGAAAAATCGGTAATGCCGTAAAAAACGCGTCTTGATAACGTCGAACTATCCAAGGAAATTCAAACTGCAAGGTCAACAGGTGCGCAGTTTGTAGTCCTATAAAGAAAGGCAGTATTCCTGCCCCAATTCCGCAAATAATAACGTCTAAGCCGGGCCTTTTTTTGAAACTAACAGGAGGAGCGGAATAACCTATCCCAAGTAGCATGAAAGTGAGAAGCAGCAAGAATATACTAATGTCTGTGAGAAATACGCTTGTCAGGCTAATTAAAGTGAATAAGAAAAACAGTGCGAGCCCCATCTTGGGCGGCACTTCTCCAGATGCCATCGGCAAATCGTTTTTCAGATTGTTTGCCTTATCGTTTTCCTGGTCGAAGTATTGATTCAAAATGAATATTGCACTAGTGGCAAGTGAAAAAGAGACCAAAACCACTATGAAGCGAGTTATCTCTGGGAGTTCAAACAAAATACAGCCGAGCAAGAAATTGAATAGCCAAACTTGCCAACTGTCAAATCGCAACAGTTTAACGTAAGCACGAGTTTTTCTTGAAATCACAGGCATTTTCGTCTTCTAACTTTAATCTGAAAAAGGTTATAAAACATGCGGATACATCCGGCTCTTTGCTCAGCATTTATATTAAGCGAGTAGAGTAATCTCGTTCTAGAGGGCCCGTAGTCTAGTACAATGGGTAAATCCAGTATCATAGGATTTTTTCCATGCTGACGGATTATGACACTGGCCTGCGGAGCCGGAGGTCCTGGGTTCAAATCCCAGCGGGCCCGCCATTAACACTTATTTCTCAAATCCATTAATGCCATAATGGTCTACTTAGTCATAACAAAAAATGAAATAGAAGAAAGAGAAGATTGTAGTTCATATCCTCCATCAAATCATAGCGATAATGGTGGAACGAAGGTAGTGATTCCATGCATTGTGATTATGCAATCGGTCATCGGTTCTGCATCATAGTTCCACGTTAGACAGGTAATAGCTCCGTTTCCATTAAAGCCCATGTCGTCTGTATTAACAGTGTAGCCTTCGGGGGTTTCAATTCTGAGTATATGTATGTCCACACCTATTGTAAATGGTAGAAACTGCTCTATAGTAACGGTTGATTTTGCTGAGATGGTGACCAACAGAGAGGCAGAGGATGCCAAGATTGAAGAAAAATTGCTCATAAAAGAGTTTGAAAACGAATATCTCGAATACAAAAAACACACAAAGGCGTTAGTTCCCTACATTTATTGTAAAACAGATTAAGTGCGCAAGTCAAGAATCCTTATATTGTCTGAAAATGCGTTTTGTTTATGGCTCTGAGAAGAGAAGGGGCATTGCTGCTTCTGGGCGTTACAGCGTTAGCGGTTATTATAGCACTCGTCGTTTTCCCTGAAGCTGCCGAGGGAGAGCCTATCGATGTGCTCGTGCGTTTGTTCGCCTTGTACGGCTTTTTCTTTCTCAACGTGGCAGTTTTGACGACTCCGTTTCTGAAAGAAATCACGCAAGCCTTCGGTAAGCCCTTCCTTAAAGTCCACCATTCCTTTTCCGCACTAGGCATAATTTTCATCACTTTGCATCCAGTCTTCAACGCGTTCCAACGCCTTAGCCTATTGGTTTTTGTACCCCGTTTCGATTCATGGAACATTTTTTGGGTGCTAGCAGGCAGACCCGCCTTCATCATAGTCTACATTGCACTGCTTGCCGCACTCTTGAGAAAGAGCGTACCGAAATACTGGCGGGCTTTCCACGCCTTAATGTATATAGTGTTGCTGTTTGGGATAGTTCACGCCAATCTCATTGGCAACGATTTCCAAAATCCAATAATAACCGTAATCTATGATGCCTTGTTCGTTGCGTCAATTGCCGGTTTTGTGTTCAAAAGATACCGTAACTATCGACTTAAAAAGAATGCCACGAGAAGAGGGTGAACACCCTCAGCCTATGACTTGTGTCCATATGTTTCGTTGCAGTGATTAGTTTTTGATCTATTCTCTGCTTGAGAGCACAAGAATGTAGTCTGCGGTATCTGCGCACATGTCCGCAGCGTGCTCGATGAACTCGATTAAATCGTCAAAAATAACCATGGCTCCACAGTTAATTTCTGCGCCATACGTGACAAATAAGCTTTTAGCTTTGAGATACTCCGCGTCAAGCACATGCTCAATCTCTCCAACTTTTTTAGCACGTTTTATCGCTTCAGCAGGATTAGCCGAAATTTTTTCGATGCTGTCGCGCAGGGTCTGAGCGGTTTCTACAAGTTTTGAAGTCATGAACACTGTTTTTTCGCACAGTTCTTGTGGGATTTCTGCTTCTGCAATCATCTCTAGGCACCTCGCCGCGTCTTTAGTGTGATCCGCTAGAGTATCCAATCTTTTCACGAGATGTAGCAGGTCTTCGCGGTAGTCAGCCACGAGAGCAGCGCCTTTGGATAGTTCCATGAAAACGTCTGTCCGTAAATCGTCAACTTTTTCTTCAGCCTTGTAGAGGTTTCTGATGTACTTCATGGCGTCCTTGAAGTTTCTTTCAGAAAAGCTTTTAGTTGCCTTATGAAGCCAAGTCACAGTTTCGAAGGCTTTTGCCATTTGTTCGTGAGCTAGCTCTAATCCTTTTGTTTTGCGGCGTTTTTCAAACCAATTGTAGCTTCTTCGTTCCATGGATTGTATCTCCATTTACATTATTTGGAATGGTTTACATATAACCCTTCTCTTAAGCAGCATTAATACTGAGAACTATTCTCAGAGTTCTTGTTTATTTAGAATCTCCTAATATCATATAGATTACACTTTAGTCTATTTAGACTCTCGGTTCAGAAACGAAGTACCCCTTCAAATCAGCTTTCTAGAACGTTTCGTGCCAGTTCAATTTTGTCTTCCAAGTTTTTCATTAGTGTGTTTGTGACTATTACTTCGAGTCCGAGTTTCTCTATTTTATCTTTCGCTGCAGAGTCGGCTACGTCGATAATAAGCGTGTCAAGGAAATCCGAGTAGAGCTTGGCCACCGAATATGCGGAAACTTCAAATCCTAAGCCTCGCAACAACTTGTCCGCTGGACCTTTAACAGGCGCGCCAGCAACTATTGGGCTTATCGCCACTTTTTTCGCATCTGTGCGTCTAACAGCGTCTCTGACTCCGTTCACAGCGAGTATCGTGCCTATACTGACGATGGGGTTGCTTGGGCAGATTACCACCAACTGGGCATCAATGATGGACTCTATCACACCAGGCGCAGGGTTTGCACTCTCCGCGCCGAGAAACTCGACGCCCAGCACTTCATCTTTTGCTGCTCTCTTGACCAGATACTCTTGAAAGTGAACAGGGCCCATTTCGGTCATGATTCTGGTTTCAACTTTATCATCTGTCATGGGCAAGATTGTCACAGCCAGCCCTAGCGCGCTGTTTATCTGCGCGGTAATTGCGGATAGCTTGAGGTCGTTTTTTAGAAGGGTTGTTCTCAAAATATGTGTAGCGAGGTCCATATCGCCAAGGTTGAACCATGCTTCTTGGTTAAATTTTTTGAGCGTTTCAAGACAGTGAAAGGTGTCTCCTCTGATTCCCCAACCCTTTTCTTCATCAACAATACCTGCCAAAGTGTATGTAACTATGTCAATGTCCGGGGATATGTGTAAACCAAACAATTCAATGTCATCGCCTGTGTTAACGATTATTGACAGGTCTCTTCCGTTGACGAGTTTCACGAGTCCCGTGAGAAACCTAGCCGCGCCTACTCCACCCGCTAAAGCTGTGATCATTGGCTTTCACGCTGAATCCCTATATGCACAAAAATCTTCAAGAACCTTTTGGCTTTTGTTTCTCCTTTTCTGAAACCCAGTATTCAGCTGCTGACCCTTTCGCGTCAATAACATGTTCTTTTTTGAACACGGGCGCCTCGTTCTTGTATCTCTCTACTGCTTCTCGTAAAACTGGAAAAACGTCCGTTCGGTGAGAACCAGCCACTAAAACGTATACGAGGTCTTCTCCAACGTTGAATTCACCGAGTAAATGGTGAATTTGGACGTCGACTATGCCTGGCTTCTTAAACAAGTCATCACAAATTTTGACGAGAACCTCGTTAGCTTTTTCTTCGTACGCTTCTAGCTTGAGCTTCTGAACTTTTTCTCCTTTTATGGTTTCGCCGCGAGTTACCCCGATAAAAAGGGCCATCGCTCCAGCTTTTTCGCAGTTATCGGTTTTCTTGGCGTTACTAATCAAGTCTAAAACAGAGAATGAACCTTTTTGATGAACACCTGCATATGTGGTCAAGCAGTCACCTTCCTCATGCTTTCTAAATGATGTTACTCGCCTCTAAAGACATTTCGCCTTACAAACGCAATAAAGGATATGGTGAAAAAGTTGAACCTAACGTGGTCGGAAAAGAGCTCTGGCCTATTGTGCCGGCTTGACTTGTTGTAGCGGTGTCTGAGCGGGTTGAGCGATCAGCTTTGATTTTCTGATGCCAACATGTCTGAGAGGTGCCACTTTCTTTGCTTCATTGTAAACGTCTGAAGCTATTTTTCCCAAGACAACTTCTTGGACAAAACTGTCTAAGTTTAATGCAGCGGCTTTTTCGTTGATGGTTTTTTCCATCATGTTGCGAATGATTTTTTCTTGTGATGTTTTGATTCGCGAAAGCGTGAGGGCTGACACTGCCACTCTCAGTTTATATCCGTCTTTTGTAGTTAGGTTGAAAAGCCCGTCAACCTTTGTTGTTCTTCTCCTCACCAAGCTTCGTAAATAGTCACGGGAATATTCATGACCTTTGAATAATGTGTGGGCGGTTTTGCCATCAATCTCGTTTATTTGAAAAAACATTTTCAAGTTTTGATGGGAAAAGTCACTGGTGATATCATAAAGCGTTGCTTCGATAACTCTTCCAATAAGCTGTTCGTGTTCTTCTGCTGGCAATGTACCTAACTCCACGTTTCCAAAGAACGGCGGCGCTACTACCATGTACCATGTTTTACTGCGCCATTTATCACGTACGCGCTTCGATTTCGAAGACAAGTTTATCCTCCGAACGTGCCCTTCACATTCTCAAGGCTATATTAAAAGGTTTACCGTTTCAAGCTTATCTTCTCATTGTCGCCCATGTACTTTCTCAAAACCTCAGGAACAATAACTGTACCATCTTGTTTCTGAAAGTTTTCCAATATCGCGACAATGGTTCTACCCGTGGCTATGGCGGTCGAATTCAAAGTATGCAAAAACCCTTTTGGAGGTGCACCTTCCTTTTCCCTATAACGGATGCCTAGTCGCCTAGATTGATAATCGGTACAGTTGCTGCATGACACGATTTCTCTGTACGCATTTTGAGCGGGCATCCACACTTCAATGTCGTATTTTTTGGCGGCCACTGTCCCAATATCGCCCGTGCATACGTCAACCACGCGGTAAGGTAAACCAAGTTTCTGAACAAGTTCCTCCGCGTTATGGATGAGCTCTTCGTGAAGTTTCCAAGTTTCTTCAGGCCTGCAGAAAACAAACTGTTCTATCTTGTTAAACTGATGTGTTCGAAATATCCCGCGTGTGTCTTTGCCGTGGGCACCAGCCTCTTTTCTGAAGCATGCGCTCATGCCTACGAGTTTAAGAGGCAAGTCTTCTTCTTTCAAAACTTCGTTCATGAACATTGCCGCCATGGGATGCTCTGAAGTTGCGATTAAATACAAGTCTTCATTTTCGATTTTATACAGCATATCTCCGAAATCGGTTAGGGCTGTAACACCTTCGTAGGGCTCTCGCCTCATCAAGTACGGCGGTTCTATGGGCAGATAGCCTTTCTTAGTAATTTGTTCCAAAGCAAAACTCATCAACGCCAGATCCAAAAGCACACCTTCCCTTTTAAGATAGAAAAATCTGGAGCCCGTAACTTTTCCAGCTCTTTCAATGTCAATTATGTCCAAGTTTAGACCCAAATCGATGTGATTTTTGACGGCAAAATCGAATGTGGGGATAACGCCCCAACTTCTAATCTGGACATTGTCGTTTTCATTCCTACCGACCGGCACGGTTTCGTGTAGCAAATTCGGAAGCCGCATAAGGTAATCGTGTGTTTTCGCTTTTGCCCTGGTTACTTCTTTTTCTATGCTTGTAATTTCGGAATCGAGGGTTTTTGCTTTTTCAACTTTGTTGCTGGCGTCTTTTCCGGTTTTTTTTAGCGCAGCAATTTCGCTGGTCAACAGTTTTCTTTCGTGGCGGAGATCGTTTAGTTTTGTTAGGTTCTGTCGCCAGTCTCGGTCCAAGTCTACTAGCTCATCCAGCATTTTCCTGTTTTCAGGGTTTCCTCTTTTCATCAAATTGTTCTTTATGAATTCGGGATTTTCGCGGATAAGTTTGATGTCTAACATCTTTCTCACGGAGCTAACTCTTTACTTTGAAATCCTTTCAGCTATTAATTTTGTGATGAGAATAACCATCAAAAAAACCCAAGAAATATGTTTGCGCATTGAGGATTAAAAAATAGAAGAAAATTTGAAAATGTCTGCTTTGTTCGTTCTACTCGGTCTTTTCTGTCTTTTCTGTCTTTTCTGTCTTTTCTGTCTTTTCTGTCTTTTCTGTCTTGGGTGCCTCTTTACTCATCGTTATGTCCATCGTCGAAACCATTCTAGACCTGTTTTCGCCTTCTCTTGGTGGCATTTCCTGTGTCCCGATGGCTATCTTGCTCACTTTCAAATCTTTCACGAATCGGTTTCGGGTTATTTCAGCCACGTCAACTGCTGTAGTTATTGCTTGGCCACGGGCTTTCAGTGTTATTGCATTTAGGTTGCTTTGGGAGAGACTTGTGATTATTGCCAGCACATAACTCATTGGTGGTTTGTTTCCAACGAAGATGACATCTGCGTTCGCGGTCATTTTATTCACTCCTTTTTTGTTGTTTCTCTTGTGTAACGTTGCCGTCTGTGCGTTTCTGTCCGCGACAGAACGTTACTGCCTCTACATAACCTGACATCTTCCTTATAAGTCCGCTGACAGAACAAGGCGCCAGCTATACAAAATCTAAAAGGCAACTATGGTTCCAGCATTTTGCGCAGATTTAGCATCAATGAATAACACTGCCTACTCAAAGAAAAACTCTGCTTGAGCCAAACTTGTTACATGCAAAGCGCACACCTATTTTGAAGTATTAACCGTGGTGCAGTCCAGCTTAAATAATAAGCCCTAACATACCAAACAGAGAGCTAACAAAAGTTGCTGACGAAAATAAAGAAAAAAATTCAAATAATGCTGATTTCAGAAGCGAAAGCTGCGCATAAGATAGGATTAACTCCGAACATTGTAAGCCTTATAGGTTTGTCGCTGGCTCTCTTTTCAGCTACGGCGTATGCGGTAACGCAAAATCAACCTCTGTGGATTCTTTCGGCAACAATCTTGCTTTTGGCATCTGGATTCTTCGATGTGCTAGACGGTGTATTAGCCAGAGTTTATCAACAGACAAGCGTGTTTGGCGGATTTCTGGACTCTCTTCTGGATAGGTACGCTGATGCTGCTGTGTACGCAGGAGTAATAATAGGTGGACTGTGCGATCCTGTGTGGGGGTTAGCTGCTTTAGCGGGTTCCATGCTGGTAAGCTATAGTCGAGCAAGGGCTGAAGCGGCAGAGATAAAGATGGAGTCCGTAGGCGTAGCCGAAAGAGCCGAACGCATACTAATTCTATCGGTCGCAAGCATTGCCGCGATTTTCTGGCTTCCAGCCTTAAACATCGGAATAATACTACTTGCAGTGCTGTCCAACTTGACAGTTTTGCAAAGAGGATTGCACGTTTACAATTCGTTAAAAAAAAAAGGCAATGATCTGGAAAACTAGCGTTTTCTTCTATAACGTGAGCGCCTTTCGTTTTCGGCCCTGACTTTTACGATTCCTCTATGTACTGCACATGAAATACAATAGTGTTTTGTGTCTACCCACGAGGTCATGTACGTGCCTTTCTGTCGTAGCTCCTTAGCTAATTGAGGCTCGACAAAGGACACTCGGCGCGTAGACTTCTTTGCTTTGTCACGAGGCACCATTTGTCCGCAACTTCCGCATTGTACGAGTCCGCTACTGCCCTTGCTTCCTTTTGACCTTCCTCGGCTCTTTCGTTTAAACGGCAATTGTTTTTGACCTCTTTGGTTCTTTGCAAGCAAATAGTTAATCTACTGCTTTATATATCTGCGCGTAACTTTAGGAGGTAAGCAATGTTTGCTTTCGCATCAATTTCGGGTATTATTTTACCTGATGGCGAGGTTAATAGGCTTGTGACTCCCGGTCCGTGACCTGCTGTAACACAATTTGTGTGCACTATTATGCCGACGGAAATTGAACCTTGATGATATATTCTTCCGAAAGAGTGATCCGCGTCGATTATGGCTACCAAATCGCCAAGCCTCAAATCCTCAAGCCCGTACTGTTCTAATACTTTTTCATCAAACAGTTGTATGTCGTAATCTCCTGAGTGTACTTGGTTTGCTCCTAACCCTGAACCCATAATAACCGCGGGAACTATATGCGTCACAGGAACCTCCAGTTTTTCCCCATTCGGTTTTGGATTTAGCGCTTCCAGAAAACGCGGATCCATGTTCATCACCTTTATGACTGGAAAATCCGTGAGCTTTAAACCAACTCCATAGGCTTTCACAAGAATCTTGTCGCCCAGCATGAGCTTCTCTAGAACCTCTAGCTGGAAATCCGCCAAAACATGATCTATTCCACCGTGTTTCCCCGTAACAACGCCTTTGGCACCTTTGGCATCACCAGTGGCAACAATTGCTTCATTTCCGACGCATGAAAGCACGTTGAACGCTGTGTTGGCTCTTTGCCCATGCCGCGGGTCATTCTCCTTGTTTTCTGCACTGACGCCTGGCTCTACATGGTCAGCCTCCCAACCGCACGCTGGATCGCCAACTCTGAGATTGTAAGTTACCCCGCCCACTCCAGGTAAAATCGACGGCGCTCCCGTGGCTGAAATATTGTAAACTGACCTGCCAACGACGGGGCTAGCCACTTCCCCCATAACAGATATTTTCACAAGTTTGTCAGCGTTTGTCCTCAACATCAACAATCCTCCATTTTGAATATGCTGTTTATCGGGCAGCTACTAATAAACGCTTTTTTTGCACAGTTTCGACTTAGCAACTCTTAAATGTGCGATTATTATTTTGACATGTGAAAGGCAAAACTTGACTAATGTTGGAAGGAACTAAGCGATGTCTGAAATTGGATTAAGAACAAGAATGGTCGTCAAAGACATCATGAGCAGCCCGGTGGTAACCTTAGATGAGAACGCAACTTCAAACAAAGTAGCTAACATCATGGATGAAAACGATTTAGGCTGCGTTATAGTCACGAATAAGGCAGCAAAACCGGTCGGTATAATAACGGAACGAGACCTAGTGAAACGAGTTTTAGCCAAAAACCTTAAGCCTGACGCCATAAGAGCGAAGGACATAATGACCTCCCCTTTAGTCACGATAGAACCGGAAGCAACAATAAGCGAAGCTGCAAGAAGAATGAATAGACTCGACGTCAGAAGACTTGGAGTACTCTACAAAGGCAACCTCATGGGGTTAGTTTCAAGCAAAGACGTCTTGGGAGTAATGCCTGAGCTAATAGAGATAATCCAAGAAAGGACACGCATCGAGGGTGCTGCCGAGGCCGAGGAAACTGCAGAAGCCGAAGAAACACCTCTCTCTGGATATTGCGAACGTTGCGATGTGTACTCTGAAAACTTGAAAGACGTAAATGGGCAAAACTTGTGCGAAGACTGTGGCATAGAATTAGAAAACGAAAAATAAGCAACAGCACTTCTTTCACATTGCAGCCGTCCAGTCGGTTTCAAACAAAATAAACTTTAATTAACCTTCCCGCTCGTAGTTCATCAGAAGAGCGCGTTTAACTTGATTGTTGATTCTGTGTTAACAAACGCCAAGGCGTACTTTAACAAAGAAATAGTTGACTGTAGCATAGCCATTGAAAACGACAAGATCTTCAAAATAGGTAAAGAGACACAGATGCCAAATGCTGACGGGAAAATCAACCTTGGAAACCTTCTAGTTCTACCGGGCTTGATCGACGTTCACGTACACCTTCGTGATGAAGGAAAAGCGTACAAAGAGGACTTTTACACTGGAACTGCCGCTGCAGCCGCGGGCGGAATGACCACGGTTTTGGACATGCCCAACAACGCCCCAGTGACCATGAGCGCGGAAACCTTGAAGAACCGCATACGAATTGCAGAAAGAAAAATTCTCGTCAACGTTGGATTTTATTCCGAATTACCAAATGACTTAGGCGAGGTCATTGACATCGTCGCTCAGGGCGCAGTAGCCTTCAAACTCTTTATGGCTCGCCAAGTCGGCGGATTGAACATCGATGACGATCAAGCTTTGCAAGAAGCGTTTAAAAAAGTCGGCGAATTAGGTGTTCCAGTTGTGGTACATGCAGAAGACAAAGCGTTATTGATGGCAAACGAGGAAAAGATGAAACAGACCAAACGTCACGACGCCGCCGCCTTCCTCAAGGCGCATACAGAACGCGTTGACCTCAAAGCGGTCAAACGCCTGCTGAGGATAAGCGCACAGGTTGATATGCACTTGCATTTCTGTCACATAACGACCAAAGAGTGCTTAAACGCTGTGATTGAGGCGAAAAAATCCGGCAGGAATGTAACTTGTGAGGTGACGCCAAATCATCTCTTGCTGTCAAATGCTGATTTTGAGCGTTACGGGCCGATGTTGACGATGATGCCGCCGCTTCGGAGCAAAAGGCACATCGAGGCCCTTTGGAAAGGCGTTGCTGACGGTTGGGTTGACGTTGTAGGTTCAGATCATGCCCCTCACGCTTTGAGTGAGAAGTCTGCTGACAGCGTTTGGGACGTTAAGGTTGGCGTGCCTGGTCTTGAAACAACTCTCCCCCTCATGTTGACGATGGTTAGAAAGAACAAAATATCGTTAGCTCATGTCGTTCAATTGCTCTCAGAAAAACCCGCGAAAATCTTCAACTTAAAAGATCGCGGGCGCTTGGAGCAAGGGAGAAAAGCGGATTTAGTAGTTGTAAACTTTAATCGGAAATTCAAGATTGACGCTTCAAAATTCCATTCCAAAGCGAAATACTCGCCCTTTGACGGATGGGAAGTGCAAGGCAGACCCGTGAAAACCTTTGTTAACGGATTGTTAATTATGGATGAACAGGAAATCGTGGCGAAGGCAGGAAGCGGCGACATAATTCGGGGAGACCGCGCGTGAAATTTGTCGCGGATGGGATGCTTGGAAAACTAGCCAGATGGCTCCGCATGCTTGGGCAAGACGTCAAGTACTCCAATCAATTTGAGGATGCTGAACTTATCATGACGGCCAACAAAGAGCACCGAATTCTCCTAACAAGAGATTCAGAACTTTATCAGCGCGCCGTTACCAAAGGCATTGGCGCTTTCTACGTTGAGGGTCGAACAGAAGCTAAAAAGCTGGCAGAACTTGCTGAGCGATTTGACTTTCCCTTAACGATAGACCTGAAACGTTCTCGTTGTCCGAGATGCAACACCAAAATTCTATTTACGCCCAAAGAAAAGATTACGGGCAAGGTTGAAACAAATACTTTTATCTATTACGACAAATTTTGGAAATGCCCAAAATGTGACCACATTTATTGGCAAGGCGCCCACTGGGAAGGAATCCGCGCTACTCTTGAAGAGGCAAAGAAAATTAAAAGTTCGTAGCTTAACGATATCTAAGGAGCCACTTCAACGGAATATCCTGAAAGGTTCCGTCCGGCAGTGTCCTTCTAATTGTAATTGGCAAGATGCCGCCTTCGAATTCTTTCAAGGCGATGTCAATCGGGTTTGAATAAGTTTCGTTAACCTCGACAAGTATCGGTGCACCCATAGAAATCTGAAGAGACCTCGCGGCCACTATTCTCGCTTTCTCGAACCGCGTGATTTTCGGAGGACCTACCGATATTTTTTCTTGTTTAGACGTGTTTTAATACTCTCCAGCGCCTGGATATGGCCCGCCAGGAGATCCTCCTGGTGGCATTGGAGGCGCCTTCATTTTGCCAGACGCGATCACATCGTCGATTTTAAGAATCATCGAAGCTGCTTCGGTTGCTGATTTAATTATCTGTTTTTTCACTGTAATCGGCTCGAAAACGCCCTTTTTTGACATGTCTTGGACTTTTCCCTCTATAACTTCTATGCCAGCCCACGTTTTCCCTTTTTCATGTCTCGACCTCAGTTCTGAAAGTATGTCGATTGGATCTAAACCAGCGTTTTCAGTAAGCGTTATTGCAACAGCCTCTAAGGCTTCTGCAAAGATCTTGACCGCGAGCTGCTCTCTTCCCGGCAAAGTTTCCGCGTACATCTTTAGTGTACGTGCCATTTCGAGCTCTGGAGCGCTGCCTCCTGCTAAGACTTTTGGTTCTTCGATTACGTCTCTGATAACGCATAGCGCATCGTGGATGGAACGTTCTGCCTCTGCTGTTATGCGTTCTGTTCCGCCTCGTATCAAAAGTGTAACTGCCCGGGGGTGCTTGCAGCCTTCGATGAAGGTCATTTTGTCGTCGCCAATTCTGCGTTCTTCGGCTAGGGCTGCGAATCCAAGATCCGCTGATGTGATATCGTCCAGTTTAGTTACTATTTTCCCGCCTGTGGCTTTGGCTAGTTTCGCCATGTCTGACTTCTTCGCTCTTCGAATTGCAACTATTCCTTTTCTCGCAAGGAAGTGCTGGATCATGTCGTCGATGCCTTTTTGGCAGATGACAACGTTTGCGCCTGCGGCTACGATTTTCTCGACCATGTCTTTAAGCATGGATTCTTCTTGCTCTAGGAACGCTTCAATCTGGTCTGGGCTTTCAATGTTGATTTTCGCATCGAACTCTGTCTTTTGAATTTCTAAAGAAATGTCAAGTAATGCAATCTTGGCTTTTTCTACTCGTTTAGGCATTCCAGAATGCACTATTTCTTTGTCCAGAACTATTCCTTTTATCAGGCTTGTCTCCCTAAGGGATTCGCCTGTTTTCCTTTCAACTTTGACGTCTTCCACGTCCACCTTGTAGGTGCGGCCTTCTTTTTCGGCTACTGCCAGCATTGCTTCGACTGCTATATCTGCCAGGTATTCTTTGTATTCAGCCACGATCTTGCTCGCCATAGAAGTTATCGCGACTTTCTTCAGATATTCCTGCGTTTTCAAATTCACGGGTATCGCTATCTTTTCAAGAGTCTCCAATGCTTTTTCTGCGGCTTTTTTGTAGCCGTCAATTAGTATGGTTGGGTGTATGTTTTTGTCTATTAACTCTTCAGCCTTGTTTAGAAGCTCGCCCGCTATTATGACGGCGGATGTGGTTCCGTCACCTGCTTCGTTATCCTGTGCCTTGGCAACTTCAACCAGCATCTTGGCTGCTGGATGCTGAATGTCCATTTCATCCAAGATTGTCCGGCCATCGCTTGTTATTGTTACGTCGCCGAAGCTGTCGACCAACATTTTATCCATGCCTTTAGGACCTAAGCAGCTTCTTACGCTTTCGGCTACGATCTTCGCAGCAGTTATGTTTGCGTGTTGGGCCTCTCTTCCGCGAGACCGATTTGAACCTTCCCTTAATACGAGAACTGGGACCCCCCCAGTTTGTGCAGATGATGACAAATCAAGTTAACCTCCTCAGTGCGAACAACAACAAAACACAATTGCCATATAAAGTTTTTCTAGAAGTAGTGTGCCGAACTAAGCTCAAGCTGGAATTTTCCCATGATTCACTCAGCGTTCTAGAGTCACTTCAGCATTTCTCGTCTTTTCAAGTTAATACACGGCGACTTTGGCGAGAGCTCTGGATCGTCCACGATTGCTTGTCTGATGCTCAAACCGCTCTGGGCGAGAATCATGGCTGAGTTGGCCAAGATGCCGGGTGTTTTTGCGTCAACTGGGGTTATCTCCACAACACCTAAGTTCAGGGGTTTCGCGATTTCTTTCAGTGAGTGCCCAGCAGGTCGTATTCCCTCAAAAATTAGTCTGAGCTCGCGATTAGCTTTGACAATGGTTAATGTCTCGTTTACTGTTCGCCTGTCTACTCCGGCGACTCTTGCAATGCGCACTGGCGGGATCTCGATGTTGTTGAGGTAGATTTTATTGTCTTTTGCGCTTAGTCCATTTTCTACGAGAACCCGTGCTACTTTGAGTCGTTCAGGATATTGCTCTAAGTATTTTTTGATAGCGTTCCACATGAGCGTGTTTCCTTCATGTACATTTATGTTCAGCAAGTATAAATGCGCTGCTCAATTCCATTAGCTCAACGTGCCGGAAATGGGCATTATTGTCTCTGTTTTCTATGCGCTATAGGCATTCTACGGAATCGATGTACAAATATGTACACAAGATTTAATATGGTATTTACGTACGATTTACAACCCATAACTAGGAGAGAAAAGACGTGCCAACTAAAAAAATACTTCTAGATGAGGAACAGATACCCAAACAATGGTACTGCATACTGCCCGACTTACCTAAACCACTACCTCCAACCATAGACCCAAAGACAAAAGAACCTGGACCAGGAATCGTTCCTAAAATATTCCCTAAGCAGATCCTCGCCCAAGAAATGAGCAAGGAAAGATGGATAGACATTCCAGAAGAAGTAAGAGATATCTACGGACTTTGGAGACCCACCCCTCTCTTCAGAGCCGTTGGCTTAGAAAAGGCGTTAAAGACTCCAGCTAAAATCTACTACAAGTACGAGGGAGTCAGCCCTCCGGGAAGTCACAAACCAAACACCGCCATTCCCCAAGCCTACTACAACATGAAGGAAGGTACAGAACGCATAGCTACTGAGACAGGGGCTGGCCAATGGGGCTCCTCCTTAGCCTTTGCCTGCATGATGTTCGGATTAAAATCTACCGTTTACATGGTCAACGTGAGCTATCAACAGAAACCCTACAGAAGAATTATGATGGAAACTTATGGAGCAAATGTTTATGCAAGTCCCAGCAAGCAAACAGAGAGCGGCAGAGCGATCTTGAAGGAAGACCCTAACAGTTCAGGCAGCTTGGGAATAGCCATAAGCGAAGCCGTTGAAGACGCCCTTAACCACGAAGACGCCAACTACGGCATAGGCAGCGTCTTCAATCACGTTCTTATACATCAAACCGTAATTGGATTGGAATCTAAAAAGCAGCTAGAAATTGCTGGAGACTATCCAGACGTGATATACGGATGCATCGGTGGAGGCAGTAGCTTTTCTGGACTATTCTGGCCCTTTTATTACGATAAAATCACTGGAAAGGCACCGAAAGACGTCCGTTTTATAGCAACTGAAGCGACAGCTTGCCCTAAGGTTACAAAGGGAGAATACACTTTTGATCACGGTGACACGGCGAAGATTACTCCGTTGGTTCCGATGCATACTCTTGGACATGATTTCATCCCAGCTCCAATTCATGCAGGAGGCTTGCGCTACCATGGTATAGCCCCTACTATAAGCCGACTAGTCGCAGAAAAACAATTAGAAACAAAAGCGTATAACCAATTAGAAGTCTTTGATGCTGCCAAACTCTTCATTCAGACTGAGGGCATAATACCCGCTCCAGAACCAGCTCACGCCATCAAAGGAGCCATCGATGAAGCCCTCCGGTGCAAAGAAACAGGAGAAGAAAAAACTATTCTCTTTCTGCTCTGTGGCCATGGCTATTTTGACATGCAAGCCTACGATGACTACTTGAACGGCAAGCTACTCCCATATGAATACCCGACAGAAAAAGTCGAAGAATCGATGAGAAAACTTAGAAAACTATATCCTTGGCTAGATGAGGTCAAAAAGAAGTTTATTTGAAAAACTTCATTAAAACGCCTGAAGCTCGGAAAAATGACGCCTCAGCGCGTAATCTCTCAATTTTTTATGCTACAAAGAACCACAGTGTATACATTCTTGAGTTACTTGCTCTAATGAATAAGTGGAGAAAAGACGTATTGAGCCCAAAAGTTGAAAATAAAGTTCCTGTGAAGACAATTGGAATAACTGTCAATCCTGTTGCGGGAATGGGCGGCGCTGTCGGCCTCAAAGGAACAGACGGAGAGGCAATTTTAAAAAAGGCCGTATCCCTAGGGGCAAAACCAATCGCGCCAGCAAGGGCGGAATCTTTTCTCTCCGAATTGCAGTCTGCCAATGGAGGCATAAGACTTGTTGTTGGAGCCGGAAGCATGGGAGAAGATGGAGCCAAAAACTGTGGTTTTGCGCATACAATTCTTGGGGAGAGAAAGAGAGAAACTAACGCTGAAGACACAAGAGAGATTGCAGGGAGAATGTTAGACAAAGGCGTCGATCTTCTTGTTTTTTGTGGTGGAGACGGAACAGCACGGGACATACAGAAAGCAGTTAACATGCACCTTCCTGTGTTGGGTGTTCCGACCGGGGTCAAGATGCATAGCGCTGTTTTTGCAGTGAATCCGCAGGCTGCAGCGAGAGTAGCCAGAAGCTTCCTACTGGGCGATTTGCCTCTAAGAGAAGCGGAGGTAATGGACGTTGATGAAGAAGCCTTCCGAGAGGGTCGTGTGTCCGCAGAACTCTATGGGTACGTGCTGACTCCTTATGAGCCACGTTTGATTCAAGAGAACAAGATGGCGAGTCCGATGACAGAGAGCGAACTGCGCAACCAAGCAGCCATAGCAATTTACGTTATTGAAAACATGAAGCTAGATGTAATCTACATTATTGGTCCGGGAACTACGACGCGCACAATTGGCGACCTCTTAGACGCAAAGAAAACTCTCTTGGGCGTGGACCTTTTCTGCAACAAGGCAATAACAACGCATGACGCGAATGAGAAGCAGATTTTAGAGGCAATACGGGGAAAGACCGTTCAGATAATTGTCACGCCGATTGGGGGTCAAGGCTTTATTTTTGGAAGGGGAAACCAACAGATAAGTCCCGAAGTAATTCGTCGGGTAGGTTTGGACAACATAGTTGTAGTCGCTACAGCGGGCAAATTGAGAAGCTTGAAGGGGCTAAGGGTTGACACTTGCGATCCAAACTTGGACGAAGCGCTCAGGTCACGTAAACTCAAAGTCATGGCCGACTACAAAACCGAATATATGATACGGCTTGAATAATTAGCCGTCGTTTTTTCAATTAAGTGTTTTAACAAGATACATAGGTAAATTGAAATATAGTAGCTCCCTGAACAATACTTTGTCATATCAAGAGGCTTGAAGCTTGATTCCAATAAATCTTCCAAAAATCGGAGAAGAAGAAATCGAAGCCGCAGTAAAGGTAATGAGAAGCGGTTCATTAACCAACGCGCTTGGCGCGGGTCCCATGGTCTCGCAATTCGAGAAAAGCTTTTCGGAATTCGCGGGCGTAAAAAACGCTATAGCCGTAAACACGGGAACTGCAGCGTTGCACTCTGCCATCGTAGCTGCAGGAGTAAAACATGGCGATGAGGTGATACTGCCCAGCTTCACGTTCGTAGCCACAGCAGAAGCCGTAGTTATGGCTGGCGGAAAACCCGTATTCACCGACATAGACCCCGAAACCTACAATATTTCTCCCGCTGAAATCAAAAAGAACATAACAAAGAAGACCAAGGCGATAGTACCTGTGGACCTTTATGGGTTACCAGCTGAAATTAAGCCTATCCGAGAAATCGCCGCTAAGCACGGCTTAGCCCTCGTTGAGGATGCTGCCCAAGCACACGGCGCAACCTACTATGGAAAACCCGCGGGAGTTTTCGCTGACGCTGCTTGCTGGAGCCTCTACGCTAGCAAGAATATGACCACAGGTGAAGGCGGCGTTATAACAACGGAGAGTGATGAAATGGCAGAGACGTTGCGGTTGATAAGAACTCATGGAGAAAAAGCCAAGTACGCCTCTCTGGTGCTTGGCTATAACTATCGCATGTCAGAAATACAAGCCGCAATAGGTTTAGTGCAGTTGGAAAAGTTGCCCTCTTTCGTGGCCAAGCGCCGCGAAAACGCTAGAAGGCTAACCAAAACGCTTGCGAAAACAGAAAGCCTACAGTTGCCAAACGAATCAAAAGACCGACAACACAGCTGGTACCTCTACACTGTCAGGCTTAAAAATGCCACAGAAAACGAAAGAAACGAAATTGTGGAAGAACTAAGGCGGAATGACATAGGCGCCGAGGTTTACTACATAAACCCTGTGCATCTCATGCCTTATTACTGCGATCGTTTTGGAGGGCGTAAACTGCCCGGGACAGAAAAAGCGGCAAAACAAGTTTTCTCTTTGCCCATTCACCCAGGCGTCACGGAAACTCAGGTAGACTACATAGGTAAGAGCCTTCGCAATCTTTTATAGCAAGGCTTCAGCGTTAAGGTTTAAACGAAATGCCTCCTATTGTCTTTTAGGCTATTCTCGGGAGCAGGTACTATGCGAAAGAAAGTTATAATCATGGGCGCGGCTGGAAGAGATTTTCACAATTTTAACGTTTACTTTAGAAATAGCAGCTGCTATGAGGTTGTAGCCTTTACTGCTGCGCAGATTCCTGGAATACAATGCAGAGTCTATCCACCAGAGCTTGCTGGCGCGGTTTATTCCAACGGTATACCTGTTTATCCCGAGGAAGAGTTGCCACGATTAATAAGAGATTTGGATGTCGGCGAGGTTGTTTTTGCCTACAGCGACGTTTCCCATGAATATGTCATGCAAAAAGCATCATTGGTTTTGGCTAATGGTGCAGACTTCTGGTTAATGGGCGCTAACGCAACTATGTTGAAGGCGAAGGTTCCAGTGGTCTCCGTGTGCGCTGTCAGGACAGGTTCTGGGAAAAGTCAAACCTCGCGGCTGATTGCCAAGATTCTGAAAGATAAGGGACTAAAGGTTGTGGTGGTTAGGCATCCTATGCCTTATGGCGATTTGAAGAAGCAGATTTTGCAACGGTTTGCTTCTCGTCAAGATTTGGATAGGTGTGAATGCACAATTGAGGAGCGAGAGGAGTATGAGCCTCACATCGACAACGGAATTGTTGTCTACGCAGGAGTAGATTACGGGAAAATCCTTGAAGAAGCCCAAAGAGAGGCGGAAATCATAATTTGGGATGGCGGTAACAACGACTTGCCCTTTCTCAAACCCGACCTGCACATAGTTATGGCTGACCCGCATCGAGCGGGGCATGAATTGGCGTATTACCCTAGCGAGGTTAATCTGCGGTTGGCGAACGTGGTGATTGTGAACAAGGTCGATACGGCAGATTCAGCTAAAGTGGAACAGGTAAAAGAGAACATTAAGGCAGTCAACCCAAACGCTTTGGTTTTGGATGCAGCTTCACCCATAACCGTAGACAAACCCGAGCTGATCCAAGATAAAAGGGTTCTAGCGATTGAGGATGGCCCTACAGTTACTCATGGCAACATGTCCTATGGAGCCGCAACACTTGCCGCCAAAAAGTTTGGAACTAGAGAAATTGTGGACCCTAAACCCTACGCTGTCGGCTCGATAAAAGACACTCTTGCGCGTTACCCGAATCTAATTTCTGTTCTCCCTGCGGTTGGGTACGGTGAAAAACAAATAGCTGAGCTTGAAGAGACTATTAACAATACGCCGTGCGATGTTGTCTTGGTCGGGACTCCTATTGATTTGCGAAGAGTGATTAAAGTGAATAAGCCAACTGTAAGAGTTAAATATGATCTTCAAGTACTAGGCCCTATCTGTCTCGAAGAAATATTGGATGATTTTCTCAAGGGATGCGTGAAACAGTGACTGATGAGGAAAATATTTCACGAGTTAAGCTGAGAATCTTGATAGAGGAATTGGGTGAAGCGGAAGGCGAACTCGTAAGGTTTTTGGCGCCCAGAACCATAGACACTATTGCTCGAAAACTTCCTGTTGAAGGCAGAGCTGCCTTATGGAAAGAAGAGGTTTACTTCGAAATTCCAGTTAAAATTGGCGAAGAAAAAGCCAAATCCACCGTAGAAATTGGAACCATCGCCTTTTGGCCCATGGGAAGCGCTCTATGCGTGTTTTATGGGCATTCACAACCCTACAGTCCAGTGAACATTTTGGGGAAAGTCACAAAGAACTTGGAACTATTTAAACAGGTTAAAAGCGGCGCAACAATTAAGGTTGAGCGGCTAAGCTAGTAAGCTAATGAGCTGTCTTCCCACATCTGCAGCAGCCGTTTGCATTCTTCTTTCACGTTTTCATCTTGACTTTTGTTCTTTAAAACTTCCAAGAATTGTATACGTTTTTCAACTGAACGCTTTTCCGCGGTGCCTCCGTAATAAAGTTCGCCTTCAAGATATTCTTTCATGTGATTAGCTTTTTGAATTAGGAGGCTCGCAGCGTCAACAGGATTTTCAACCGCAAACTTGTTCGCCCATATCGCCGCTTCTGTTTCGCGAAGTTGAGTTAAGCCGTCAATTTCGATTATTTTCCTGATACAAGTTCTCAAAAATTC
>Ga0255055_10000996_pt1 | contig 21521 bp, 23 predicted proteins | sample JV7_2_27_MG_FD_188633 | JGI IMG/M metagenome (GOLD analysis project Ga0255055, IMG submission 188633) | Seawater microbial communities from Jervis Inlet, British Columbia, Canada - JV7_2_27 | ecosystem: Environmental > Aquatic > Marine > Inlet | place: Canada: British Columbia | collected...
GCGCGGTGCTCGAAGCCATCTTCGCCGCCTACGAATCGGCACGTACTGGACGCAAGGTTGACCTGCCGTTCAAAACGGATGCGGCCAAACCTCACGACTTGTGGCGCCCGGACGAGTAGACTTTTCGAGGAGTGACTCAGGGCCCGTGAAGGGCCGCGTCCGACAGATCAAGCAGTGCCGGCAGCTCGCGCTAAGCGTCGCTGCGCTTCCTCCACATCTCGGTAGTAGTCGCGGCGCAGAAGCCGAGATGCTGCACCCTCGTCAAGAAGGGCGATCACGTCTGGATGAAGCTGCAAGGCGGAAGCTGGAACCTGTGCCGTGATCGGTCCCTCGATCATGTCGCGTACCGTAAGTGCCTTCTCCTCACCCAAAGCGAGGAGCAGGCAGGATCTTGCCTCGAGGATAGTTCCCACCCCCATGGTGATCGCCAGGTGTGGTACCTCATCAGGGTCCTCGAATGATGGTGCGTTTGCCTCGAGCGTCTCTCGGGTGAGTGTCTTGACGCGGGTGCGACTGCCGAGCGACGAACCCGGCTCGTTGAATCCGATGTGGCCATTGGATCCGATTCCGAGGATTTGCAGGTCGATTCCCCCAGCCTCGCGGATGGCAGCCTCGTAGGACTCACACACGACTGAAAGATCCTCGGCTCTGCCATCCGGCACGTGGGTATTCGCCGGATCCATGTCAACGTGGTCGAAGAGATTCCGGCGCATGTAGGCTGCGAAGTTCGCGCGATGGTGGGGCGGGAGTCCGATGTAATCGTCCAGGCTGAAAGTGACCACACGCGAAAAGGAGAGCCCCTGCTCGCGGTGTCTCCGAACGAGTTCGCCGTAGAAGGCGAGCGGTGTCGTGCCGGTCGGAAGGCCAAGAACGCAAGCGGGCGATCGGCGGATGAGGTCAGCGACGCGCGTCGCCGCTCGGACGGCGACCGCCGCGGCATCGGGCTCGATGAGGATTCGCATCCGGCCTCCGAATGGTACCAGGCTCAACGCATGGCACTTGGCGGCCATCAACGTACTCCCCCCCGCCTGCGGGTGGAAGCCATCATCGTTGAGCTTCGAGGGCTCGCCTCATAGCATCCTCTTGCAAAGGTTGGCAATATAGACTAGACTACACTGCAGTCTAGTCTATGATAGGAGAATAAGCATGACCGACGGACTGAATCTCGAGGCGATCGAAAAGAGGGCGTTTTCCTCACATCTGCAGGGCGGGTACTGGGAGATCTTCATCGGTTGCGTGTTCTTGGCCATGGGTCTGTATTCCATGGCGGACGCCGGCATCTGGACCGACCTGCTATACGGCCTGACCATCGGTGCTGCGATTCTGGCGGTGACGTTCATCCGCACCCGCTTCGTCCAGCCACGTCTCGGAACGGCGGTCTTCGGTCCGAAACGCAAGGCCCGATTGAGCATAGTCACGGCGGCCATCGCGGCCCTGGCGGTCTTCGGTGCGGCGGTCTACTACCTGCCGGGGCGCGAGGGTGACGGCCAGACCCTGGGGCTTGCCTCGGGCCTGATTATCTTCCTGATTGCCGCCGTGGTGGCGCGCCTTATGGATCACCGTCTGTTCTACGTGGTGGGACTGATCTGCGGCGCGGGGTTTGGCGGCAAGGCCGTGACCGGGGAACCCTGGATCCTCGTCGGCGCTGGTGCGCTCGTCGTTTTCATTGGCGCGTTCCAACTTTTCCGCTTCCTGCGGACCTACCCCCTACCGCAAGAGAGCGCAACTCGTGACTCCATCTGACCGGAACCGGGAAGGCCAGGACGCCCTGCTGGGAATCGACAAGATCATCCACGAGCCCTCACGGTTGCTGATCATGTCGACGCTCTACGTGCTCGAAGGCGCCGACTTCCTCTTCCTTCTGAACCAGACGGGGCTAACCAAGGGGAACCTGTCAGCCCAGTTGTCGAAGCTGGAAGGCGCTGGTTACCTGACCATCGTCAAGGGGTATGCGGGCAAGCGCCCGCACACGTCCCTGAGCCTGACCGAAGCGGGGCGCAAGGCCCTGGCCCATTACCGGTATCTCATGGAGAGGTTGCTCGATGACCTGCCGGAAGATGTCGAATCGTAGGGTGCCCCTGCTTTAGCCCGCCCAGACACCTTCCTGCGGTGTTCCCACGTGCTGGCGGGCCGCGCCTCCCAAGCCACCGGGTCGAGAAATCGGGGTGAACAGTTCGGCGCAGAAGGTGTGGGCTGGTACCGATTCGGCAGCTTCGCTCCCTCGCCGGCTTCACCCAAATCCCGGCTCCCCGACTACGTGTTGACGAGGCCGCTACGTCCGGTCTCCTTGCGAACGGCTCCTCTGAGACCCGCCTACGCTCCACGCCGCCGGCGAACGCGTATCCCGTCCAACACTGTTCGCGTGGTCTGCCGGATAAGCCCATCGACGTCTACGGCGGTCAGGATCTGTCCGTCGATCAGCAATGACGCCAGCCCGTGCACCGCGCTCCAAGCCACGTAGGCCTGCGCTCGAGGATCCTGCCGTTTGATCTTGCCGCTCTCCTGATAGGCCTGGATCACGTCGACCAGTTGTTCAAACAAGGCGTTTCCGGCCTCCCGTAACTCGGGTACGTTTCGGCGTCCGAGCCCCTCCCTGCCGTACATCAGGCGGTAGTGCGCCGGATTCTCGAGGGCGAAGTGCACGTATTCCTCACCCATGCGCCGGATCCGCTCGACGCTGGAGCGCGGGGCACCCGCGTCAACGGCCTGCAGGCGGTCTCTGAGACGACCGAACCCGGCCGTGGCGACCGCAACCAGCAGCGCGGTTTTATCCTCGAAGTGGCGATAGGCTGCAGCCCGCGACACGCCGAGGCGCCGGCCGAGCGCCCGCATCGTCACGCTCGCAGCCCCTCCCTCGGCGATCATGGCTGCGGCCTCGTCGAGCAGCGCCGCCTGAAGGTCCCCGTGATGATACGCCCTGGCCTGGTCGGTCATACCTTAACATGGCCTCAAATGTTGACGCGGTCAACATCCGAGCGTATATTGTATGTTGACACCGTCAACACCCACGCTCTTCCCTTGCTGGGAGCCTGTTATGGCGGTCAACGAACAACTGACGGGATTCATCCGAGAGGCCCTGAATCTGGGCCTGCCACGCGACGACATCCGAGGCGTGCTGGGTCAGGCTGATTGGTTGGACGAAGAGGTTGAAGCAGCGCTCCGGTCGTTTGCGGCGGTCGACTTCCCCATCGCCGTCCCACGACCGCGCCCCTCGCTCTCGGCTCGAGAGGCGTTCCAGTACCTGGTCCTCTTCGGGACGCTCTATCTCAGTGCCTATAGCCTGGGAAGCCTTCTCTTCCAGTTCATCAACCTCGCCTTCCCGGACCCTCTCTGGTCGCAGAACGAAATCGACGCGATACCTGAGGCCATCCGGTGGGCGGTTGCATCGCTCGTGGTCGCCACCCCCGTATTTCTCTACGCGGCACGGACCATTAGCCGAGAGATCGCTCTCTCACCACTGAAGCGAACCTCCCCTGTGCGCCGGTGGCTCACCTACCTGACTCTCGCGATCGCAGCCGGCATCCTGATCGGTGACTTCACCAACCTGGTGTACAGCCTCCTCGGTGGAGAAGTAACCGCCCGCTTCCTCCTCAAGGCCCTGACGATTGGAAGCCTCGCGGGTACCGTCTTCGTCTACTATCTCCGCGATCTACGGCGAGACGAGAAGGAGGCGGGAGGTTGATGCGGTCTCTCGGCAAGACCATTGTGGCCATCGCCAGCACCCTGGTCGTGGTATCGATCATCGCTGGCGTGATCCTCGTCGGATCGCCAGCCGAAGGCCGCCTCCAGCGACTTGACAGAGGGCGGATCGAGGACCTCAAAGGGATCATGGTGGCGATAGATTCATTCCGGGTCCGCAACGAACGCCTGCCAGCGTCTCTTGAAGTCTTGGGGGCGGATCCGCGCGTCCACGTGAGCACCGTCGATCCGGGCTCAGCCGAGCCGTACGAGTATCGCCCGCTGGATGAGGATACCTACGAGCTCTGTGCCAGCTTCGATGGCGAGTCGCCGGCGCCGCGGCGCCGGACACCAGCTGGCTTCTGGAGCCACGGGGTGGGCAGGCAGTGCTTCGAGCTGAGTGTTGTTGTGAGTGGTCGAGGGGCGGATAGGTGACCCGACTCGTGCGTATCTGCGTGCTCCTCTATATCCTCTCCGGTTGCGCTTCACCGGCACCCGATGGGGCGGTTTCCGTCGTCGTCGTGCACGGCCTCGGCCGCACCCCCGCATCGATGACGATCCTCGCCGCGCGCCTCAGGGATGCCGGTTTTCGAGTAGTCAACTTCGGGTATCCATCGACATCGGAGGAGATGGAAGCCCTCGTCGACCGGCTCGAATCCGAAGTGGTGCGGTGCTGCGGGCACGAGGCAGAAACCGTGCACTTCGTCACCCACTCGATGGGGGGAATCCTGGTCCGGAGCTACCTAGACCAGCAGCCCCAGGCGCACCAGGGGCGAGTGGTGATGTTGAGTCCTCCGAGCCAGGGAAGCGAGGTGGTGGACGCGTTCGCCGACTCGCCGATGCTTCGGTCCTTCTTGGGTCCTGCCGGCTCGCAACTCGGGACCGACTCCACGGCGATCCCGAGCCGGCTGGGCCCGGTGCGATTCAGCCTGGGCATCATCACTGGCAACCGGAGCCTGAACCCGCTGTATTCATGGCTTATTCCAGGGCCGGATGACGGCAAGGTCGGCGTTGATCGGGCCAAGGTCGAGGGCGCGGCAGACTTCCTGGTCGTCCCCGCGAGCCACACCTTCATCATGAATCGCGGGGATGTGGCTGAAGACGTCGTCTACTTTCTCCGCCACGGTCGGTTTCGCCCAGCAGACCCTCGCTAGGCCGATTAACTGTCACAGTAGCTGTCACAAAGCGAGACAAAACGTAACATCGCTGAAAACGCAAGGAGCTGAAACGGTGAAAATCGGGGTACTCGGGTCAGGCGCCGGTGGCACGGCCGTCGCCTTCGACTGGTCGGCGCACGGCCACGACGTGTTCCTGTTCGACTTCGGACGGTTTCCGGACAACGTTCGTCACATTGCGGTGTCAGGGCGGATCGAGGCCGAGGGCGATCTGGAAGGCGACGCTCCGATCGCCTACGCCGGCCACGAGATCGAGAGCGTGATGAGTGGGGTCGATATCGTGTTCGTGGTAGGTCCCGCGTTCGCTACGCGGCCGTTCGCCTCGGCGTGTGCCCCGCTTCTCGAGGTGGGGCAGGAGGTGGTCGTGTGTCCCAGCTCGACGGGTGGGGCCCTGGCCTTCAAGCACGAGGCTGGCCTGGACGTGGCGTCGGATGAGATCCGCGTGTCGGAGACCTCGACGCTCCCGTACGCCGTTCGGCTGACGGCGCCAGGGCACATCCGTGTCTTCCTCAAGCTCGGCGGCGGCTTCTTCGTCGCCACGCTCCCGGCGCGGCACACGGAGCATACCCTCGAACTGCTCCAGGAGGTGTATCCCGGTCTCGAGCCGGCTCGAAACGTCCTCCAGACGACTCTCCAGAACGCCAATCCCGTCATCCACCCGGTGGTTACCCTGCTCAACGCGGCTCTGCTCGAGCGCACGGGCGGTGACTTCCTGTTCTACGAAGAGGGCGTGACGCCGGCCGTCGGGCGATTGATCGAGGCGGTGGACCAGGAGAGGATTGCGATCGGGGAGGCTCTCGGGATCGAGGTCGTGGCGGATCCCGAGCTCAGCCTCCGACAGGGCTACATGACGGAAGCTTCATACGAGGACGGGTACCGGACGGCGCCCGGTTTTCAGGGCATCAAGGCCCAGCCGAGCCTCGATCACCGGTATCTCAACGAGGATGTAGGCTACGGGCTCGTCTTCCTGGCCGCCCTCGGCCGCCAGCTTGGCGTCGAGACCCCGATCATGGACTCGGTGATCGCGCTCACGTCGCGTCTGATGAGCCGGGATTACCGGGCCGAGGCGCCGCACACCCCCACCACCCTCGGCATCGCAGGTCTGGATGCGCGGGCGCTCGAAGAACTCGTATCCTGAGCATGCCCCTCCGTCGGCAGCGCCGAGTCTGGAATCAGGAGTCTGGAATCAGACTGTGCTGGTCGTTTCCCGGGGCTGGCGCAGCGGCTCGTCCCTGACAGCGACCGGTCGCTGCTTTCTTCGCCGCAGCTGTTTGATTCGTTCGCTAACCCGGTTTCGGAAGCTCATGCGGATGAAGAGGAACAGGATCGAGCGGTCCTTCAACATCCAGCGAGCGACTTTCTTGGAGACCGAAAAGACGTTGAAGAAGGCGTCCAGGATCTCCTGGCGCGCCCGCACGATCTCACTGTGCGTGAAGTGCTTGAACTGGATCGAGGGCATGTCCTTTCGGACCCGATCCCAGTCGCGGCTGGCGCGCCCTTCCTTCTCGAGCCGGTCGAACAGCGGCGTGCCCGGCCAGGCGGTCATCAGGAAGATCCGGGGGAAGTCCGCGTCCGCTTCCTGGAGATCCCGGATCAGTCGCTTCGGGTAATCCTTGTCGTGCGCATCCATCCCCAGGATGCAGGAGGCGATGACGCCGATGTTGTGATCGTGCAGGGTTCGGACCGCCTTCTTGTAGTCCACGCCGATGTTCTGCCGCTTGTTGACCTCCTTGAGTGCGGTCTCGTCGGTGGCCTCGAAGCCCATGAACACGGCGCGGCAGCCGGAGCGGTACATCAGCTCCAGCAGCTCGGGGTCGTCGGCCACGGTGACCGTCGTCTGGCATCCCCAGTAGAACCCGTAGTTCCGCCGGATCATCTTCTCGAGCAGGATCTTCCGGTCCTCGACGGCCTGCTCGCCGTAGCCCATGAAGTTCTCGTCGGTGACTACCACGACGGGGTAATCCTGCACGGCGTCGAAGTCGGCGAGCACCGTGTCGTGCGGGATCACTCGATACTTGCGGTGATCGAACACGGTCAGATAGCAGAACGAGCAGTGGTACGGACAGCCCCGCGAGGTCATCACGGACGGATACTCATAGTTCTCGTGGATGAGATCGCGGCGCGGTGTTCCCAGGTCGTCGAGGGATACGTCCATCCGTCCGGAGTACGTCTTCCGCAGCCGCCCAGCCTCGAAGTCCTCAAGTAGCTCACGCCACGGCCCCTCGCCCTCTCCGGCGATTACCGCGTCGAAGTGCTCGAGGGCCTCGTCCTGCAAGGCGGTGACGTGCGCGCCGCCGCTCACGCAGGTGATGCCGCGGGAGCGCAGCTCGTCGGCCAGCTCGTAGGCCCGAGTGATTCCGGGCGTGATGGGGGAGAACGCGACGAGGTCCGCCTTGAGTCGAGCGGCATCGACCTTCTCGCCCACGTACTCGTCGTCGAGCGTGATCCGGTAGTGATCCGGGGTGTGCCGCGCCACGTACGCGAGCGCGAGCGGACTGTACAGGAGCTCCTCGCCGCGGGTCTCGTTGTACCGGGACGGATAGACCATCCGCAGGTCGATCATCGAGGCCTAACGTTGTTGTGGGGCTGTTCCTTGAACTAGCGTGAAACTACGCCGGTTGCCGTCTCTCCGTCGAGATCGGGATCCGGCCGGGGGGGAAAGCCGCCATGGATGCGGGTGCCCGGCAAGTTGATCCACTCACTGCTCGCGCCGCGAGAATTCCGTGCCGGCGCTCGCGTTCGCGGCGAACCTGGACGCGGGAGCGAGGTAAGTAGGAGGATCGAGCGGGCCGGGTGATCGTCCCGGTCCGGGGTGATGGGTAGAGAGGAGGGCGGCTGCGTGCGAATCCAGGTTCACGGATCTGACGAGATTCGTTCGTCGGAGATCACGCCCGAACGGATCTACATGAACCGCCGCCGATTCGTCGGGCGAGCGGCTAAGCTCGCGGCAGCCGCGGCGGTCTCACCGTCGTTGCTCGCCTGCGGTCCGTCCCCGGGACGCTCTGAGGAGCTGAGCAGCTCGGGCCAGTCGGGCGAGGCGGGGCGGTCAAGTGCCCGGGAGCGGTCGGGCATCCAGGAGCGCGATTGGAGCGCCGTCCGCTCCGAGCTCGACGAGGCGCTGACGCCCTACGAGGACGTGACCACGTACAACAATTTCTACGAGTTCGGCACCGGCAAGGCGGACCCGGCCAAGAACGCTCACACCCTGCGCCCTCGGCCCTGGTCGATCGCGGTGGAGGGCGAGGTGGCTCGCCCCGGCGTCTACGATCTCGAAGACTTCGTCTCCCCGCACCGGCTGGAGGATCGGGTGTACCGGCTCCGCTGCGTGGAAGCCTGGTCCATGGTCATCCCGTGGCGAGGTTTTCCGCTGGCGGAACTCATCCAGCGCGTCGAGCCCACCGGAAAGGCTCAGTTTGTGGAGTTCACGACGCTGTACGACCCCGAGCAGATGCCCGGGCAGCGACGCGGTGTGCTGGAATGGCCCTACGCGGAGGGGCTCCGGCTGGATGAGGCGATGCATCCCCTCGCCCTGCTGGCCACAGGCGTGTACGGCCGGGACCTGCCCAACCAGAACGGCGCGCCGCTCCGGCTCGTGGTGCCCTGGAAGTACGGTTTCAAGAGCATCAAGTCCATCGTTCGCCTTCGATTCACGGAAGAGATGCCGGCCACCGCCTGGACCGTGGCGGCGCCCCGCGAATACGGCTTCTATGCAAACGTCAACCCGGACGTGGATCACCCGCGCTGGAGTCAGGCCCGGGAGCGTCTCCTGGGCGAGCTCAGGAAGCGTCCGACCCTGATGTTCAACGGATACGCCCAGCAGGTGGCGCAGCTCTATGCCGGCATGGACCTGAGCCGATCGTTCTGATCGCCTCTACCTGATGGCCTCTTTGGCACGTCGCTGCCGGGCCGCCGCGAAGGCTGCCATCTGGGCCTCAGCCCTGACGCCGGCGGCCTGGCTGGTCTGGCGGGCGACGCAAGGCCAGCTCGGAGCGAACCCGATCGAAGAGGTGCTCCACCGGACGGGCTGGTGGGGTCTGGTGCTGCTCACGACGACGCTGGCCATCACGCCCGTGCGGCGGCTCTCGGGCTGGCATCAGATCGTGCGCTACCGGCGTCTCGTGGGTCTCTTCGCCTTCTTCTACCTCACCCTCCACTTCGGCACCTATCTGGTGCTGGATCAGTGGCTCGCGTGGAGCTATATCCTGGAGGACATCGCGGAGCGCCCGTTCATCACCGTCGGCTTCTCGGCTTGGCTGCTTCTCCTGACGCTTGCCGCCACGTCCACGCGAGGGTGGATCCGCCGTCTGGGCCCGAGGTGGCAGCGGCTTCACCGGCTCATCTACGTGGTTTCCGCGCTCGGCGTCCTGCACTTCTACTGGAAGGTCAAGGCCGACACGCGCGAGCCCCTGATCTTCGCGGCCGTCATCGGCCTGCTATTGCTGGCGCGTGTGCCCGCCGTTCAGCGGGTGGTCTCACGAGCACGCGCCGGTCCGGCGCTTCGGGCGGGGAGCCACGTGGCGGAGAGGTGAGGCTCCCGCAGGCTGGCCTGGCGGCGAGGGGGCAGGGATAGAGCGAGTGCACGTTGTCATCGCACGGATGAGGAAGAAGAGAATGTTCGGGATACGAAGTGTGGTGCTCTGGTTCTGTACGCTTATGGCCCTCGGGTCGGCAGCCCGCACCGCCTTTGGACAAGAACGGCTCTCGCCCTACGCGGACGAGACGGATCGCGAGATCAAGGCTCTGGCGCCTGAGGAGGTCGCCGGCCTGCTCGACGGAGCCGGCCTCGGCTTCGCCAAAGCGGCGGAGCTGAACGGCGTCCCCGGACCTCGCCACGTGCTCGAACTGGCTTCCGAGCTGGCTCTCAGCGACGAACAGCGTGCACGGGTTCAAGTGGCGTACGATCGGATGCACGCCGAGGCCGTGGAGCTTGGTGCGCTAGTGTTGGAGCTCGAGCGGGAGCTGGACCGAGCCTTCGCAGATCCGCGGCTCACTCCGGAGGAGGTGGAGCGTCTGACGAGCGAGATCGGCAACGCGAGAGGTCGCCTGCGCGCCACTCACCTCGTGGCACATCTGGAGACGGCAGAGGTGCTGAGCTCCGAGCAGATCGCTGGCTACGGGCACCTACGCGGATACTCGGGGCATTCCGGGCACGACAAGGGCCATCGGCCGGAGGGTGCCCCGCGGTAGAGACCTCTGGCAGGTATCCGGAGCTCAGCAAGTGCCCGCTCGCCCCAGGAACCTGGCGCTAAGAAGCGTCCTCCCGCCGGGAGGGTCGCCGAATAGCCAGGTTGTGCTTGACGGCCGCCAGGCCGATCTCGAGGCGGCTGTTCACGCCCAGCTTCTTGCTGATCTGCACCAGGTAGTTCTTGACCGTCTGTTCCTGGATATCGAGCTGCTTTGCGACCTGCTTGTTGCTGAGCCCTTCGGCGACCAGCGATATGACCTCCAACTCCCGCGCAGTCACCGACTGTTCAGCAGCCGGTTTGTGCTGACGATAGAGGAAAGCCCGCGAAGATGCGGGCTTTCCTGCAGCTAGTGTACCGTCTCAGAAGTCACGGCCGATTCATTCCGCTCGGCGGCGTTGCTTCTCCTCGACGTAGCCTTGCTATGCCTCGTCGTCGCGCCTTGCCGAAGCGGACGACTGGGCCCCCTCGGTGCCTACCGTACTTCTGAGACGGTACACTGGGGCCTACCTCGTGCCGGCTGAAACGGCCGCAGCCGGACGTGTCCTCGATGCCGACGGTCGGAGCAGGGTCATCCTCGCCAATGTGGGCGATGTCTTGCTGAGGGCTTCCCCTATCGACGCGGCCATCCAGACCTGCTCCGCTCGCGGCTCCTGTCGAAAGAGTCCGGATAAGACCCAGCAACCGACGGCCCAGTCGTGCGTTAGTGAATCGGTCGCGCCCCGAGAAGCGCGGGCGACGAAATGGCGGCAGCTGGCCATCGCCTGCGCCAGGTGATCCGGCAGATCGCGCAGGTCCGTGCTCGTCAGCTCGGTGCCTACGGACGTGAGATACAGCCCCGCGGCCGTGGCCAGGAAGTTCCACTTTCGCTCGTCCGCCGGACGTAGCTCGGGATAATACCAGGCAAGGGTGACCAGCATTCTGCCGGCAGCGGCCGAAGCGGCTCGAACGAGCCTTGTCACCTCGTAATTACGGCCTTGCTCACGACGATGCGCCAGTGCCTGCATCGTGACCTCCCGGCTGGGGCTAGGGACGTAGTGGCAGGAGACTAGATGCCACTTGACCGAGATCCCTTACCAGGAATGGAGGCGGATCAGATAGCCTCGCGCAGGGTGACGTGCGGGTTGACCCTCAGCCGGGCTTGTTCGCCATTATCACGACCGCCTTGACGCCGAAACTCGCTCTCCAGGTTGTCGGCGACTTCCTAGCCGCTCACTCTCCGACGAGCGTGATCGCCACGCGCCGGCTGCGGGCCCGAGTGTCGAAGTCGAGCAGCACCACCTGCTGCCACGTACCCAAAGGCAGCGCTCCGTCCACAATCGGCATCGCCAATGATGGGCCGATCAGACAGGCCCTAACATGGCTGTGCCCGTTGTCGTCGTGCCAGGTTTCCTCGTGCTCGTAGGGACCGTCGCGCGGGGCGATCTTCTCCAGTGCGGCCGCGATGTCATGGCGAACCAGACCGGGCTCGTACTCGAGGGTGGAGAGCGCACCCGTAGATCCCGTGACCATGGCGGTGAGCTGGCCGCATCGAATGCCGCTTTCCGTCACCAGAGCCTGGAGCTCGTCCGTCAGATCGATGATGTGGTCATTCCCGTGTGTCTCGCGATGGAGCGTGTGACTGAGAGCGATCATTGGGTCCCCCGTTTGACGTGCAGCGCTTTATCTGTCGATCATGACCCTCGAGCCCAGGTCATGAGGGCTCCGTTCCGCGAGTGAGCGATTGAACGGAGGGTCGAAGGTCTCGCGGCGCTCTTCAGGAAACTCCTCAAAGGAAAGATCGTCAGCAAAAAGTACATCAGTACCGGATGGAGGGAAGAGACTACCAGGAGCTCGGCGACCATAGGGAACTCGCTTGGGGGTGCCAAATTGAGGGACAACGATAGCATATTTACGGCGGCGTCGCGGCCACAGCCGTCTCCGCCGGCATTCCGAGGGAGTACTGCATTGGGAGTAGTCGACCCCGCATGTCATCCTGGCCAGACCGGCTATGGTGGCGATCGATCACGCATCGCCGTGGCTGGTCGGTCCATCGATCGCATGCGCGTGATGTTGCTGAATTACGAGTATCCTCCCCTCGGAGGCGGGGCGGGCATCGCCACGCGGTGCCTGGCCGAGTCTCTCGCGGAACTGGGCGTCCTCGTGGATGTGGTCTGCGGGGGGCTTGATCCGCTTCGACGCTCCGGAGCGATGTCGGCTCCGGTGCGCGGCTCAGCCGACGTGGCACTGGCATCGAGTCGGTCGGGACAACGTCCTGGTCTCCGCGTGTTTCGGGTTCAGACGTTGCGGCGGGAGCTTCACAGCGCGGGGATGGCGGTCGGGGCAAGCTACGTGCTCAATGCTCGGCCCGTGGTGAAGTGTCTGCTACGCGATGCCCGCTACGACGTCGTCCATTTCTTCTTTTCGCTGCCGACCGGAGCGCTCCTTCCGCTGGCGAAGAGGGCGGGAGTCGGCACGGTCCTGTCTCTCAGAGGCTCCGACGTGCCCGGATACGATATGACGAAATCGGGACTTCAGGCAGCTCACCGGATCCTCCGTCCGCTCACTCGGTCGATCTGGCGTCGCGCCGATCGGGTGGTCGCCGTCTGCACGAGCCTCGGAGATCTGGCCCGGGAGACCATGCCCGACCTGGAGTTCGAAGTCATTGGGAACGGTGTGGATCTGGAGAACTTCCGTCCACGTTCAGACCGGAGGGAGAAGGGGAGTCCGGTGCGTTGTTTGGCCGTATCCAGACTCATCGAAAGGAAAGCTCTGGATACGCTCTTGCATGCATTCAAGAGGCTGCCGGCCGAGGGCTTTCGGCTGACGGTTGCGGGTTCTGGTGCAGCAGAGTTGAGCCTGCGCGATCTGGCTCGTTCTCTGGGCTTGGAGGACATAGTCCGGTTCGTAGGTGCGGTGCCGAACGCCGAGCTCGCCGACTACCACCGGGAAGCCGACGTGTTCGTGCTGGTGCCGCGAACCGAAGCATTCGGGAATGTTTTTGCTGAGGCGGCAGCCGCTGGATTGCCCGTCGTGGGTAGCGCCGTCGGGGGGGTAAAGGACCTCGTGGAGCCGGGGGTGAACGGATTGCTCGTGTCTCCCGACGACCCTGAGGGCACGGCAGCCGCTATCGCCCGACTGGCCGACGACGAATTGCGTACGGAGATGGGGCGGCGGAACCGCGCGATGGCTGAGAAGCGGCTCTCTTGGGAGGCCGTAACCGCCTCGTACATGTCGGTCTATCGCGAGCTCCGCGAGCGGCCGAGGCCCGCCGTCGCCTAGGGATATGGGTAGACCGGCGAGGGGGAGTGTCGGAGTCTGGCTCGCTCTGGAAGCCTGGCCGGTGATGCGGGTGCTCGGGCTGGGAGAGGACGCGGTCGCGGCGCTCCAGCAGATCCGCATGAGCTGGATCTTGGAGAGGGCCTTCGCGACGACCTTCTATCGACAGCGGATCGAGGCAGCGGGTCTCGTCGCTCACGATCTGGACGCACGACCGACGGAAGCTATTCAGACGTTGCCGCCGGTCACGAAGGACGAGATTCGGAGAGCTGGAACGACGGTGCTGGATGGTGGAGCGGTCGCCGAGACTTGGTTTTCCTCGCACTCCTCCGGATCCACGGGCGAGCCGTTCCGCGTTTATTACAACCCGCGTGCATGGGCGATCCTCAAGTACCTGGTCAAGTTAAGAGGGCGGGTCGCCTGCGGCATGCGCATCGGGGATAAACTGGCCTTGCTGGACGCGGTCGCGGCCGATGGTCGCTCGCCTTCGATACTGGAGCGGACGGGCAGGGTCCGGCGGATCAGCGTGCTCCGGGACCGGAAGCTCATCGCCGCGGAATTGCTGAGGTTTCGTCCCGATATCCTCTACGGCCTGCCTTCGGCCCTATGCGAGATCGCCGACGTAGCAGATCTTCAAGGCGCTCTTCGGCCCCGGCGGTTGTTCACGAGCGGCGAGCTCTTGGTGCACTCGAGGCGTGAGAAGCTGGCTGAGACGTTCGAGTGTCCCGTGCTGGATGTTTATGGAACATCCGAGGCCAAGGAGATCGCGATCGAGTGCACGGACGGCTCCCTGCATATCAACGATGACGTCGTGCAGGTCGAGATACTCGACGAGTGGGGGCGTTGTTGCGAGATCGGGGAGGAAGGGGAGATCGTGGTGACCTCCCTCGTGAACTCCGCCATGCCGCTGATCCGCTTTCGGACCGGTGACCGGGGCCGGTTCCTGCCGGGCCGTTGTTCCTGCGACCTGCCTCTGAGGCGGCTGGGCGTCGTGACGGGACGGGACGTCGACATGCTGCAGTTGACCGGAGGAACTCGGTTGTCTCCCTATGCGCTGACAACGGCGATCGAGGATGTCCCCGGAGTCAGACGCTATCAGGTGGTGCAGACCGAAGAGGAAACGCTCTTGGTGAAGGTCGTCCTGGAGGGCGAGGCGCCGGCGCGTGAGGTGGAGGACGGGGTCCGTACCGCGGTGAGTGCCGCCACCGGTGGACGAGCTGCGGCCAGCGTGCAACTCGTCGACGATCTTCCCAAGGGGCCGGGAGGCAAGGTCCGAGTCGTGCAGGGCATGGGAGCCGGCAATAGCGGTGGGCCGACCGGCTGATCCGCCTGCGATCTACCACACGACGGCCACGTCCCGACCGGTGAGCTCGTGGCAATCCGCGCAGGTGGCTATGAGCTCACCGTAGATGCGAGCACGAGCGCTGGGCCCCGCGACCAGCTGCGCCCTCGACCCGAGCCCGTGGCAACGCTTCGCGAGGTAGTCGACTTCCTCCGTGTTCTCTGAGTTCTCCGCGAGAGTCTCCTCGGGCTGAAGAGGCGACTCCTCCAGCGCCTGCGCTCCCGCCATCCAGGCATCATCGGACGGCACGACGAGACCTTCCCACATCCGCTTGACCGCCCACGCATGGCGCACCATATGGGCGGGCAGATCCGGTCCCTCGTCCGCGGCAGGCGGAAGCACCGGTACCGGGCCGCCCGCGTACTCGCGGTGACACGCCCCGCAAGCCTGGGCGATGCGGCCGGTCGCGTAGGCGGCGTCCTTGAGGTTTCTCGCATCCGCGGCTCGCCGCGCGTACTTCTGCAACTCTGCGACGTAGGCTTCGGTGCCCTCCGGAAGGTTGGGCGGAGAGTGCTCGGCCAGCCACCGGCCGGGCTCTCTGACCCCCGTCAGGTCTCCGTGAACCACGGCCGTATGCACAACCGCTGCCGCATCGAAGTGGGACGACATGTCGGGTTCGGTCTGGGCTGGAGATGAGCCCGTAGCGCATGCCACGAGCGCTAAAGACAAAGGCGGTATGGAAAGCAGCCGTCTCATAGCATCACCCTCCTCGGGGCCGTCACGCATGTCGGCGATCCCGATCCGGGATCCAGCAAGCGACGCCCCTCTCTGTAACGCTATGTGTGGTCGGAAAGAAGGGCTATCGGGAGATGGTGGACAGGCCGTGTGGGGAGGATCTCACGCCTGCCTGCGAGGGCGTCGGTCGAGGGATGGTGGCCCGCTCGAGAGGCACTCGCTACTTGCGAGCAGCGGCAGCATCGATGGTCCCATGGATGCGTGCCGACGGCATATCAGCGGACATGGTCGCGCGGCCGAGATTGTCTCTCGAACGGGCGGCCGGTAACGTGATCGTCCCGAACCGATGCGAACCGAGAAGGCCCTTACCCAGAAGGCCCGAAACCGAAAGGTCGTTTCCATCATGAGAAGGATCTCATCGCGCTCGCCCCGTCCGCGCGCGTGGCGGCGGATTCCTGGCGACGTGGTAACTGTCGCCACCTTTGCTCTCCTGCTCTCCACTCCTCCGCAGGCCGCCGCACAGACGACCGCGCAGGCGCAGGCAGCTGCATCCGTCCAGGCCGACTCGCCCGGCGCACGTGTCATGACGCCCGAGCTCGTCGCCAGGCTTCGCGGCGTCTCCTCGGCGGTGATGTCAGCCTCGGGAACCCACGTGGCTTACACGCTCCAGGTGCAGCGGAGGCCTTTCGTGGACGAAGACGGTCCCGCGTGGACCGAGCTCTACGTTCTGGACCTCGCCAACGGCGAGTCTCGGCCCTACGTGAGCGGCAAGGTGAGCGTCTCCGGTGTGAGCTGGACCCCCGACGGGAGCGCGATCGCCTACCTGGCGAAACGGGAGGGCGATGAGGGTCGCTCGCTCTACGCGATTCCGCTCGCCGGCGGCGAGTCCGTCCGCTTGCTCGAGCACGAGGGTGGCATCAACGGCTACAGCCTGAGCCCGGACGGGACGCAGGTCGCCTTCCTGTCGAGAGAGAAGACGGATCCACGGGTCAAGGAGCTCGCCGGCAAGGGGTTCAAGGCGGAGATCTTCGAGGAGGAGCTTCGCTACTCACGACTCTGGATCGCGCCCCTTGCCGGGGGAGAGCCGAGGCAACTCGATATCGAGGGACACGTGAGCGGCGTCCAGTGGTCGCCTGCCGGTGACCGGCTCATGCTGACGGTGGCACCGACACCACTGGTTGACGACTCCTACATGAAGCGGCGGATTCGGGTCGTGGACCCCTCCTCCGGCGGAGTCACCGCTCGGATCGAGAACCCAGGCAAGCTGGGCCAGATCGCGTGGAGCCCGGATGGGAAGCGGCTCGCGTTCATCTCCGGAGAAGACATCAACGACCCGATGCAGGGTCGATTGATCGTCGTTCCGGTCACGGGCGGGGAGCAGGTCGATCTCGTTCCGAACTACGAGGGTCACATCGCCGGCGTGACCTGGCTCGATGAGAGCACCCTCGTCTATTTGGCCGATGAGGACCTGCACACGCGGATCGGGGAGGTCGCCGTCGACGGAAGTTCCCTGCGAACGCTCGTCGAGCCGCCCGGTCCGGTACTGCACGGGATGACCGCCTCGCGGGACGGGGGAGCCCTCTCTTTCATCGGAGACACGCCGGAGCACCCGAACGAGGTCTTCGTCCTGCGGGGCGACGGCCGGAGGCCCGAGCGGATGACGGACAGCAACCCCTGGCTCGCCGACGTCCGGCTCGCGCCGCAGGAAAGCGTGGTCTGGCAGGCGCGGGACGGCCTCGAGCTTCACGGGCTCCTCATCCGCCCGCTCGACGAGGCCGCCGGACGTAGCTACCCACTCGTGGTTCAGGTGCATGGCGGGCCGGAGTCCCGGTACGACGACGGTTGGCTGACCAGCTACTCGCTTCACGGGCAGGTGGCGGCCTCTCGCGGAATCGCGGTCTTCTACCCCAACTACCGCGCGAGCACCGGGCGCGGCGTCGAGTTCAGCAAGCTGGATCACGGCGACATGGGTGGCAAGGAGTTCGATGACATCGTCGACGGAGTGGACCACCTCATCGAGACGGGGCTTGTCGATCGGGGTCGCGTTGGCGTAACCGGTGGATCGTATGGCGGTTACGCGACAGGTTGGCTGACGACGAGATACAGCGACCGATTCGCGGCCGGCGTCATGTTCGTGGGGATCAGCAACCAGATCTCCAAGGTGGGCACGAGCGACATCCCTGAAGAGATGTTCCTCGTGCATAATCGGCTGCGGCCGTGGGACGATTGGGAGCTCTTCCTGGAGCGGAGCCCGGTATACTGGGCGGGCGACTCGAACACGCCGCTGCTCATCCTGGCTGGAAAGGACGATCCACGGGTCCACCCGGAGCAGTCGATGGAGATGTACCGCAACCTGAAACTCCGGGGGAGCGCACCCGTTCGGTTGGTCTTCTACCCCGGAGAGGGACACGGAAACGCCCGCGCCGGGGCTCGCTACGACTACAACCTGCGCGCCATGCGGTGGCTGGAGCACTATCTTGTGGGGCCGGGTGGCGAGAAGCCGCCCGCGGAGTTGGATTATCCGCTGGAGCGCGGCGAGGAAGACCCGCCCGAGAAGGTCACGACCGCATCGGATGAGAGGGGTTGAACGAAAGATGAGCAACGCGGCCAAGTTGGTACTTGTCGTGGTGGGCGCCGCCATCGTGGGCGTCGGGAGCTACATGATGTTCGATTCGAGCGCGGCACCGGCCGGGGAGACCCCCCGCTCGGCGCTGGCCGACGCCCAAGCCTCCTCGGCATCGGATGCGACAGGGGCGGCGCAGGAGGTCGGTTCTCTGGAGATCCTCGTCTACAAGACCGCCACTTGCGGATGCTGCAGCAATTGGGTGGAGTACGTGAAGGAGCACGGCTTCACGGTCAGAACGGAGGATGTGACCGACTTGACGGCCATCAAGGTGGAGAATGGCGTCCCGCCCGGACTGCAGTCCTGCCACACGGCGCTCATCGACGGCTATGTGATCGAAGGGCACGTGCCGGTCGAGTCGATTCAACGGATGCTGGAGGAGCGGCCGGATATCGCCGGCCTGGCCGTACCCGGGATGCCGACGGGCTCCCCCGGGATGGAGGTGCCCGGCCGGGCGGCCGACTCCTACGACGTCATTGCCTTCGATCGGGCTGGCAACACGAGCGTGTACGACAGCCGATAGGGCTTCCCTGCCGCACCTCCGAGCCGAGGCCTGAGTGCGGCCTTCGGTGTAGCCGCCTCATGGCTGCCCGAGGGCCGGCCATTCCGCGGCCGGCCGCGCCGGTCCCGCCGGTTGCGTTTAACGGTTCGCTCACTTGACGCGTCCCAGGCAGCAGGATCCACTTCAAAGGAACCATTCTGCCCTCGAGGTAACCATGCCGCCGTACCGCTCTCCATCCGCCTCCGTCGCCTCCGTCCTATCAGGCGCGATCGTCATCACGGCAGCCGGGTGCGCCGGCGATGCGTTGGGTCCGCCAGGCACGGGGGACCCGCCTCCACCACCCGTGGGGGATGCCATCGCAGGCGCCGTTGCGTTCGTCGAGAACTGTGGAACCTGCCACTCCGCGCTGGACGGCTTCGATGTCGCGTTCTTCGCCTTCCCTGACACGACGATCGTAAGGCGAGCGGTCGCGCACGTGGACACGGGCACGGCCCTGGACATCGTCGCCCATGTCCGCACCATTCAAGTTCGTTCGGCAGAGCGAACTACCCGGGTGTTTCAGCCCCTGGAAGTCGTGCTCGGAAGCGACTTGGAGTTCGCTCTCGGCGTGTTCGGAGCCGACCGCTGGCCAGCCGATTTGTCCAGCGACGGCCTCCTGGCGATCGACCCGAGAGCGGTCAGCGTGGCCGTGGAGTTCCCGATCTGGTCGGTGGAGGAGACGGACATCGATTGGATGCCGGAGAGGCCGATCGGCGATGAGCTTCTCGACTTCGACGGCGGCGCGGCACGCTTTGCCCTCGACCGATACTACATGACGCGATCGCTGGATGACCTGACCAGGAGTGTTCTCGCGTTGCGGATCGCGGACCGCTCCTTCGAGAACGCCGCGGCCCCTTGCATCGACGTCCCGAACGCCGACGATCCTCTCGCCCTCTTCCAGGCTGAGGAGTGCTTCGAAGCTCGCCGATGGACCTCGACGCTGGTTGCGCAGCACATGCTGCGGATGGGTCTCACGATGCCGATCTCTCCGGTTTTGCACGACGTCTGGTGGGATGTCGGCAACGCGGCGCGCAGGGCGGCGCAGCGTCGCGACGACTTCGACAACGCGGTCGAGAACTGGGCCTCCTGGATGTACCTGGGCTGGAGCTTCGCGCCACAGCAGCACGCGAGCGTCTACCTCGGGATCGCGTTGAACGAGCTCGGACTTCCCCGGTACTCCACCTTCGTCGCGCTGCGCTCGCAGGTGGCTCGAGGCCGCCGAAGCCTGGCGCCGTACCGGGATGTGAGAAGCGCGGCGATCTTTTCGCCCGCGACGTGGACGCGGGACGCCGTACGGTTCGGCTTCACCCATCTGATCGAACGACTCGAGGGGGGCGACGTGCCGCGGGACGAGGCGCTGGGAGAGGCCGAGCAGAGCGTAGAGGAGGCCTACGAGATCGCGGCACGCAAGCTGTTCAACATCGATGTCGATGGGCTGCGGGAGTTGCGAGATCGCGTTCTGGACCTCTTGAAGTAGGCTCACCGCATTCGGCCGACCGGCTCCCGAAGGTCGGATCTCCGCGCCGCATCTGGCCAGAGGGCTTGCGCAATCGGCCCGAACTGCGGAGGATTGCCTATCTGGCCCGCAAATCTGCTTGAGACCACCAAAGGAGGCGGCGATGACAAAGGATGAATTTGCGGCGAAGCTCGCTGGTCAGACCGGGCTTACGAAGGCAAAGGCTAGCGAAGTGCTCGACTCGATCTTCTCGACGGACTCGGGGAGGGGGATCATCGCGGTCGAGCTCGATGCGAGCCGAGACTTCACGATCACTGGTTTCGGGACTTTCGGCACGCGTAATCGCAAGGCGCGCATGGGTCGCAACCCACAGACGGGGGCGGCGATCCAGATCCCGGCGATGACCGTACCGACGTTCCGGGCAGGCAAGGGTCTCAAAGATCGGGTTCGCGTCTAAGGAGCGATACGTCGGAGGATCTGCGGTCCTGTAGCCGCCCCCGAACCTCCGACCGTCGCACACGAACCCCCGGGCTGACGGCGGGGCACCGTGCCTCAGCCCGGCTTCGCCGCAGTTCTCCAGGTGCACGGGCGTCCGTCTGAGTTGGCGGGCGCCCGTGCTGCTGGCTCCCCTTTCCCAGACCTCCCGCGCCCCATCTAGCCGCGCCGGGCGGCGGGCCTACTCACACCAAAGGATGCCTTCTCCTCGCGCCGGAGAGAGCGGTGCGATGCCGCCGACAGCCAAGGCGCATTCGGTGGCGGTGGCGGGATGGGTCGTCTTGGCCGTCCAGCCAGTCGCGTCTGCCTGCAGCGTCACTACAACGTTCGGGCTCAACCGGATATTCAGGTCGTCCGTGTCGGACGTATAGGCCGCGTTGTCAGCCAGGTAGGCCTCCTCCGACGTGGCGAGGTTGCGAAGGTCGCTCTTCATGCCCGCGACGATCGCGTCCTCCTTATGGCTCTGCCACGTGGAGACCGCCATGGACGCGAGAATGCCGATGATGACGACTACGATCATCAGCTCGATGAGTGTAAAGCCGTCTCTTGTCGTGATGCGAGCGCGCACGGTGGCCTTTCCTCTGGTGTTCGGTAGCCGCGCAAAGCGCAGGGAAGGTGCCGTCATCGCGTCACGCACTATCTGCAGCAATATCAACCGGTTATCGTACTGTGGGGAGTTGGTCCGCCAGCTGCTACCATCTGCAACTAGCGGCATTGCCCGCACTCGGCCATAGTGGCGGATGATCGCTGGAGGTCGGTTGACGTCATGATGCCAGGGTCTCGACAAGCGCCGCGGCGTTCCGCTGCGGCGCCAGCCTACCTGAAGGTGGGGCCCGCCGAGCTGCGAGCCCGGGCGCGGATCGCGCTCGCCGGCCTCGCCGAGTGCCGAGCCTGTCCTCGCGAGTGCGCGGTCGATCGGCTGCGCGACAAGTGGTCGGCCTGCAAGACGGGGCGGTTCGCTCAGGTTGCCAGCTACTTCCCGCACTTCGGCGAGGAGGACTGCCTGCGTGGATGGCGAGGCTCGGGCACCGTCTTTTTCGCCCACTGCAACCTGCGCTGCGTCTTCTGCCAGAACTTCGACATCAGTCAGGCGCT
>Ga0255055_10000998_pt1 | contig 21509 bp, 20 predicted proteins | sample JV7_2_27_MG_FD_188633 | JGI IMG/M metagenome (GOLD analysis project Ga0255055, IMG submission 188633) | Seawater microbial communities from Jervis Inlet, British Columbia, Canada - JV7_2_27 | ecosystem: Environmental > Aquatic > Marine > Inlet | place: Canada: British Columbia | collected...
AATCTGGTGTTTTAAAACCAGTTCTAACAGGGGTCATTTAAATCATTCTTTTATAAATCTTTTAAAAATAACTTGGATAAGAAACCTGCGATGAAAAAAATTGAATTTATACGAACGGCACTTTTTGTTCCGGGCAACCGTCCGGATCGAGTCGACAAGGCCGTCAATACAGCCGCCGATGTTGTCATCATCGATCTGGAAGACGCCGTGCCCTATTCACAAAAAAAAGAAACGCGACCTGTCGTTCGAGAAAAGATTTTGAATTATCAGGAGCGACCGGTCCTTGTGCGTATCAATGCTTTGGATACGGATTTTTTTCAGGACGACCTGAATGCGGTGGTGGTCGAAGGGCTTGCCTGCCTCATGGTTCCAAAAGTCGAGACGGCTGCCCAAATCCGGGAAATCAATCAGGGGTTGCTAGAAATGGAGGCCAAAAAAGGTGTGCAGCCCGGCAGCGTTTCAATAATACCGTTGATTGAATCGGCCCTGGCCGTTGAAAACGTCCTCCAAATCGTATCGCAAAGAACCGATCCGGATAGACTTTTTACGGTTGCTTTTGGTGCGGCCGATTTTTCCCTGGATATGGGATTTGAAATCACCAAAACCGGAGAAGAGCTTCTCTATCCGCGTGCGCGAATTGCGGTTGCCTGTCGAGCCGCGGGTGTGGAGCCGCCCCTGGACACCCCCTTTATGATTGATCTCAAAGACCCTGAAGCATTAGAAGCCGACATTAAACGCGCCCGCCAGCTTGGATTTCAGGGCAAACTGTGCATTCACCCCAACCAGATCGATATCTGCAACCAACTATTTTCGCCATCAAAAGCAGAAATCCAATATGCCCAAAAAGTGATCCAAGCCTTTGATGAGGCTGAAGCCGGCGGCAGCGCCGCAATCCAACTGGAAGGCAAATTTGTTGACTACCCGGTGGTGGAGCGCTGCAGGCGTATTTTGAAGATTTCAAAATTAATATCTTTGCGCTGATCTACTTAGTTGGTGTGAAAAAGATTTGATTAATTTATCACGAAAACACGAAAAAAGGATATTAACCACAAAGACACCAAGAACACAAAGAAAATTGAAGAAATCGTTTTAAAGCCCCTCGTGAACTTCGTGTCCTTCGTGGTGATACATATAAAACCACAAAAATGATATTAACCACGAAGATCACGAAGAACACAAAGAATGATAAAAAGATAACAATTTAAAAATTAGTTTTAAATCCCTTTGTGAACTTTGTGCCTTTGGGGTGAATAATTATAAAGAACACTTTAACTCAATTCAAATAAAGTAATAACTCAAGAAGGCGATACCGGATGAGTGAGTTTATCAAAGTAGAAATCGATATGTCCAGGTGTGCTGGCAGAAAGAAAATTGCCGAGTGGGTTCAGGTATGCCCGGTGAATATTTTTAAAATGGAGGACAATCTGCCCGTGGTAGTCGCAGAAAATGAGGATGAATGCACATTGTGTATGCTCTGTGTAGAGGCATTTCCTAAAGGCGCAATTACGATTCATAAGCTTTATGAAGATTAACCTATCTGCCTCCGCAAACAAAACGGATTTAACAACAAAAATGATATAAACCACAAAGACACCAAGAACACAAAGAATGATAAAAAAATAACGATTGAAAAAAAGTTTTAAACCCTTTGTGAACTTCGTGTCCTTCGTGGTGATACAAATAAAACCACAAAAAGAATATTAACCACAAAGATCACGAAGAACACAAAGAATGATAAAAAATGACAATTGAAAAAAAGTTTTAAACCCTTTGTGAACTTTGTGCCTTTGTGGTGATACAAATAAAACCACAAAAAGAATATTAACCACAAAGATCACAATTAACACAAAGAATTATGACTTCATGAGATGAACTCGGAAAAACTTAACGGGAAAATTAAAAATCTAAATTTCCAGCCCCATGTTCTCGGGGAACAGGTTTCGCGTATTTTGACCGAAGCCATATTGGAAGGGGTTCTAAAAGGCGGCGACCAGCTCGTGGAGGCTGAATTGCAGAAGCAGTTCGGTATCAGTCGGTCTCCGCTGCGCGAGGCCTTTCGCGATCTCGAAAAGAAAGGCCTGGTGGTCATCATCCCCCGGAGGGGCACATTTGTTAAGCGCATCACGCGCAAAGATATTGAAGAGAATTTTCCGGTCAGGGCTGTGCTTGAAGGTCTGGCCGCCCGGGAAGCCTATCAAAAAATGACGGAAAACGCCCTTGAGGAAATGTCGCATGTGCTGGGTGAAATGGCAAAAGCGGTCAAAGAAAATGACACAAAAGCGTATTGGAGGAACCATATTGAATTTCACGACATTTTTATAAAGGCTTCGGGTAATGACATCCTCATAAATGCGTTGAAAACATTGAGGATGCACAGCCTGTGGTATCGGTTTTCCTATCAATATTACAAGGAAGATTTATTTAGATCTCTAGATGTGCATCAAAAGATCCTTAATTATTTCCGGGATCAAGATGTCGATCAAAAGGAGATTGGAAAATTGGTGCAGGAGCATATCCAGGTGGCGTACCGGAGTTTTTTGGCCTTTTTGGATGAGCAGGAAACTGGAAGTCGGCCTGCGACGAGCTCCCCTCGACATGCTCGGGGCCTGAGCTTGTCGAAGGCAGTCGTGTCGAACACAGAGGACGGAAGCTAGAGGAATGATTATCCATTTTTCTAAAACATCGTTTGGGCAGCTGATTCTTTCAGGGCTTGAAAATGTCCCCATTGTATCATTCTACGCCAGAACACGGGGCTGGTCCTTTGTGATAGCCTGGATTCATCGAATCAGCGGTATGCTGATGGTACTTTATATGTGGATTCACATTTACACCCTTTCATTTCTGGCCTCAGCGGATGCGTACGATGCCAAAATGAAACTCTTCAGTTTTTTTCCTTTTTCTTTTCTGGAATGGCTGCTGGCCGTACCGGTAATCTTCCACTCTCTCAATGGAGGCCGGTTGATCCTTTATGAAATCTTCGGGATTCGCAACGATGAATCTATGATTCGCTGGGTGTTGGGACTTTCCGCTACTTATTTTTTATTGCTCGGACTGTTGATGGTCATGGGGAATCAGACGGTATCGCCGATATTTTTTTGGTTAATCATTTTTATTCTGGCCCTCCTGCCGGGCTATCTGGTTGCCTCCAAAATTTGGGATGTCGCTGCTTCGGTTGCCTGGAAGCTTCAGCGCATCAGCGGCGCGTATTTGATCATCATGATTCCGGCGCATCTTCTTTTTATGCACCTTCAGCCCGCTGTCGGCCACGAGGCCGGGGTTGTAATTGCGAGAATGCAAAACGGTTTTATTAAATTTATAGATCTGACACTTGTGATCGGCGTTTTGTATCACGCCGGATATGGTCTGACGGCCATCATCAGAGATTATCTGAGATCCAGGCTGCTGCAAACGAGTCTGGCCTATTTGATTTTTGTAATTATGGCGGTTTTCGCCTGGATAAGCATAAGACTGACCCTTACGATATAATGCGTAACAATTAATTTTGGAGCATTGGAGTCATCTTGATTTTGGATTGCGGATTGAAATATCAAACATATTGCGCATTCAAAATCCGAAATCCGAATCTCGAAGCACGCCACAATATCGAATGACCAAAATTCAAAAACTAAAAGGGATAATGAACGCGATTATTTCGTTACAACTTTTAATAAGGACATGGACTGAATTTAGCGTTTGGGACATTCGAACATTCTTATTTTGAATTTGTTTCGAATTTCGTGTTTCGAGTTTCGGGCTTAATCTGAATTATCAGGAATATTGCAGTGAATAAAGAACTGAGAATAAACTCAACTCTTGAATGCGACTTGCTTATTGTCGGTGCCGGCGGTGCCGGATTGCGTTGCGCGGCGGAGGTGCTTGATAAAAGACCGCAAACCCGGATCATGGCGATAACCAAAGGTGCGCATCCTCAAAAGTCACATACCTCCACTGCTCAAGGCGGCCTGGCGGCTGTGGATCCTAAAGATCCGGCGGACAAACCCATTTATCACATGTTCGACACCTGGAAAGGATCTGATTGTACGGCCGATCAAAACATTATCCGCAAAATTTGCAATGCGGCCTGGGAACAGGTTGTATGGCTGGAAAATAAAGGCATGCATTTCAGCCGTGACACCGATGGAAAGCCCGCCAAGCGAACCTTTGGCGGCCATACGGTTAATTTTGGGGAATCTTCAGCTTATCGGGCGGTTTTTGAGGCCGATCGTACCGGTAAAGGAATTATGGATACTTGCTGGGGGGAATCTTTGAAACGTGGCATTACTTTTATCAATCAAGGCATTGCCACTGAACTTCTTTTTAAAGACAACCACTGTGTGGGTTGTATTGTATTTCGGCAAAAGCAGGGCGAATTCATCCGGATTTTATCAAAAGCCACGGTTTTAGGCACCGGGGGCAGCGGCCAGATATTCAAGGTCACAACCAATTGTCGTCAAAATACAGGAGACGGGTTAGCGCTCATTCTCCAGGCCGGGCTACCCGTAATGGATCCCGAAGCCGTCCAGTTTCATCCCACCGGAATCGTGGGACCCGGCATTCTGGCGAGCGAAACCTTGCGGTCGGTGGGAGGTATTCTGCGCAACAGGGATGAACAGGCTTTTATGGAGCGTTATGCACCCAAAATGAAAGAGCTGGCGCCCCGTGATTTGGTGTCGCGCGCGATTGCCTCCGAAATTCGCGACGGCAGAGGCATCTTCCATCCCGACCATAATGTTGAGCATATCTGGATCGACTTAAGGCACCTGCCGGATGATGTCCATGATAAACAGATTCCCGAGGTAACCGGATTTTTTAAAAAATACCTTAACCTTGATCCGAAAAAAGAGCTTTGCCCCGTGCATCCGAGCAATCACTACCACATGGGCGGTATTCCCACCGGTGAAAATGGTGAAGTGCAGGATATCTCAGGGCAAACCATCCCGGGATTGTTTGCAGTCGGCGAATGTGCAGCCGCCAGCTTTCACGGGTTTAACCGCCTGGGCACCAATTCCTTATTGGAACTGATCAGCATGGGCAAATTCGTCGGCCAAAGCATCTTAGCGTATCTGGCCAGGGTGCCTGGGAAATTGCCGGAAGCTGAAAGCCTTCATTCTATTTCGCAATTTACAGGCTACCTCGCAGCAGGGGGTAGGGACAATATCGGGCACATTCGCGATGCCATGCGTCTGCTGATGACCGCCAATGCCGGTATTTTTAGAACCGAACAAGGACTTACCCGGGCCGTCGATGTTTTAAATGAACTAAAAACGCGTGCCGATAAGACGGCCTTATCCAGCAAGAGTCTGCGTATGAATCAGGAGCTGGTTCAGCACTGGGAACTGGACAACCTGTTGACGGTTTCCATGGCGGTCGCTCAAGGCGCACTAAATAGACGGGAATCCAGGGGCGCTCATTTTCGCGAAGATTATCCTGAGAGAAATGATGCGCTTAACTATCATACGCTGGTATCCATGCAGCAGTTCGCAAAAGTTGAATTCAGCAAGCGCGATGTGGAAATGAGTATTTTTCAAGAAGGCGGGGAGCATTACGAGAAGTTTGGTGTAATCGAACGAAAATATTAGAGAGAACAAAAGCACACTTATTTTGAATTGTTTAATTGATTTGTTTTGTTGGTTCAATTGGTTAAAATTTGCCTCCATCTCAGGGGCATGAGTAGTAATTCGTTTATGTTTAATTATCATCGCATGGGGCCGATTTTTTTCTTTTAACCAATCAAACGAATTCAACCAATGGGACTAATAGAACTGTGGTAAATTAAAACATTACCGGGAAACATAGCAACTAAATGAAAGCGGCACGCAGCTTAAGCTATAAAATTACCCTAAATATTCAGCGGTATGATCCGGAGGAAAAGAGATCCTGGGTCCAGGAGTATAATCTGGAAGGCGGTCGAATCCTGCGGTTTGTGGATCTGCTTCGCGAAATAAACGATCAGCAGGATCCGACTTTGGCCTGGAACTCATCTTGCGAACATGGCCAGTGTGGGACGTGTTCGGTTAAAGTCAATGGAAAACCCCTGCTGGCCTGTGAACTTCTCGTAGAAAACGCGGTGCAATACTTTCAAACCCGCACTTTTACGATTGAACCGCTGAATGTTGCCCCTGTCGCCCGCGACCTGGTGGTGGATTTAGCCGCTGCCTATGAAAGGATAGACCGGGTCCAACCTTATATTATCCAGCCCGGCTCTGCGCCACCCGAGCAGGATGCGTATCCGATATTGCCGCACACACTGGAACATTATGTCAGTGCCACCCGATGTATTAATTGTTTTTGCTGTGCCGCGGCCTGCATCAGCAGTCACAATAGTTTTCTGGGGCCCAATGCGATGCTGGCAAGTATCGTACGCGTGATGGACCCGCGTGAGCATGCGAAAGCCCGGCGGCTGAAACTGCTGTACAGCGAGCAAGGTGTTTGCAGATGTCATTCCGCGGGGGCATGTTCCTTTGTCTGCCCCAAAGAAATCGATGTGGCACATTTTATTGCCCTGGCCAAAGAGGGTCGAATTACCAAACCGGAATAATGGTGGGGTAGAGTTTGGAATATTATCTAGTTAAAGCCGCCCACTTCCCCTACCTGGCACAGGGTGGGGAAGAAATACGAAATACGAAACACGAATTTCGAAATACGAAACAAATACTAAATTCAAATGGTCAAATGCTCCAAATTATGAAAGCGGATTTCAGCCGCCTACAAAGATGACAATTGAGTCGTATCTTTTTTGGAATTTTGAATTTTTGTCATTCGAGATTGTTTCGGATTTCGTGCTTAAGATTTCGGAATTAAAAACTACCTTAGAGAAAATAAATTTGATTTTTGTCTACCATAGAGCTTATTTGGCTAAGTAGATGTGAGGTTCTTGCATGCAAATAGAGCGTATTGATCATCTGGTTTTAACCGTTAAAAGCATTGAAGCCAGCTGTGCCTTTTATACAAAGGTTGGAATTTAAAATGGAAGTAACGAAGGATGTAATCCAGAAGTGCCATGCGATCAATTACACTGCCTTGGCGGCCGATGTCGTCGATCGTGTTAAATACCTCGTTCTTGATTTTATCGGAGTTGCGGCGCGGGGGGCCCTTAGCGACTCCAGTGGTTGTGTTCAAAGGTTTATTTTGAATATAGATAATGCCCGGGATGGAGCGATCGTCATCGGGACGAATTTTAAGGCCAGCCCTTCTTATGCGGCCCTGGCCAACGGTACAGCTGCGCATTCTCTGGAACTGGATGACGTCGTCAATGAAGCCTCTCTGCACCCGGCTGTAGCGATCATGCCGGCAGCTCTGGCTGCCGCGCAGATTGTCGGTTGTTCCGGCAAAGAATTAATTGCAGCCATCACGGCGGGCTACGAAGTTATGATCAAACTGGGGGTGGCGCTGGATCCGGCCGCGCATTATGCGCGGGGCTTTCACCCCACCGGAACCTGCGGAACAATGGGAGCTGCCGTCACAGCGGCAAAAATACTTAAACTGAATCAAAAAGAAATGATGAATGCGCTGGGGATCGCAGGCAGCCAGGCGGCCGGATCCATGGAATTTCTGTCTGACGGGGCCTTTACCAAACGACTGCACCCCGGTTGGGCCGCTCACAGTGGTATTATGGCCGCCTTACTGGCGCGGGAAAATTTTACGGGGCCCGCTACGATTATCGAAGGAAGGTTCGGATTCTTGCATGCGTATTCATCCGGATCGAAAGCTGCCAGAGTTTTGCATAATTGGGGAGATCCCTATGAGGTATTGCGCACCAGCATTAAACCACACGCCTGCTGCCGATATAAACAGGGTCCCATAGACGGGATCCTGAAGATCGTGCGCGAAAATAATTTAGATGCATCCCAGATTGAAAAAGTAACCTTGGGGATACTTAAAGCTGGAATTGCTTTAGTCGCGCATCCTGAAACACAGAAATCCAATCCAAAGTCAGTTGTTGATGCGCAGTTTAGCATGCCCTTTGGAGCCGCCGTGGCAATTTTAAATGCAAAAGCGACCCTGGACGAGTACACGATGGAAAACGTCAATTCAGCGCGGGTTAAGGAGTTGATGGATAAAATTTCCTGCGTACAGGACCCTGAATTGGAAAAGGAATTTCCGAAGAAATGGCCGGCCTCTGTAACCCTGCACACTAAAGACGGGAAAACCTATTCGACCCGAATCGATTTCCCCAAAGGTGACCCCGAGAACCCGCTGACATGGGATGAGCTGATAGATAAATTCAGAAATCTGATTGCACCGGTTTTTTTTAAAGACAGACAAAACGAAATAATAGAAAGGGTAAGATCGCTGGAGAAGGAAGAAGATCTAAAGGCTTTTTCGATGCTTTTGTTAAAAGATGAAGGCTAAATTTGATGAATTCGTAAAAAGTCGAATTCATCAAGTGTTTGGTGTTTCGTGTTTGGTTTTTGGTATGAAATAGATGATGCTATATCGGCATGATAGAATACTAAACACTAAACACCAAATACAAAACACACTCGTAAAAAGGCTGCTTTTCTGACTTTTTACGAGATTATTAATTTTAAAACGATCCGCTTTTGGCCATTTGCCGATGAATTTTTTAATTACGTATGTCTGCATTTCTCAAATACTTTCCGTTGCGGCCATCATGTTTTTTCCGGCCCTGCTGCCGGGTTTTCAGGCCGAATGGGGGCTTACCAACACCGAAGCCGGTTGGATTAGCGGCATCTATTTTGGGGGGTATGCCGCCAGCGTACCCTTTTTGGTGAGTTTAACAGACCGCGTGGATCCACGTAGAATTTATTTACTCTCTGCCGGCCTGGGCGCGGTTTCTATGATCGGCTTTGGCTTACTGGCACAGGGGATCTGGACGGCGACAGTATTTCGCCTACTGGCAGGAATCAGCTTTGCCGGCACCTATATGCCGGGCGTGAAGGCGTTGAGTGACAGGATTAGCGGTGCAAAGCAAAGCCGAGCGATATCTTTTTATACCGCTTCCATTGGTGTTGGAACCGCCGCCTCCGTATTTCTGGCGGGGTCTTTGACCGGCTATTTCGGCTGGCGCTGGGCAGCTATTTTAATGGGCTTCGGCCCGGTCGCCGGGATTGTGTTTTTTGCGCTTGCCGTCAGGCCAAAGCCGCCGCAGCCACCTGATCAAATGGCCAGAGCATCTTTTTTGGATTTCCGGCCTGCCCTTCGAAACCGTTCGGCCATCGGTTATATGCTAGGATATGCAGCCCATTGCTGGGAGCTTTTCGGCTTTCGTTCGTGGATGGTGGCGTTTATGTTTTTCAGTCAGGGCCTCCAGCCACAGATCAATCTTGAACTCAGCCCTCAGAGCCTGGTAACTTTAATCCTTTTAGCCGGTGTACCGGCAAGCATTCTTGGAAATGAAGGCGCGCTGCACTGGGGTCGACGACGCTTTATTACCATCTGTATGCTGATTTCCGGTCTTATCGGCTGTGTTATCGGATTCGCGGGCGGCCTGATATTTATTACGGTGGCCGGTCTTTGTTTTGCCTACTGGATTGCCATTATGACAGACAGCGGTTCTCTGACGGCCGGTCTGGTATTTGCGGCAAAAACTGAAGAAGTTGGCCGGACCATGGCGTTGTACTCATTTGTCGGACTTTCGATGGGATTTCTGGCACCGCTTGCCGTAGGCGCCGTGCTGGATATAGCGGGCAGCGGGACCGTCGGATGGGGGGTGGCGTTTGCAACTTTAGGGCTGGTCGCCATGAGCGGGGCCGTGTGGTTGAAGCTTTTTCGAGGCAACAACGAAGCGTAAGCTCAAATCATTTGCGGTGAAAAAGATAAACATGAGGAAAAATCATGCGAGAAATTCATGTCGATAATATCGTTTCGGCGCTTTGCCGGCTTTGCATCGACGCCAATGTTGAGATCCGGCCAGATACGGTCGAAGCCTTTCAAAAGGCCCTGGGCCAGGAAGATTCCGAAGTCGGCCGTGAGGTGCTCAAGCAGTTGATTCGCAATGCCAAAGTGGCCAAGGAGCAGCGCATACCCTTTTGCCAGGATACGGGATATGCGGTTGTTTTCGTGGAGCTTGGGCAGGAGGTACATATTGTTGGCGGCTCCTTTGTGAAAGCTCTGAACGAAGGCGTACGCCAGGGATACCAAAAAGGGTTTCTGCGCAAGTCCATGGTGCGCAATCCCATCGAGCGCATTAACACCGGAGATAACACGCCCGCCGTAATCAACACGGAGGTCCTTCCGGGAGACAAACTCAAGATCAGTCTCCTCATCAAGGGCGCCGGCTGTGACAACGTCAGTGCATTGCAAATGTTTACACCGTCGGAAGGCCTTGAGGCGGCCAAGGATTTTATCGTCGCAACCGCAGACCGAGCCGGGCCGAACGCCAGCCCGCCTTTTGTGATCGGAATTGGAATCGGCGGACCTTTTGCCCGGGCAGCCCTGTTGGCCCAAAAGGCATTGCTGTGGCCCGTTGGAAAGCCCAATGCCCATAAATCCCTGGCTGCCATAGAGGAAGAGCTTCTGGAGCGCATCAACAGGCTAGGAATCGGACCGGCCGGTTTCGGAGGCTGCGTAACCGCTCTGGGGGTGCACATCGAAGCATTTGCTACCCACATCGCGAGCTTTCCGGTCGCGGTAAATGTGGACTGCCATTCCCACAGGGGCAAGGAGGTGGTCCTGTGAATATACAGGAAACGATCTATATCGAGGCACCACCGACTCGCGCGGTGTTGAAAATGCTCCACAGCGGTGACCAGGTTCAAATTTTCGGCGTGGTTTACACCGCACGTGACGCGGCGCATGTACGGATGCGGGAGGCGATCAAGCAGGGCAAGAATTTGCCGTTTGATCCGAAGGGGCAAATCATTTTCTACGTGGGACCCACCCCGGCACCTCCAGGGCATGTCATCGGCTCTGCCGGTCCTACAACTGCCAGCCGGATGGACGCCTTTACGCCCATGCTTATAGAAAGGGGTTTGAAAGGCATGATCGGCAAGGGGCGCCGTTCCGACAAGGTCCGCAAGGCCGCCCTGAAACACGGCTGTGTTTATTTTGGTGCAGTGGAAGGAACAGCGGCTTTGCTTTCCGGATGCATTCAGGCCGCCGAGGTTGTTGCTTATAAGGACCTGGGCCCCGAAGCAATTTTGCGGCTGACCGTTCAGAACTTTCCGGCCATTGTCGTTAACGACCTGCACGGCGGCGATATTTATGCAGAAGGCCGCAATAAATATCAGCGTCCATGGCCAGGCTAATTACAGGGGCTTAACGCATCTCATATCCATTAACACATCAATATATTCTCCCCTCTTTTAATGAATATACTTATAAAAATTTAAACCTGACGATTGAATCGCAACGCACCTGAAGGCATGCAAGCTTTCCGAAATTTAATTTCCGGTCTCCTCCAAGGCATTTTCCAATAGCGTATTGACCTGGGCGATAAGTTGGTCGTTGGAAAACGGCTTGGTGATATAGGCGTCCGCTCCGAGGGTCAGACCTCTGGCGATTTCGGCCTCATCACCCCGGGCCGTTAAAAAAACGATTTTGACGTCTCGAAAATCGGGATTTAAACGCACAATTTCACAAACCTCCCAACCGCTGATCCCGGGAAGCATGATATCCAGAATCGCAAGAGCGGGCTTGTATTTGTATATCAGATCAAGTGCATCTTCGCCGTTTTTTGCGACCAGGACATTGTAACCCTGCTGCTGCATCAGAAACTGGATGGCCACCACTACACCCGGCTCATCATCCACTATTAGAATTTCTTTTGGCATATGCTGTCACCTCCCTTTAGAGACCTTATGTTGATGTCGTTCATCAGAGGGCCGTAACCGACAACATCGGCAGCGAGGAGGGCGCCATGTTTGCGTTTAAAACCCTGTTGAGCCATGGGATCCTCCCCTTTGGTTAAGGTTTTCACAACGCAAGGCATCAGAGTTGAGAGTCTTTGGAGAAGTATGAAATCAGAAGTGAGACCCGGTCCGCTTCGACAGATCAAAAACGGTCTTCAGGCCAGAAGGAGTGGGAATTCTGCACTAAGTCATTAATTTATACACCATAAATCTACGAGTCGTCAAATAAAAAGACAGCCTTAAAATCATGGCTGCCTCCCTTAAGTCATTAATGGGATCAATCAAATCGAGTTATTTTTTAAAAAACATCCTGAATCTTATGCCGGCACCTTCAAATGAAGTTCTAACGATTTCGCCGTTTGCCATAATCGTATTCCTGGCGTCGGGAAATTCAAATTTCATTGCGATCTCCTGCCCGACAAACAGACGTTGATTGGTGTTGATAAAAACACCGCCGGAACTGACATTTTCAATGGGTGCCTGGAAATCACCGTCCATGGTCCTGCAGTTCGCAACTAACAGCCGGGTTGCGTTGACATTTTTGCGGGCATCTTTTCTTCTTTCGGAAGTCTCGGTCTGACTATTTGGGATGAAGTAGCTGTACATATCGAAAGTGTCCTCTTGCATCTAAAAATTTCCCCCCCATTTTTTAAAAACATGGTTTGAATATACAATTTATATGCCGAATTATTAAGCCTCTGATTTTATAGGTTTTCAAAAAATTAACCTCTGATTCATCTGCCCAAAATTATACAAAATTAAACAGACCTGTTATTTTTTTTGTACGTTTATAGCGGTTGTCATAAATATGTTGCGTTTGCCAGATTTCCTAACAGGAGAAAATGTAATGTGTAACGGCCTGAAATTATTATAGACATGACAACCGCTATATTATTTTTTTTATTGAAAAAAAATCTAGCCTTTTACGCAACGATGTGCCATATGTCAATCAATGGCACGGCCTTTACTCATTGCCGATCCGTAAAACGCGAGCATCGAAGAACTCAAGCAAGTTTCCCGGGTGGGTTCCAATGAAACAGGTGCACGCTGCAGCGCCATCCAGATGCTCTTGGCTGGTATCGCCAGAGAGCTTGTCTGCAAGGCACTGTTGGTAACCAATCGTGCATTGAGAAAGTGGATTAACCGCTTCAATCAATGCGGTGTTGACGGGCTGATTGTCAAAAAGCGGCGCGGTTAAATAGACTTCGTATTTAACTGGGCGGGTGGGTCGCGAGCTGCGCCATTCGGTTAAAGAGTATAATCGCTACGCGGTAATTTATTCAGACCGTAGATACTGCTTGACAGTAGGATTGTGTTATTATATTTTCGTTTAACAGGTAATTAACCCATTTAAGGGAAATATAATGAAACGCCCTGGACCAGAACTAGGAAACCTTTCTGCAAGGTTCTTCGCCTATGCGCAGCTAAGAAAAAAGGATATCATCCGAACCGGCGAGTTGGCTCCGGTATTGGGTATCACAGAATTACAGGAGCGCGACCTCCTCCGTCGTCTGTCGAAATCCGGCTGGATTGTCAGACTCAAACGCGGCGTGTATCTCGTTCCCCCACGAATACCGGCGGGTGGTAAATATAGTCCGGGTGTTGCGCTGATTCTCCAAAAACTGATGGAACAACAGGATGGCAGGTATCAAATCTGCGGGCCATCAGCATTCAATTTTTACGGTCTTGATGACCAGATTGCAAGCGTCACTTACGCTTACAATAACCGTATTTCCGGTAGCCGTACGATTGGAAACCTGTCATTTCAATTCACAAAAGTCGCAGACGGACGTCTTGGAGCCACCAATGCGGTCCGTACCCAGAATGGAGGCGGGATTATCTATTCATCCAAAGCCAGGACTCTTATGGATGCCGTCTATGACTGGTCTCGATTCAACAGCCTGCCGAAAGGTTATGACTGGATCCAACAGGAAGTTAATCAAGACCCCGAGCTGGGTTCTGAACTGGTAAGCACCACGGCGCGGTATGGTAATCAGGCCACGGTACGACGAATCGGTTATCTGCTGGATGGTTTGGCACAATCTTCGAGATTCACAAAACCGCTCCAGCGTAAACTCAGCGATTCGAAGGCCCTGATCCCCTGGGTTCCAGGTAAGTCCGCGAAGGGAAACATCAACCGCAAGTGGGGAGTTATCGTTAATGGCTGAGGAACACTTTGTATACCCGCACAAGACCGATCCCGACATTTTCCGTGAGGCCCTGGCGTATTCTGAAGCTGATAAGGGTTTTACAGCGTCTCTGATCGAAAAAGATTATTATTGTTCACTGGTCCTTCAATATTTCTTTAGCAACGATACGTCCCTGGTGTTTAAAGGAGGGACCTGTCTTAGCAAGGTTCACGCAGATTTCTACCGGTTAAGTGAGGACTTAGACTTCATTATTCCGGTTGCTGCGGATATAACCCGATCTCAGAGACGAGCCGGCATAAAGCCGGTCAAAAGTATATTTGAAAAATTGCCGGAAGTAGTTCCCGGAATGACAATCTCTGAAGCCTTCAGAGGTCATAACGAGTCACGGCAATATATCGGCTACCTTGAATATCCTTCAATCGTTATGGAAAAAATGGAGAAGATTCAGGTTGAGGTCGGACTACGAGAATCTCTCCTGCGACCATCGGTGTCCAGTATCGCAAGCACAATCGTTGTGAATCCTTTTAGCGGTCGGCCGGCGCTGCCTATTTTTACAGTCAACGCGATGGCTCTGAAAGAGGCATATGCGGAAAAAACCCGTGCAGCACTTACAAGAAGAGGACCGGCGATCCGGGACTTTTTCGATCTGTTTTATGCTGGCCGCATGATAGGATTGAATTTCCTTGACCCCGAGTTCCTCAATATGGTGAAGGCGAAAATCGATGTACCGGGAAATGACCCTATAGATGTTTCTATCGAGCGAAGACAAGAACTCGATCGACAACTTGAAGGTCAGCTAAAGCCGGTACTACGTCCTTCGGATTTTGAAGGTTTTAAATTAGATAAGGTATTTGAGCTTGCACTAAATATAGCTGAAGCTTTATCCGCTTGACGCACCCCAACCAATTGTCATATATAATCATTTAAACTGATCTGAATTTCCCATTCCGCCGGAACTGAAGTTCTTTTTCCATCCTGAAATCGAGCCGGTTCTGAGATCTCATCTCGTATTCCTCTGATACGATTTATCCCTGAGTGTTCTATTCGTTTAAAAACCTTTAAAGAAGGGGGGAACTCCATGGCCGAAGAAGGTTTTAAACGCAAACTTGCAGCCATCCTCAGTGCCGATGTCGAAGGCTATAGCCGCATGATGGACGATGATGAGGAGGCCACCATTCGCACGTTAACGGCTTACCGGGAGGCGATGACCACCCTTATCCAGCAGTACAGGGGTCGGGTGGTGGATGCCCCGGGGGACAACCTGCTGGCTGAATTTGCCAGCGCGGTGGATGCGGTGAATTGTGCGGTGGAAATCCAGCGCGAGCTTGCCGAACAAAACGCCGAGCTATCCTATGAGCGCAGAATGCAGTTTCGCATCGGCGTCAATGTGGGAGATGTGGTCGAGGAGGAAGATCGAATATACGGGGATGGGGTGAATATTGCCGCGCGAGTGGAAAGCCTGGCAGAAGCCGGCGGCATCTGCATATCGGGAAGGGTCTATGATCAAGTCGAGAACAAACTCGATCTAGAGTATGAGTTTTTAGGGGAGCAAGCGCTTAAAAATATCGCCACCCCGCTGCGAATATATCGGGTTCTTTCGCATCCGGGGGCGGCGGCCCACAGAGTTGTCAAAGCCAAAATAGCTGTCGGAAAGGCATGGCGCAATGTGTTTGTGGCTGCAGTGGCCGTTGTCGTCGTTGGCGCGGCTGTGGCTGTCTGGCATTTTTATTTGCGGACGCCCGCCATGCAGGTTGCTTCCGTTGAAAAAATGGCATATCCACTGCCTGATGAGCCCTCTATAGCTGTACTTCCATTTGTAAACATAAGCGGTGATCCTGAGCAGGAGTACTTTAGCGATGGGCTTACCGATCAGATAATCAGCACTCTCTCCAAGATCCGAAACATATTTGTAATTGCTCGTAATTCATCGTTCACTTACAAGGGGAAGCCGGTGAAGGTTCAGAAAGTAGCAGAGGATTTAGGAGTGAAGTATGTTCTGGAAGGCAGCGTGCAGAAGACTGCCGATCGGATTCGGATTACAGCCCAGCTAATCGATGCGATCAGAGGACATCACGTTTGGTCGGAGCGTTACGACCGTGAGCCAAAAGACATATTTGATATACAAGATGATATTACCATGGAGATTACGAAAGAGCTACGAATAGAGCTTTTACGAGGAGAGCAGGCTCGCATTTGGCAAAAAGGTACAACGACGAATCTTAATGCTTATGAAAAACTCCTTCAGGGTCATAGTTATTTCAATCGGGGCACGAAAGCGGATAATATGCGAGCTCGACAATTATATGAGGACGCTATCACCTTACATTCTGGTTATGCAAATGCTTACTCGATGGTGGGTTGGACTCATTTTATGGATGCAAGGTTTGGATGGGTTAAGTCCCGTGCTGAATCTATTAAAATGGCTTTTAAATATGCAAAAGAAGCTATCGCGCTTGACGACACTCTGGATTATGCTCACACATTAGTGGGTGCCATCTACCTCATTCAACACAGGCACGAAAAGGCAGTCGCTGAAATGGAACGGGCTGTTGCCCTCAATCCCAATGGCGGTCACGTCCTTTCTATGGTGGCCGCGGTTGTAAGTTGTTCTGGTAGGTGGGAGGAAGGTATGGAAGTTGCAGAAAAGGCGTTACGCCTCGAACCATTCCCTCCGGTCATGAATCTTCACTGGTTAGGTCGCGCCTATTTCATGACCGGGCGATATGAAAAATCTATAACTACGTGGGAAAAGGCTCTGCATATCAGCCCCGATTACTTGCCTGCCCATGCTTTTCTGGCTGCTTGCTATAGCTCATTAAATCGGCAAGCAGAGGCTGCTGCCGAAGCCGAGGAAGTTCTGAGGATAAATCCCAAGTTCTCTCTCAAATTTTATGCAAAAACCCTCCCTTATAAAAATAAGGCCGATATCGAGCGCTATATGGCGGCCCTTCGCAAGGCCGGACTTAAGTGAGAAATAAATAGGCGGCAGTATCTAGCCGAATAAACTAGTGCCCATCCGGAAATTAAAATGGCCACGAATTGGTTTCAAATTTTAGGCTGGCTTTTTTTCCGGTAAATATCTCGGCGCTCGATGCCCGTACGTTGAATCGAACCTTCTCTGCGGTCGTGGCCCGACCTGCGATCTCTGCCGCTTCGGCGATCCAATCCAACATAAATCATGTTCTTCTGACGCCGGTCATTCCCTGAACGGGTGCCGCCTTTGTCGTTTATAAAATTTTTTTTCATGGCGGTCTCCTGCAGGGGGCGATTCTCATTTTTAAGCATCAAAAGATAAATAGCTGGCCAGTACGTATAAATTAAAAAGTCGGGATAGCGCTTATAGTGGTTGTCAAAAAAACGTTGCGGTATTCAAACGTTTTTTTCTACAACCACTGATGCCGCAATTCCGTAGTTGGGTGTTTTCAACCGGGTGCTGTGCACCCGGTTACACCCGCACCGATTAAGGCACTGCCGTACCTTTGTTTTTTTTCGAAGATAGCGGAAAAATCCAAGCTACCCGCTTTGCGTGTGGCCGGTGACCCGGAACATTATTATGGAAAGCGGTGTAAAAAAGAAGAAAACAGACAGTCTGTCAAAACCGCTGCAATGCCTGGATCTGTGAAAGCGTAAAATTTATGAGGAAGGCGAATTGAGAAGGTGGCTCTCGTGCGCATTTCCAGGATAAAAACGGACTTCAGGTCAGATGGGGTTGAAAATCTATGCCCTCTATGAATTTCTATACATCATTAAAATGGGCCGGGTCAAACAAAATTATGAGCACTTTATGGAAAGCGGTGAAGCAGCTTGCCGCATACGCAAATGGTGATTATGATATTTTCAGGTTCTCTGAAAGGAGGCCGGAAGCACTGTGCTAACAGCAACTGTCCGAGACAAAGCGACAATGCAACCATTTGCGGCGGATGCAAGAATTCGCCGCAAACAAGGGGGAAGCCAAAATGGAAGAAAGCAAAAAGATTCACACGGCAGAATTCGATTGCGATAACCGCTGTGTTTATGAATATATTGAATGCATTGAAACTGAAGAGGGGGCATCCATCTGCAAGACTCGCGAGCGAAACTGCTTCAACGAGTGTTCGCAATAATCTGCCGCTGTATCCATATTCAAAGGGGGCTTACCAGAAGCCCCCTTTTTCTTATTTTTTAAATTAGCCTGGCCACGAATTTAATACGTCCGGGTTAGCCGGTTACAAGTTTTGACCAGTTATTAAAAACAGCCTCTAATCCTTCTCCGATATAACCGGTGATGACGCCAAAATCATCCAGACAGTAACCGGCCTCGATAATCATGTTTATAAAATCGTCTTCGCGCCGGATCTCACTAAGTTTTTCTGCATCACCTCGGATGAGGAAAAAGCCGTTCAAATCACCGCCATGGGCCGTCAGGATCACCGGTTCAAAGCTTTCAATTCGACCCTCAGCCTGCAATTTGCCATAGTACTCCATCGATTTTCCCCACAGTTTCATGGCCTGTTCTTCACGACCCCTGGCGGGACGATTCCAACCCATAAAAAGTGCCTGATTCGCCATAACATCCTCCTTTGGCTAAAGGGTTTAAGGTGCGAGGCATTCTATAAAGACCTACCTCTGTTTGCATACCCAAATGATTAAACTAAAAAATTTCGGAAACCATAACTGACGGTCTCGTAAAAAGTCAAAAAATGCATATTTTGTCATTCCGGCGAAAGCCGGAATCCAGTAATTTCAGTATGTTCTGGATGCCGGATCAAGTCCGGCATGACGAATTCGGACTTTTTACGAAATCATCAAAACTAGCTGCGGAAATAGCAATTAGAGGTAGTAGGACGGTTAGCAGGCAATTTTAACAAAGAAGAGAATTGATAATCGGAATGAACGCTAAAAGTAAGTCTGAACTCGAGGAGAGCGTACGATAAGGAATACATATTTCGAAATATGCTCAACTGTCAAGTGAAATCAGGCTGACATTTGATTTCGCGAGAGGGTTCTGTGGCGATTATATATTTTAAACCTAATTTGAGCGATGGTCGAGGTTGCCACAGCTACAAGGCAGATGTTGTTCCGCTATAGTCTGCTATGCGGGACGGCATCTAACACAGTAGATGCGGTAAGATCGGCCATCCCGCAGGGTTTCAGATTTCAAAAAATATAAATCGATAGAATTCATTGAATATAAGATAAAACGATATCTTTTTGAAATCTGAAACGCTCAAATTAGGTAGAAATCAGTCGAGGCTATAAAACAAAGCGAATAGCAGACCTCTGATTTTTGGGGACATTTCGTCAAACTGCATGCCGATGGATAGCGCTTTGGCCCCATCCTGGACAGCCTCACGGCTCCAAACGATCTTGCCGGAGATTTTCAACAATAGGGTGTGCGTTAAAACACTGACGTTTATCTTGGCATTGGGAATGGTTTTGTCGAGGTCAGAAATGGCAGTCGAATCATCGGCTGAAGTTGAATCGATAATAATGCTCATGCCTCCGATTGAAATGTCTTCGGATTCGCCTTCCAGGTGAATCGCATGGTCAGGTGAATGTTCCGGATAAACTTCAAGCTGCAGTCTTAATATGAATTTATGGCGGGTTTCCTGTCGAATCATGTCAGAAGGTTCATCTGAATTAGATAGTGAACGAATACTTAATAAGTCTATTATCCCAAGCTCAATGTTAGGATATTTGCGGCATATCCGCATGAGCTTTTCTTTCGGTATTCTGACCAGCTCTACGGGCCCTACCGTTTCAATATAGGATTGAGATCTTTGTTCTTTGTTAAAAGGATATATATCTCCAAAGAAATCATTTTCTGCAAGAACTAATGTGGGTTTTCGAAAAACCTTTCTTTGATTTTGCAATGTCAGGTAAATGGAATCTTTCAACTGTCCGGATACTATAAAAAATAGATGGTCTTCCGTCTCACCAATCTGCTTAACAACATGACCGGAGGGCACCCGTATATTTTCAAAAAGAGAACAAAGCGCCTTTAGCTCCTGGATGGATAATTTGGAAAAGAAATGTCCCAGAGGCAGCGTCTTATTGTTGTTGCTGCTGTTTAGCTCGCATAAAAATGATTGAACTTGTTGATCGGAAGGCATTTCGATATGCCATTGCGAGATTTTTGCAACGATTGCCGGCAGTATCTTGCCGGAATCCAAATATAGTTTGGCAGCCCTGTTATAGGTTTTTACAGCAGCTTCATGCATCTTATTTTTTTGGAGCAAATCCGCATATATTCGCAGCAGGTTGGGTTCGGCAGGAAATTTTTTTATAATGTTGAGCATCAACTCAACAGAATTGATAACAATGACACCATCAATAATATGCTCAACTGTGTTTTTATCGATTTTTAGCCGACTTGCTGGGGATTTCTTTATAAATTCAGGTACTTTCAAATTAATTACCTTTCCACAGTTTCTATCCCAATATTCAGATCTTCTGAGTAAAATCAACTATTTAGCGGATTAAGCAAAGAACAAATTTAATATCGGCAATTTCGCTAAATTTCTTAAGATATTAAATACAATAAAGATATTAACCTGAACGCCGATAAGTATAATATGAAAAAAGAAGAAAGGCGAACATATTCAAGAGTTCAAATTTACGATCCGATTTCCTATTTAAGTTTAGATTCAGATGGTGAAATATTAGAACAGAATATAGCTGTCGTTCGAAATGTGAGTCAAACCGGAATTCAGATTGAAACATTCCTGGCCATTCGCTCAGAATATATCTCATTGATGTTTTTCGATTTAGCTCAGAATCAAATAAAAGTTAAAGGCGAGGTTATCTATTGCGCAAGGAATGATTCCGGCCAATATAATATTGGTATCAACTTCGTCGGAAAAGCCAAAGAAAACCTTCAATTTGTTAAAGCATTAGTAAAATCCTACCACTATCAGAAAGAAAAATCTAGCATGGTCATTTCCCCCGGTATCCAAAATTAAAACTCTGCAACATACAGCTCCAAAATGTAACTGTTTGCCTGCCGGGCTGACAGTTTTTCTCCCGACAGGGGCAGGATTCCACCGGGGCGGTTAATTGAAGATGAATTCAAGTTACAAATGCACCATATCAGAAGAAACCCTTGCGGTGATCACCTGAGTAAGTTTTTTATCAATTCGAAAAATAGAAACTTATAAGCCTAAGAGTGTCCCTGACTTCACATGCTAAATCTGTCAAAAGATCAGTCCTGACCCTTATTTTTCTATCACATTTTTCCGCTTGACAAAATTGTCGTTCTGTTGGAAATGGCACACTGCGGCCTTGACCCCGGGTCTATCTGCCGCTAAGGGAGTTTTAATTTTTAGAGGTGCCTAAGGAATGAAAACAAATATATCCCGAGTTGTCGAAAGCCATAACAGCCCGCTTAAGGCCATAAGTTTCCTCATCGCAGGTGTATTCGTTTTTTCGCTTCAAGACGCGATCATCAAATGGATAAGCGGCAATTATCCGGTCCATGAAATCGTATTCATCAGAAGCGTTTTCGCTGTTATTCCCATTTTATTGATTGCCCAACTGGAAGGCGGTTTTCAATTATTGCGAACCCGGC
>Ga0255055_10000999_pt1 | contig 21483 bp, 20 predicted proteins | sample JV7_2_27_MG_FD_188633 | JGI IMG/M metagenome (GOLD analysis project Ga0255055, IMG submission 188633) | Seawater microbial communities from Jervis Inlet, British Columbia, Canada - JV7_2_27 | ecosystem: Environmental > Aquatic > Marine > Inlet | place: Canada: British Columbia | collected...
TGGGGCTGGGCAGTGGCGAGGAGGGCTTGGTGTTGAAACCAAGTTCATGATAGGAGGGGAGAAGACGAAAGTTGTAACTTTTGGAGATGGAGATGTTGAGCCTCCATTCGGGTTGTTTGAAGGAAAGAAAGCGACATTAAATAAAATAGAACTACATTATCCGGATGGCAAAGTGTATAAGACGACAAGCAAAGACCTGGTTGAGGATGTACTGGAAGGAACCATTCTCTTCCAGCAAGCTGGGGGAGGAGGAGGATATGGCAATCCTTATCTCAGACACCCAGCTCAAGTTGCTCAGGAAGCAAAGAATGGAATTATAAGCATAGAGAAGGCAAAAGAAGATTATGGAGTTGTTATAGCTCCTGAGACATTTGAAGTAGATCTCAAAGAGACAGAAAAACTGAGGAAGAAAAAAAAATGAGGCTGATTTCTTGATTCTCATTCTGCGTTTTCTGACAAATTGAGGTATGTGAAGAAATGTTGACCATAGTATATTCATACTACAACAGCAGTAAAGCCCTCGGAATTCAAATAGACAACTGGTCTCAATACCCGATTGAGTTGATGAAGAAGCTGCATTTTATCCTGGTTGATGATTGTTCCGACAATAAAGCTGATTTAGCCATCAACTTTCCGATTAATCTTACGTTAATGAAAATCACTGATGATATCCCCTGGAACCAGCCTGGCGCAAAGAACCTGGGATTCAAATTTGCCAAAACAGATTGGGTTTTTACTTCTGATATCGATCACGTTCTTCAGTCGGAAATGTGCCGAAAACTAATAGAGCTCAAGAAAGAGAAAAAAACTGTCTATTACTTCTCGCGGTTAACGGATAAAGGAGAAAGCAGAAACCCTCATCCTAATTCATTTTTAATCCATAAAGATGATTTTTGGGAACTAGGCGGCTACGACGAAGATTTTTGCGGGCACTACGGCTACGATGACATCCTGCTGAAGACAATGATACAGTCGTGCTGCAAGACTGAGAATCTTAATTCTATTAATTTAATTAATTATCCCTCTCTTTATAGTTCAGACTTAGAAAGGAACAGGAGAAAAAACAAAAGATTGCTAAAGAAGAAGAAAAAGCAACTGCAAAAAGGTAAATACCAGAACAAAAAAATACTGAGATTCAACTGGGAATCAGTTAAAAATTTAAACACTGCTTCCTGAGATATGCGCCAGATTCTTGATGATGCTACTGATAACTGGGAGACAAAGGTAACCAGAGTCGAGCTTAATGCATTCTTGGAAGTATCGTTAGAATTGGGGAATTACTGAAAGAGTATGTTTCTCATAAAGGAGCTGAAAAAATTAGCTTAAAAAAGAAGTTAGGTCTCTATTTAAGAGATCACATAAATCTTGGCTTATCTTTTCATAAGATGAACATGCAGTCGCCGTAGCTGTAGAACCTGTACTTTTGGCGGACCGCTTCTTGATAGGCTTTTTTGACGAAATCAAGGCCAGCAAAGGCTGCCACTAACATAAGAAGAGTTGACTGAGGAAGGTGAAAATTGGTTAAAAGCCTGTCAACAGCTTTAAACTCGTACCCAGGATAGGTGAAGAGATTTGTGGAGTTTCTCCCAGGATGGATTTTTCCACTCTTAAAAGCGCTCTCCAGAGCTCGGACCGATGTGGTTCCCACAGCGATTATTGGCCGTGACTCCTTTTTTGCCTCGTTTATAGTCTTGGATACTGCCTGACTTACGGAATAGGTTTCCTCAAGCATATGAATGTCTTCAATGCGCTTTGCTCTAACTGGCTGGAAAGTTGCCAGCCCCACATCGAGCGAGATCTCAGCCACTTGAACTCGTTTTGTTTTTATTCTTTCAAGAATTTGAGGGGTGAAATGAAGGCCTGCCGTTGGTGCGGCTATGGCTCCCTCCTTACAAGCAAAAACAGTCTGATACCTTTCTAAATCCTGCTCCCTGAGCTCAACACTTTTCTTTTTGCGTTTTATATAGGGAGGAAGAGGAGCAAAGCCTATTTTCTTCAGCCTTGAGAGAACAGCGCCTGAAGAAAATCGGATCACTCTTTTACCCTCAGGCTCGACTTTGGCGATTTTGCCCTCAAACCCAGGGGAAAAAGAGATTACATCCCCTAATCTTGCCTTTTTAGCCGGACGGCAGAGGACTTCCCACGAACCTTCTGGAGATTCCTTCAGGAAGAGAAATTCTATTTCTTTTCCTTCTATCTTCCCCCATGCTCTTGCCGGAATGACTTTGGTATTGTTAAGGACAAGAACATCTCCTTTATCCAGATAATCGGAAAATTCTTCGAATCGTGAGTGGATGATTTCGCCCGTTCGGCGGTGGAGAATCATCATCCTGGACTGTTCCCTTTTAGGGAGGGGTGTTTGAGCGATGAGTTCTTGGGGGAGCTCGTAGTCAAAGTCAGCGGTAAGCATTTGTGATATTAATCCATTTAATTCTACAGGTTTCCTTGCGGGATTATTAAGGAAACATTTACCTATAATTATAAGGTGGGCTTGATAAATCAAGCCCCTACATGAGATGAATCAGCCCATACAATAAGCAAAAGACGGGCTTACAAGAAAATGGAGCCTGGCCCCATTTTCATACATTTACTTTTTGTTGTCTTTAAATAGCCTCCCCTGAGGGGTGGATGAAGATAAGAGCCCTAAGTGAGTATAAGCCTTTTTCGTCACTCTGCGGCCTCGGGTTGTTCGTTCTAGAAAGCCGATGCGCATCAGGAATGGCTCATAGATAGATTCAATCGTGTCCTTTTCTTCATCTATTGCTGCAGCAATCGTGCTAATTCCCACCGGACCGCCGCCGAAATTTTCGATGATAGTCAAAAGAATTTTCCTGTCCACTTCGTCCAGGCCGAGGATGTCGACTTCCATCATGTCTAACGCATTTGTGGCTTCCTTGCCTGTAATTTTTCCCTCGCCCTTTACATCGGCATAATCTCTTACTCGCCTTAACAGCCTGTTGGCGACTCTGGGGGTTCCCCGGGAGCGATGGGCTATCTGATCGGCTCCTTTATTATCGATGGCCACCTTAATGATTGAGGCAGACCTTTTGATTATCTTCGCTAAATCTTCTTTCCTGTAGTAATCCAGGCGGTGGATGATACCGAATCTTCCCCTTAAAGGAGGGGTTATGCGGCCAGCGCGGGTAGTTGCACCGATCAGGGTGAATTTTTTAAGGTGCAATTTGTGACTCCGTGCACTCGGTCCTTGTCCGATAACAATATCCAACCTGAAATCTTCCATGGCTGAGTAGAGAATTTCTTCAACCGAAGGGTGGAGGCGGTGAATCTCATCCAGGAAAAGAATTTCTTTCATCTGCAGATTTGAAAGGATAGCGGAAAGATCGCCTATCCTTTCGATAACCGGCCCCGATGTGGGCTTTATTCCCACACCCATTTCTTTTGCAATCAGATAGGCAAGGCTGGTTTTTCCCAATCCAGGAGGTCCGTAGAGAAGAACATGATCAAGATGCTCATCTCTTTTTTGTGCTGCTTCTATAAAGATCTTCAGGTTTGACTTAACGGTTTCCTGCCCAACAAACTCTTTGAAGTTTCTGGGCCGGAGACTGTCTTCAAAAAGAAGGTCTTCTTTTGTCTTGACAGGACTGAGAACAGCTTCCATCTTCTTTCCTTTTTTATATTCTTGCCATTCTTTTCAGGCTTTCTCTGAGAAGTTTTTCGAAATCCGTATCGGGGGAAAATGTTTTTATGGTCTCCTCCACGATTCTTTCAACTTCTTTTCTTTTGAAGCCAAGGTTCGTTAGGGCTGAGATCAAATCTTCTTTTTCCTGGGAGCCCTTAACCTCCAACATCTTTTCTTTCTCTTCGAGTTTTTCCTGGAGTTCAACGGCAATGCGCAAGGCTGTCTTTTTTCCGATTCCGGGGATGAGAGAAATGCGAGCCACATCGCTTCGTTTGATGGCTTCTTCAAGATCTGATGCTTCAATTCCGGAGAGAATATTAAGGCTGAGTTTTGGGCCTATTCCTGAAATGCTGATTAATTTAAGAAAGATTTCCCTTTCATCCTTGGATGAAAATCCATACAGGGAAAGGGAATTGTCTGTAACATGGGTGTAGATGAAGAGCTCAACTATTTCGTTGAGACCTCCCAGCTTTAAATATGTGGAAAGGGGAATCCAGACACAATAACCAACGCCTCCGATATCAAGGACGACCTGCTTGGAAGACTTTTGAATCATGTTTCCTTTAAGATAAGCAATCATTATCTCTTTTACCTCTCTCCTTCTGATTCCTCTATTTTTTGGTAAAACATTCTCGAGTTTAAATGGCAAAACGCGGTTGCCAGGGCATCCGACGTGTCTGTCTCAAGCTTTTTGTCTTTAATGTTGAGCAGTGTTTGGACCATAATCCTCACTTGATTTTTATCAGCCTGACCGTAGCCTGTGACCGCTTTTTTTATCTCCAAAGCAGAATACTCAAAGAGCGAACAGTTATGGGAAGCAACAGCTACCAAAATAGCGCCTCTTACCTGACCGAGGGTGATAACTGTTTTGACGTTCCGTGCGTAAAAAGGATTTTCAATGGCCACCTCATCGGGTTCATATTCGACAATGAGATCATCCATGCGTGATTTTATTTCGTTTATTTTATGGTGGAAGAGCTTCCGGCGAGACGGTTTGATAACTCCGCAATTAAGGACGGTGTAAGTATTATTGGAGAATTCGATGATGCCGAATCCTGTAGATTGAATACTGGGATCAATTCCAAGGACCCTCATAAAAGTTATTTTTTAGCCAGAATATCTGGCAATTTCCTCTTCATCTATATCAAAGTTGGCCCAGACATGTTGAACATCATCATGATCTTCTAGTTCTTCCATCAGTCGCAGGAGCTGCTGGGCATGTTTTCCCTCCAATTTAACATAACTCTGAGGAATATAGCCTAGGTTGGAAGCAGCTAACTCTATGTTTTGTTCTTTCAGAGCATTGACCACTGATTCATAATTTTCAGGTGAGGTAAAAATTTCGTAGTTGCTGCCGTCCTCCCTTAAATCCTCTGCCCCCGCATCCAATACTATATCCAAGAGCTCATCCTCTGATGCTTTTGCTTGCTCGACAATGATGTATCCTTTGCGTTTGAACATCCAGGCGACACATCCAGATTCGCCGATGCGGCCATTGTTTTTTGTAAAGACATGCCTTAACTCAGAGATTGCTCTGTTTTTATTGTCAGTTAAAACTTCCACATAGATCGCCACGCCACCTGCACCGTATCCTTCGTAGACGATCTCTTCGTAGTTAACCCCTTCCAGCTGCCCCGTACCTTTCAAAATGGCTCTTTTGATGTTATCTGCAGGCATGTTTACTGCCTTGGCGTCAGCGATAGCTTTTCTTAATCGGGGATTGGTATCCGGATCACCCCCGGCGCTACGCGCAGAAACGGATAATTCACGGATAATTTTTGTGAAGATCTTGCCTCTTTTGGCGTCATGGGCAGCTTTTTTGTATTTTATAGAGTGCCACTTTGAATGGCCCGACATTTTATCTCCTTCTGATTAAGTCAAAAAAATTCTAACATAAATAATGGAGGCTTGCAATAAAGAGAAAGTGTGGATTTGATTCATCAAATCCATATATTTAATCGGTATAATCCTCGCTGTTAAGCCAGTAGGTTGAGCCGTATTCGTCGCTGATGAACGACTTTGGAAGGTGTTTAATGATGAGATCCAAGTATCATAAAACCCATCATCAGCGCCATACCTATTCCACCGAGCACAATAAGAAGCGTATTGCTCTTTCGATCCATCAAATTGCCGATATGGCCAACTTTTTGTGTGGCAGTAATAACGAGAGGCGAAATATGGTTATCTTCTCCACTGAGCCAAACTTTTGCCACTATTTCAAAAACTCCCTGCTCTTCAACCAGGTACTTTCCCTGGTATACTCCATTATCAGCAACTTCCTGGGCATCTTGCTCAGGGATAATTACGACATGATGATCAGCATGTTTTGAGGAAAGCCGGTCGATTTGACGAATCATGAAAGTGACTTTCGAACCTGATACCGGATTGCCGCTCCTTATTTCATTGATTCTCACGGAGAATGTTGACACCTCCCTTACCATGAGTGGGGGAACTTCTAAAGTTATCATGACATTCGAGTCAATAAGTTCTTTAACAAATGTTTTACCTGGCCTCTGATTCGGATGAGAAGAAGAACCACCCATTCCACGCATTCCCATCATCATACATCCGGTCAATGACAAAACGCTGAGACCAATTACGCCTAATAATATTAATCGCCTCAAAAGTCTTACTCCTTAATTTGAAACATCTTTAAAACAGAAAGCAATCTAAAAGAATCTACACGTCAGGTATCACATAACTTGACCTGTTTTTAGTTATTATAACATATCAACTAATTATAAATGAGAAAATTGAGTAAAAAGGCGAAGCGAGCTCTGTTCAATTTGTTAAACAAAAAGTCTGATTCTTTACCTGTCTGTTGAGATTATCTGATATATAGGGTATATAAGTTGAGAAATTGGAAGAAAAATAAAGTTGGATAAAAAATATTATTTTTCGCCTGGTAATATAGAACGAGAAATATGGAAAAATTATACAGAAAAGGTCTTCGCCTCGAATATTTTACTGTAGCCTATAACATTATTGAGGCTATTGTATCAATTGTATTCGGTAAAATTGCAAACAGCATAGCCCTGGTTGGGTTTGGCCTGGACAGCATAGTGGAGTCATTATCAGGCCTTGTTTTGATCTGGCGGCTAAGACAGCACAAAAAGATCTCAAAAGAAGAAGAGGAAAAGATAGAAAAGAGAGCGATGAAGTTTGTGGCCTTGACTTTCTTTATACTCGGTCTTTATGTCCTATTCCATTCTATAAAAAAATTGGCTTTCAAGGAAATCGCTGATCCTTCTTTACCTGGAATAATAATAGCTACTGCCTCGATTGTCGTTATGCCCGTATTGACCATGCAGAAGTATAAGACAGGCGTACAGATTAGGAGTAGGGCATTAATTGCTGATTCCAAGGAAACTTTGGCCTGTGCCTTTCTCTCTATAGCACTGCTCATAGGATTAGGATTGAATTATTTGATTGGTTTCTGGCAGGCAGACCCGATAGTAGGCTTCATAATCGTAGTATTTTTATTTAAAGAGGGAATAGAAGGCTGGAAAGAATCAAGAGAATAAGGATGCAATAATTGGAGCCTTTTAGGTAAAATATAGTCAGGATAGCTGCCTTCTGACAATGAATACCAGAAGGGGAGGAATGAATACCCATTGGATCAGAGGAATGATGCCGACATCAATATAGGGGATGACTGGCATAAAATCAGAATAAGCCCATAGCTTATTCAAGGATACATTCTTTATCTCGCTGAATATTGTATAGCTGACTCCAAAAGCAATGAACAGTAGCAATTTCTTCTTCGTTGGATTCAGGAACCAGGTTCTTGTTTTCGAGATCAGGGCAACTAACCAAAAGCTTCCGAGGGAAATCATCACATCCCCTACAGTACAGTGGAACCTGTACCATATGATAGTTTTGATCTTTTCGCTTATGTCGAGGAAAAAAGGAGTTTGCAAAACTTCCCATGCAAAATTAAGCAAAAAGGAGAAAAAAGCTATATTCAACTCTGGGATTGAGGTCATTTTTTTTATCATCTGAATTTTCATATTCCAAAAGTCTTTCTTAATATCATACGCAAAAGGAATAAAATCGACAAATTTTAAGGCTATTACTTGACAAATTCTATAATCTCTATATAATTATTATAGCATACCCTAGTATGGTATCAAGAATGTCATTGTAATGGAGTAAAATAATGAGGAGTAAATCGTCAAAATCAATATTTTTTAGTTTTGTTTCTCTTGTATTTCTCTTTTTATTGGGCACAGTAATGATTTATGCTGAGCCAGGTCATGGGGCTTCTTCTTCAAGATTGAATCGCATAAATTTTTCTCTTAGGGGGGGTTATGCTCACTCTGAAGGCCGGAGTGGAATGGTTGATGTAAAGGCAGAGATCCAATTTAGACTTTCTTCAAATATCAGAGCTGGTTTTGGTATCGGCTATTTGAGCGACTCAGATAATATGCACATGGGCGGAGCTATTGGAGGTGTGTCAGTAGGCATGATGGGAGGCATGATGAGCGGCCAAACGGGCAGTTTTTCTGGCGGTGGTCATAGTTTTAGAGTTATCCCTCTCACTTTAAATTTATACTATGTTCTCTCCGTAAATCATAAACTGGATATTTTTATGGTCGGAGGAGGGGGGTATTATCTTAGCTTTTTTCGGGATATGTCCACTCAAGAAAAAAATGCCTTTGGGCCTCATGCTGGCTTTGGATTTGACCTTGAAATTGCTGACAGAATTAAGATTGTGGCTGAAGGCATCTACCGTTTCGTCAATCTAAAGGGATTTACAGGCGAATTACATCCAGGTTTTAGAGAAGGAATGGAAGGTGAAGAGCATGAGGAAGGATTCTGGCATTACAATCATGGTCAGGAAGAATATCATTTTCACAATTCTTATGAAGATCAGGCCCAAATGATGATAGATTCTCCTCCGTACAATATCAGCCTAAATGGATTCAGTCTCCGCGCAGGAATAAAGTTCAGGTTTTAAAGAAAACTTACTTTCTAAAGAGCCGTCTTAATTCTTAGCGGATAGATCATAAGGACTAATGGCGGCTTACGAATTTAATTCGATACAATTTATGTATTCAGTCTCCTGTCTCTAGCAGGAGACAAAATTGCCTTTTGTATTAATTATAGGCTAGTTCCTTATCAGATTATTGGCTTGAAGAAAATTAATCGATCAGCATGATGGAAGAAAAATTTATTTAAAAAATACTTGACATACTATAGGGGGGTATACTATATTATATATAGAGACTGAGATGAAAAACAACACAAGGAATTTATGGATAAAAAAAATTAAGAATAAGGAGGTAGTCCGATGATGTGGGGAAACCAGGGGTGCATGGGAGGATTTATGTGGATTTTTTGGATTGCAATAATCGTTGGCATAATCTTTCTTGTAAAGTGGATAGTCATGCAGAGCAGACCAGGTGGACAACAGCGCGAAGAAAACCCATTAGAAATATTGAAGAAGAGATATGCCCGGGGAGAAATTGATAAGGAAGAATTCGAACAGAAAAAGAAAGAGCTTTTATCCTGATTATTTAGGATGAAAGCCATTAATCCGGAGGTTTGAATGAAAGAGCAAATGACAACGCACTTAGATGAAATAGTACCTTTGAAAAGAATAGAAGGACAGATCAGGGGTATTCAAAAAATGATCGATGAGAAGAGATACTGCATAGATATTCTCACGCAGTTATCTTCAGTAGTAGGAGCTATAAAGCGTGTAGAAGAGAATATCCTGAACAGACACCTTGAAGGATGTGTAAAGGGTTCTTTTCTAAAAAGTAATAGAGATGACAAAAAGGCAAAAATTGATGAAGTAATCGAAGTTTTAAAAAACTTCAGAAAATATTGAAAGGAGTGATCATGAGTTATTATTTCTCTAAAATAATTAATGAATCTTTCGATAAAACGATTATGAAAGTTGTCCTTTCTCTTAAAAATGAAGGTTTTGGCGTTCTGACAGAAATAGATGTCAAGGAAACATTGAAGAAAAAGCTGGATGTGGATTTCCAGAAATACACGATTCTTGGAGCCTGTAATCCGTCCTTTGCTTACAAGGCTTTAAAAGCTGAAAACAAGATCGGAATTATGATGCCGTGCAATGTAATCGTCCAGGAAATATCAGAAGACGAAATAGAAATTGCGGCTGTTGATCCTGTTGCTTCCATGAAGGCTATTGAAAATCCGGCTTTGCTCGAAATGGCCAACCAAGTCCAGGAGAAACTAAGAAAGGTGATTGAAAGTCTTTAATTTTTAACTTTGTAATAAAGTTGTGTGATTAGATGTCATTGCGGGTGTTCGAAGGGAACTTGGCAATCTCTTTTTTTACTATGAACTTTGAACAATGAACTAATAAGGAGAATTAAGATGGCTAAAGATTTGGTTTGTGGAATGGAAGTTAAAGAAGAAGAGGCAGCTGGTTTTTCTTTGTATAAGGACAAAAAATATTATTTTTGTTCAAAAAATTGCAAGGAAAAATTTGATGAAAATCCAGAGGAATATTTAAAGTCTGAGGAAAGGGAAAAAGAGCAAGCGTTGCCTGAAAAAGAAGTGGAGCCAGAGCCTGCGAAAGAACACGGGGAAAAATCTGAAAGAATTGATATTCCTATCGTGGGGATGAGCTGTGCCAGCTGTGCTTCAACAATCCAAAGGGGCCTTGCCGATTTAAAGGGAGTGGAGAAGGCAAACGTCAATTTTGCCACCTCCAGCGCTACTGTTTTATTTCAGCCCCATTTGGTTAAGCCAGAAGAATTTATCTCATCTGTAAGAAAAAGCGGCTATGAGGTGGGCACTGTATCTTTAGAGCTCCCTATTCAAGGCATGGATTGTGCCTCCTGTGTTCAGAAAATCGAGAAAGCCCTTCTTCAAACCAGAGGAGTGACAAAAGCTGTGGTGAATTTGGCTACAGAGAAGGCCAAGATTGAATACCTTTCTTCAGAGACGGGCATTAAGGAAATAAAGCGTGCTATAGAATCAACAGGCTACAAGGTCCTTGAACTCGCCCCTTCAGAGGAAGTAGAGGATCCGGAAAGACTCATCCGGGAGAAAGAATATAAAAAGCTCAAAACAAAGTTCATAGTTGGCCTTGTTCTGGGGCTTTTTGTATTTTTAGGTAGTTCTCGCCACTGGTTTCCTTGGGTTCCTTCCTTCCTGGGTAATTTTCATGTGCTCTGGGCGCTTGCTACTCCTGTGCAGTTCTGGATTGGGTGGCAATTCTATAAAGGAGCCTGGGGGGCATTCAAGCACAGAAATGCTGATATGAACACTTTGATAGCTGTCGGCACTTCAGCCGCCTATCTTTACAGTGTGACAGCGACTCTTTTTCCTTCCTTCTTTGAGGCAGGAGGAATAAAACCTGCGGTATATTTCGACACCTCAGCGCTTATCATCGTCCTGATACTCCTTGGAAGGCTTCTTGAAGCAAGGGCCAAAGGACAGACCTCGGAAGCAATAAAGAAGCTTATGGGACTAAGTCCTAAAACAGCTCGTGTCATTAGAGAGGAAAAAGAGGTTGATATTCCGGTCGAAGAAGTTTTAGTCGGAGATACGATTGTTGTCAGGCCAGGGGAGAAGATTCCGGTCGATGGGATTGTCAAAGATGGAAAATCAGCGGTCGATGAGTCAATGATCACAGGAGAAAGCATTCCAGTAAAAAAGAAAGCAGGGGATGAAGTCATAGGCGCTACCATTAATAAAACAGGGAGTTTCAAATTCCAGGCAACAAAAGTGGGGAAGGATACAGCTCTTGCTCAGATTATAAAACTTGTCCAGGACGCCCAAGGCTCTAAAGCTCCCATCCAGAGATTGGCGGATGTCATCTCTGGTTACTTTGTTCCTATTGTTATCTCCATTGCCATTGCTACCTTTGTCATCTGGTTTAACTTTGGACCTTTTCCTGCTTTAACCTTTGCTCTATTAACTTTTGTGGCTGTAATGATTATTGCCTGCCCCTGTGCCCTGGGATTGGCCACACCAACAGCTGTCATGGTGGGAACTGGCAAAGGAGCTGAGAAAGGAATCCTGATCAAGGGAGGCGAGAGTTTAGAAACAGCCCATAAACTCGATACTATAGTTTTTGATAAGACGGGAACTTTAACCAGGGGAGAGCCAGAGATTACAGATATAGTCATCCAAAACGATTATTCTGAAGAAGAAATTCTTAAATACGCAGCCAGTGCTGAGAAGGTTTCTGAACATCCTTTGGGAGAGGCAATCATAAAGAGAGCAAGGGAGAAAAAGATCGAGCTTCATGATCCTAAGAATTTCAATGCCATTGAAGGTCATGGGATCGAGGCTGAAGTGGATGGGAAAAAAGTTCTCCTGGGGAATCTGAAGCTGATGCAAAAGCAGAAAATAGTGGTAAGGAATTTAGAAGAAAAAGCAGAAGAGCTTGCTGGTGATGGAAAGACGCCGATGTACATATCCCTTGAAGGCAAGGCAGCGGGATTGATTGCAGTGGCCGATACCTTGAAGGAGAATTCTTTACAAGCTGTAGCGAAACTGAAAAAACTTGGATTAGAAGTAATCATGCTTACAGGAGATAACAAGAAAACGGCTGAAGCTATTGCCAGAAAGGCTGGGATTGATAGGGTGCTCCCAGAAGTTCTGCCCGAGGATAAGGTTAATGAGATAAAAAACCTTCAATCCAAAGGGAGAAGAGTCGCTATGGTGGGGGATGGAATAAATGATGCTCCTGCCTTGGCTCAAGCCGATGTGGGAATAGCAATAGGTTCTGGGACGGATGTGGCTATGGAAGCTTCGGATATTACGTTAATCAAAGGTGACCTGAGGGGAGTTGTTTCCGCTATTGAGCTGAGCAAACGAACGATAAAAATCATAAAGCAGAACCTGTTCTGGGCATTTTTCTACAACACTGCAGGCATTCCCCTAGCTGCTGGTGTGCTCTATCCTTTTTTTGGGATTCTTTTGAACCCGATTTTTGCCTCAGCAGCCATGGCCTTTAGTTCTGTCTCGGTTGTTTCCAATTCCTTGAGACTGAGGAGAGTTAAGCTTTGATACTAGAAGGAGGTTAAATATGCAGGCAAAATTGATTGTCACAATTTTCGGTGTTTTACTCATAGTTTCGGTCAACTGGTATTTCTTTTTTTCAAGAAAAAAGTCCGCATCAGCAGATGTTAAAGAGGAAGGAATTCAGGAGGTAAAGATTATTGTCAAGGGGGGATATGATCCTGATGTTATCGTAGTTAAAAAGGGAATATCTGTCCGGCTGGATTTTTATCGGGACGAGACAGACGATTGTTCAGATACGATTGTTTTCGGCGATTTTAAGATACGAAAGCCCCTTCCTGCTTTTAAAACGACGCCAATAGAATTTACACCAGAGAAAGAAGGAGAGTATGTCTTTACCTGCGGGATGGGAATGATGAGAGGAAAACTCATTGTGAGGTAGATAAAGGAGGAAGATGAAAAAATGAGAAAAATTATCTGTTCTTTTTTAATGGCTGGTGTTTTTTTTAGCACTTTTCCCTTGTTTTCTCAGGAGGTGCCAGGGGGAAAAACTGCCCTTCCCGAGCTTATTGAAGAAGCTCTCAATCAAAATCCTCAGATTAAAGCAGCAAGGAGTGAATGGAAGGCATCCATTAAGGTCATTCCGCAAGCAAAATCCCTTCCTGATCCCATGCTGAGTTATGCTTACTTTGGCCAGAGTGTCGAAACCAGACTTGGTCCTCAGAAGAACAAGTTTTCCCTATCCCAGAAGTTTCCTTTTTTTGGAAAACTATCGCTTAAGGGTGAAATTTCAAAGAGTGCAGCTTCACTCTTTGAAGAACAGTATAATGTTGTTAAAGCAGACATAGTTTTAAGCGTAAAAAAAGCCTATTTTTCCCTCTTCTGGTTTGACAATGCTTTAAAAATTACCCACGAGGAAAAAGAAGTTCTCCAGCGACTGGCGAAAATTACCCAGAGGAAATATGAAACTGGTAAGGGGAATCAACAGGATGTCTTGAAAGCACATCTGGAGATCTCAAGGGTTACAGATAAAATTCTTCTTCTCAAGCAGGGAAGGAAAGGAATTAGTGCTGGACTGAACTCTCTTTTGAACCGTCCTCCTGATTCGTTTCTCGGCAAGATTGAAGAATTTAAAACTCCAGAATTAAAGGTAGAGTTGAAAGATCTTTATGCTTGGGCAAGAGAGTTCCGACCAGAGCTGAGAAAAGCCAGATATCTTATCGAGAAAAACGAGAAGAGCTTAAAATTAACGAAAAAGAATTATTTTCCTGACTTTAAGATTATGTTTGACTACATTGATATCGGGGCAGGAACGACTACAAATGCTGAGGATGGCCGGAATTCCTGGATGGCATCCATAGGCATAAACATTCCTATCTGGCGAGGAAAGCTCCGTGCCTCGGAAGCAGAAGCTGCTATTAAGATTAAAGCCAGCCAGGAAGGCTATAAAAATATTGAGAACAAGACACTTTCCCGGGTGAATGAACTGTTTTTTGAGGTGAAAACTGCCTCTGAGCAGGTGAGCCTCTACAAATATTCTCTTATTCCTCAGGCAGAACAGTCCTTAAAAGCGTCCGAAATTGGTTACCTGGCAGGGAAAGTAGATTTCCTCAATTTATTAGACTCAGAAAGGATGCTTCTTCTGATAAAAACTGGATATTTTAAATCAGTCGCTGACTTAGGTAAAAGCCTTGCCCATCTGGAAAGAATAGTGGGCAAAAATCTTGTAGGGGATTGATTCATCAAGCCCGCACTTATAGGAGGTCATAAAATGATTAATAAAAAGAAACTTTTAGTATTTGGAATAGGAATAATAATTCTGGTCGCCAGTGTTTTCCTCGTTTCATGTAAAAAAGGCGAAGAGAAAACAGATGAAGCTCAGATGATTGCTCAGCAAGAAGCTCCCGAAAAAGAGATTCTCTACTACACCTGCGGCATGCATCCCTCGGTGAGAGTCAGCCCTGAAGATTACGAGAAGGGAAACACAAATTGCCCCATCTGTAACATGGGATTGGTTCCTGTGTATAAAGAAAAAGGTGAAATGGCAGAGAGGGAAGCGCATGAAGCAATGGAAGTAGAGATCAAACTGAGTCCACAAGCTCAAGCTCTTGCCAGCGTAAAAACGGAAGAAGTTCAGTTCCTTCCTCTTTTTAAAGAAATATCTACTGTTGGTCAGCTGGATTATGATGAAAGAACAGTTGCCTATGTCGCTGCCTGGATTCCCGGCAGGATTGACAGGCTCTTTGTGGATTTTACTGGAGTGAATGTTAAGAAGGGAGAATCCTTAGTTTGGATTTACAGCCCTAACTTAGTGACTACTCAGGAAGAGTATCTTCTCGCCCTTGAAACGCTAGAAAAGGTTAAAGGAGGTCAGAATGAAGTAACAATCCGAGGGGCTGAGTCTTTAGTCGAGGCTTCCAAAAGAAGACTTATTTTGTGGGGAATCAATGAAAAGCAGATAGAGCACTTGGAACAGAGGAAAAAAGGAAATACCCATATGACCATATATGCTCCTATCGGAGGAACAGTTATCCACAAGAATGCCCTTGAAGGTAAATATGTAAAGGAAGGAGAAAATCTGTATAAAATTGCTGACCTTTCCACCCTTTGGATGCTGGCTGATATATACGAATACGAAATGGGATGGATAAAGGAAGGACAAGGAGTTGAAATTACCTCTTCTGCTTATCCAGGCGAGAAATTTGAAGGGAAAATAGCCTTCATTGACCCTTACTTAAGCCAGAAGACCCGTTCTGTAAAAGTGAGAGTAGATGTGCCCAATCCTCAATTGAAGTTAAAGCCAGGAATGTATGTCAATGCGCTGATAAGGCCTTCTATAAGCGAAGGTATTCGCGGGCCCGGAAAGGTAATCTACATCTGTTCGATGCATCCGGAAGTGGTAGATAGCAAGCCAGGGGATTGTCCCATTTGCGGAATGTTTCTGGTGAAAAAAGAGCTTGCCTCCAAAGATTTGGTTCTGGCTGTCCCCAAAAATGCAGTTCTCGATACAGGAGCAAGAAAATTAGTCTACGTAGAGAAAGAAAAAGGAAGCTATGTGGCAAAGGAAGTTGAAGTCGGCTCCGAGGCAGTAGCTTTAGTCAACGGAACAAAGAAAAAGTTTTATGTCCTTAAGGCCGGGCTTTCTGAAGGAATGAGAGTAGTTTCTCAGGCCAATTTCCTGATTGATTCACAGAGCCAGCTTACTGGACAGGCAGGAGCTGTTTATGGTGGGGCCTTAAAAGCAAAAGAGAAAGATAAAACTCCGCCATCAAAGCATATTCATTAAAAAATAAAATTTTTTAGTTGAGACACATTTAATGATGAGATAGGAGATTTAGATGATCAACAGAATTATTGAATATTCACTTCGGAATAAATTTCTAGTTATCGCTTTATTTATCCTTATCATCGGCTGGGGCTATTGGGCTATGAACGAAACTCCCATCGATGCTATCCCTGATATCGGAGAAAATCAGCAGATTATATTTGTCGATTGGCCGGGGAGGAGTCCAAAGGATATAGAAGACCAGGTAGTATACCCTCTTACAATCAATCTTATGGGGATTCCGGGAATGAAGGTGATTCGATCCAATTCCATGTTCTCTTTTGGAATGATAAACATTATCTTTGAAGATCGGGTGGATTTTTACTGGTCGAGAACCAGGATTTTAGAAAAATTGAATTTCGCCCAAAAGGATCTGCCGCAGGGAGTCATTCCCCAGCTGGGTCCCGATGCTACAGCCCTGGGTCAAGTATTCTGGTACACAGTGGAAAATGGCTATTATTGCCCTGATCATCCCAAATCGCGGTACCAGGAGCCCGGAAAATGCTCTGAGGATGGAAAAGAGCTTGTTCGTTCCGGTTATAATTTAGGAGAACTTCGTTCTACCCAGGATTGGTATGTTCGTTATCAGCTTAACGCAGCTAAAGGTGTTTCTGAAGTGGCTACGGTTGGAGGCTATGTCAAGCAATATCAGATCGACGTTGATCCCAATAAACTTCTAGCCTACCACGTCAATTTGCACAGTATGTTCAATTCAGTCCGCAACAGCAACGTCGATGTCGGCGCCAAGGTCATCGAGAAGAGTGGAGCTGAATTTATCGTTCGCGGTCTTGGTTTTATCAAAACAGTGGAAGATATCGAGGATATTGTGATTGGGTCGCATGAGGGAGTTCCGGTTTATGTCAAGAATGTAGCGCAAGTGACCCTCGGTCCTGATTTTAGAAGGGGAGCTCTGGACAAAGAGGGAGTGGAGGTGACAGGCGGAGTGGTTTTAATGAGATATGGCGAGAATCCTTTAAGGGTTATTGAAGCTGTTAAGAAGAAAATTATGGAAATCACCCCGGGTCTTCCTCCAGGCGTTCAGATTGTTCCTTTTTATGACCGTACTGAGCTTATCAACCGGGCAGTAGATAATCTGAAAGAGACTTTATTAGAAGAAATTGTAGTTGCAGTAATCATCATCTTGCTCTTTTTAGGCCATTTTAGAAGTAGCCTTATCGTTTCAATAGTTCTTCCCGCAGGAGTTTTGATTTCCTTTCTCGTCATGTACTATCTAAAAATTCCCTCAAACATCATGTCTTTAGGCGGAATGGCTATTGCCATAGGAGTCATGGTAGACGCAGGCATTGTGATGACCGAGAACATATCCCGTCACGTTGCTTTGTCGGGTGAAAACAGGCTGAGCACTGTGCTCGTAGCTTCGAAAGAAGTTGGTTCAGCCATCTTTTTTGCTATCCTCATAATCGTGGTTGCTTTTATTCCTGTTTTTTCCTTAAGAGGGCAAGCAGGAAAACTTTTCTCTCCTTTAGCCTTTACAAAAACTTTTGCCATGCTTGGCTCTGCCGTTTTGGCAATAACGCTTATCCCTATCCTTAGTTCCATTTTATTGAGAGGAAAAATGCGTCTTCCTGAAAAGAATCTGCTGACTCGCATTTTGATGCGTCTTTATGAGCCAGTGCTTCGATTTTCTTTAAAGCATAAAATCATTGTCCTTCTCATTGCCCTGATTCTTCTCGGGGCAAGCTATTTTCCTCTTTCTAAAATTAAGAGTGAGTTCATGCCGCCTTTGAATGAAGGGGATTTGCTGTTTATGCCTGTTCTCCTTCCCGGAGCTTCCCTTACCCAGGTTATGGATATCATGAAAAAGCAAGATGTGGTTTTAAAATCATTCCCAGAAGTTGAACAGGTTGTTGGGAAATTAGGAAGGGCAGAATCGGCTACTGACCCCGCTCCCGTAGGGATGATTGAGACTATTGTTAAGCTAAAACCAAAAAAGATGTGGCGAAAAGGAATGACACGCCAGAAATTAATAAATGAGTTTAATAATGCGCTGAGGATTCCTGGAGTAAGTAACATCTGGACTCAGCCCATTCGCAATCGAATTGATATGCTGGCCACCGGGATTCAAACACCTATCGGAGTCAAAGTATTTGGGGAAGATTTAAGCACGATTGAGGAAATAGGAATCAAAATTGAAAACATAGTGAGAGAAATCCCTGGAGCAAGAAACCCTTATGCAGAAAGAATTGGTAATAAGCCCTACATAGAGATCGAAATAGACAGAAAAGAAGCAGCTCGATATGGTGTAAAAGTGGGGGACATCCAGCACTTAATTATGACAGCTATTGGCGGGATGAATGTCACCACCACGGTGGAGGGAAGAGAACGCTACCCGGTTCGAATAAGGTACATGCGAGAGCTCAGGGATAGCTTTGAAGCCATGGAGAGAATCTTTGTTCCTACTCCTTCGGGGGCCCAAATTCCCCTCAGTCAGCTGGCAGTGATTAAAAAAGTACCAGGACCAGCTAAGATAGCTGGAGAAAACACTTTGCCTTATGTGAGGGTTTTTGTTGATGTCAATACGGATGAGGTAGGTATTGTGGATTTTGTTAACCAGGCTCAAAAAGCGGTTAGTGAAAAATTGGACTTGCCCTCAGGTTATTTTATCTCCTGGAGCGGGCAGTATGAATACGAAATGCAGGCTCGGAGGCGCTTGATGATGGTTGTTCCCGTCTGTATATTTGCAATTTTTCTTTTGCTCTACATTAAGTTCAAACGGTTTTCAGCATCTATGATCCTGATTTTCTCCCTGCCTTTCGCCTTTATAGGAGGTATCTGGCTTCAGTACGTTCTCGGGTTTAAGTTCAGCACAGCAGTCTGGGTAGGCTATATTGCCCTTTTTGGAGTGGCGGTGGAGGACGGAGTAGTGATGATGGATTTTCTGATTAAATATTCCCGAAAAAGCACGGATATTATAGAAAGTGTTGTTCAGGCGGGGTTATTGAGAGTAAGGCCTATAATAATGACAACAGCTACAACCATTCTGGCTCTTATTCCTATTTTGATAAGCACTGGAGCGGGTTCGGAAATAATGAAGCCCATAGCTGCACCTACAGTAGGAGGGATGGTTACAGCCACTATATTAAATTTGGTACTAGTTCCTGTTTTTTTCACTTGGATTTTTCAGGGTCGATTAAAAAAGGAAGGAAGTCTGGAGAATAAGGAGGAATGATTATGGCTCAGAAAAAGAAAAATTTTACATCTCTTTCAATCATAGTTGCTTCACTCTTGATAGGATTTTTGGTTGGATACATTGCTGGCTTTAGGTACGGAATGAGGTTAGATAGACAAGATTCTCTGCCAGCCATGCCTCAGCAGTTTCAGAGCCAGCCTTCAAGAATAGAACTTAGCTCAAGAGCAATAGAAATTGTCAAAGAATTAAATTGCATTTGCAGCTGTAAGATGGAGCTTCTACCCTGTACTTGTGATGAACTTAAGGGTTCAAAAGAAATAAAAGCATTCGTTCAGACTTTAGTCGGTGAAGGATTATCAAGGTCCGAAGCACTAGGACGTCTTGTTGAAAAATACGGGCAAAGTGTTTTAATAGACAAGAGTTCGTAGGATAGCAAATAATAGGAAGAGCTGGAAGCGTCTTTTTTTCTGTGGTAAGATTAAAAAAGGATCTTCAATCACTGAAAACAGGTGCTTACGGAAGAACTAAATAACTTGACAGCATTTTTAGTCAGGTGAGAATAAGATTTATCAATTTTAAGGAGGAATGAATGACTAAACATTCAAAAATTTTAGTATTATTTTTGGCATTTTCCTTTGTTGTGGTTTTAGCCGGAATTGTGCAGGCGCAAGCCGATGAGACAGTCGTTTGCGCCGTAGGCGGCAAAGAAATGAAAAAATCTGAGGCGAAGACTACTTATGAGTACAAAGGAAAAACTTATTACTTCTGTTGTGACATGTGCAAAGAGAAGTTCGTGAAGAATCCCGAAAAGTTTCTCAAGAAAAAAGCCGAGATGAAAGAAGTCTATACCTGCTCCATGCATCCTGATGTTAAGTTAGATAAGCCGGGTAAATGCCCTGAGTGCGGTATGAAATTGGAGAAGAAGATGATGCCGATGGAACATATGAAAGCTCATATGCATGAAGAGAAGATGATGCATAAGGAACAGATGAAAGCTCATGAGCACCAAGAGAAAATGATGCAGAAAGAACACATGGACAAAGAGCATATGCATAAGAAAGGCGAAGAAAAAGCCTGCTGTTCCATGATGGGCGTGATGAGCCATAAGGATGTTGAGATGAACGTAGAGAATTTAAAAGATGGGATTGCGGTAAAGCTTACTTCGAAAAATGCAGATGTAGCGAAGAAACTCCAGGAAATGGCAGCCAAGATGAAAGAAATGCACAAAAAGATGGAAGCCAAAAAAGAGGTAAAAAAAGAGGTCAAAAAATAAAAGGTTAAAAAGTAATAGCTCAAAACAATTAAACGAATTATCCCCCTTGTTTAATGTAACGGCTTGATTCATTAGGCCTGCCTTTTTTTACATCGAATGAGGGGGATTTTTCTTGGGGGGTTTGATTCATCAAACCCACCTTTTTGAATATATCAATAATCTGTATGGATTTGGTTTTTTTTACGTAGGGGTATGATTCATAAAGCCCACCTTCTTCTATTTTGAATTGATGAGATATTTTGTTGTAGGGGCTTGATTTATCAAGCCCACCTTTTTGAATATATCAATAATCTGTATGGATTTGGTTTTTTTTACGTAGGGTATGATTTATCAAACCCACATTTTTTAGAATGACAGGATTCCTTTCAATTTTTACACAAGCAGAACATTCCTTCTTACTCACCAAAGGGATGGGCGTATAATCTGGATCCAATCTGAAGGATTAATCTTTATCTAAGTAAACTCTCTGGACTCTCTTGTTTATAGAGGTGAATATCTCGTAAGGAATAGTGCCTGCCATTCTGGCGATTTCGGTTGCGGTTATTTCTTCTGCACCCTGCTTTCCGATGAGAACGGCGATGTCTTCAGTCTTAACATCTTTTATATCGGTCACATCAACCATGATCTGGTCCATTGTAACAGCCCCTAGTATTCGAGCTTTTTTCCCTCTTATGAGAACATAGCCTTTGTTTGAAAGAGCAAGGGGATATCCATCTCCGTAACCAACAGGTAGCGTTGCTGCTTTCATCTCCTTTTCGGTTTTATATGTCCGGGCATAACTGAGTGTCCTTCCTTTAGGAATATTCTTTAAAAAAGCTACTTTTGTTTTTAAAGAGAGAGCTGGCCTGAGGTTCTCCGTGCCCTTGACATACTCAGAAGGGCTAACACCGTAAATTGAAAGGCCCGGCCGGACCATATTCAGATGTGCCTCCGGAAGGTTAAATATTGCTGCTGTGTTGGAGATATGCTTAAACCTTATTGGCAAATCTTTGGTTTTTTCCAGACAGCGATTAAACCAATCAAACTGCTGTTTGGCAAAATCCAAATTTTGTTCGTCCGAAGTTGCAAAATGCGAGCAAATGCCTTCAATCTCAATGTCAGGCATCCTATGAACCTGCCTTGTAAATTCGTCTGCCCTCTCA
>Ga0255055_10001000_pt1 | contig 21468 bp, 13 predicted proteins | sample JV7_2_27_MG_FD_188633 | JGI IMG/M metagenome (GOLD analysis project Ga0255055, IMG submission 188633) | Seawater microbial communities from Jervis Inlet, British Columbia, Canada - JV7_2_27 | ecosystem: Environmental > Aquatic > Marine > Inlet | place: Canada: British Columbia | collected...
AATTGATTCTTGAAACGATTCCGCCTAACAACCCGCTGGAGCGGACCCCGCCTCAGCTTGCGGTTCCCTACGAAGCCCGCCCATAAGAAGTGGGCCTCTTCGTTTATGATGAAAGCGGGGCCGCTCAGCTCGCAGTCGTTATATGACACCGAAGGCGGGAATTCGCTCATCCCTTCAACACTCAGTGGACCCTTCAATCTCCATCGAGATTAGGGACCCTACAAAAACACCACAAACAGTCTCATAATTTACCTGCCCCACATCACACGAGGCCGCATCCACTCAGTTGCAGGCATTAGCGTGCAAACTGTTGTCCAACGCTTTAGCTGGAACCTTCACGCATGGGCGTGTAGTCCCGCGCTATGGTCGGTTTGAAATCGTAAGATCATGGGAGACCTGAGCCTCTCGAACAGTCCTAAATCACTAATCTGTCAGCTGTTTACTCCAAAGGCTTGGGAGCAGGAACGAGGTTGGTGCGATATTTCGAGGATCCTTCCGCATCACAGCCGATCTCCAATAGTAGAATGAACGGTCAATACGGATATCGGCGATGGTCCTCGGGGTTGAAGTGCTTCGTAATCAAGGGATGCTGACTGCAGTGAGAAATTTGGCAATTTGGCAGTATGGTAGGGCTAGCCAGAGGTTAGGGATGAATGACCAGCGTGAGGTTAGATCCTTATCAATTGGCATTGCTCTCTTTGTTCTTGCCGCCTCCGGATGCGGGGCACCGACCCAAACCTTAGCAACAGAGACCCCCCAACCAGCCCCCGCAGGTACGACAACTCCCTTATCGCCCTCTCTCCAGCCAACCGACATCGCACCTACTTCAACGGCCATACCGGTGACACCTGCGCCGCTCCCAACTGCCGCCTCAATCGATGTGTCGCGTCTGCGACCGGGCGAATCCGTAGTCATTACATCGATTGCGATGATCACTGACGAGGTCGGTTGGGGCACCAGCGATGGCCACGTGCTCTACACGGAAGACGGGGGAAACAGCTGGCGAGAAATCACACCCCCCGAACCCTTACTGCTAGAGCCGGATTCAGAGGAGCAGGCAGTCGGAGCTTTCTTGGACGAGGAGCATGCTTGGATTGCCTTTTCCAAACCGAATCCGCCGCCGCAATTTGTGAGAGTTTGGGTCACCCAGGACGCAGGTAGCTCCTGGTCCACCGGTCGACCCCTCTCAATCGCTGGAGGAGAGTTCTTCGACATCAAGCTTCGGATGCTTGATCCTTTGACCGGCTGGGCCCTAACGGATTCGGTTGTCATGGGGACCGGCAGAAACGATACCTATCAATTGTTCGCTACTGAAGACGGCGGGGCAACCTGGACCGAGACAATCTTGCGACGCGAGTATGTTGTCACAGATTTGGAATTCGGTGATCAGTCCACAGGATGGATGACGGAAGAACAAACAGGCCCGTTCGCTGAGCCAGTCGAACCGTTCTTGAAAGTCACTGCTGATGGCGGGGCTGATTGGGAGAGACTTGAGCTGCCGTCGCCCAAGAACGACCCTGGCCTGTTTGAGCGATACGACTTCTGCTCGACCTACGAAACCATGCTCCACTCAGCGGATTCCGGTTCTCTGGTTGTGGAATGTTTCCATCGGGAATCGGGAAATTCCGATTTCAGGAGCTATCTCTACAGTACTTCTAACGGTGGAAAGACCTGGCAGACAGCGATCCTCCCTTTGTCAATTCGCGCCGGCAGCACCCTGCATTTCTTCGATGAAAGCAACGGACTGATGCTGGGTGAGGAAATGTATCGCACGACCAACGGTGGACAATCTTGGGCAAACTTCAAAGAGGTAAGTTGGCAAGGTCAGTTCAGCTTTGTAAATGAGGATCTCGGCTGGGCGGTAGCAAGGGCGGGCGATGAAATCGCCCTTGTCAAGACCGAGGACGGCGCGAGCATATGGGAGGTACTCAACCCAATCGTCCTGGCGCCGGAACTTAGTTCGCTTGAGACCGCCAGCACCCCAGTCCCCGAAGGTGCAGTTCCTACACCGATGGGAGGTGGTTCGGGGCAGGTTGCCTTTATTTCCGGTCGAGGTATCCGAGAGGCCTTCACCACAGATATCTACCTGATCAACGTTGATGGCCCGGGCCTAACCAAACTCACCGACGGTTCGGGGCATGTAGGTAGCTTCAGCTGGTCGCCAGATGGAGAGCGAATCGCATTTGCCTCCAATCGCGACGGGGATGATATGGAGATATATCTAATGAACGCCGACGGGTCGGGGTTGACACAGCTTACGAGCAATTCGGTTGCGGACTTCAATCCTGCCTGGTCACCGAATGGGTCCAGAATCGCCTTCAATTCCTTCAATTCGTTGTTGGAGTATTCCGAAATCCTGGTGATGAACCCTGATGGATCTCAGACGCAGACAGTTACTCAGGGTAGGACCCCCGCATGGTTGCCAGATGGAACACGAATCTTGTATGCCGTGCAGAACGAAGGAATTTACATGATAGATGCCGATGGATCCAATATGAGGCAGCTGACTGACAGCAGCGAACACGGATTTGATTGGTATCCGGCAGTGTCGCCGGATGGCGCAACGATCCTATTTGGGTCCAACCGGAATAGTCCAGGCATTGCGGCTTCAGATTCTATGTACGCAATGAACGTAGATGGTACGGGAATCGGACGGTTATCATCGGCGGCTTGGGGGCCGCCCCCTTACTCATGGTCGCCCGATGGCACACTAATTGCGTTCACTAAGGACTATGCTTCCAACGAGCTATATTTAATGGACGCAAATGGCATCGAACAGTGGCCGCTGATGGATGACAACGAAGGGTTCCACCCTGTCTGGCGTCCTTAGGGCGATGAAATAAGAGCAGGAGAGGGGCTGACGAACGGATCGCCAATTGCAAAGTTTGGACGGCGGCTTGACCTGGAGCCTAACGGAGCCGAAAGTTATCGCCCCCAAGCGGACTTCAGATCCGTCTTACGAATTAGGTGCGCTGGTTGCTCTAGCAATCTCCCGGTAAACGGTAGCTTCCGCTCGCAGATTGGAAGATAGGATGAACATCTCACAGTCAACTCATCTGTTTCCACTTTTGTTTCTTACATCGTTCATTATTGCAGGCTGTGTTGGCGGGCAGGTTGAGCCTATTGAACTCAGTGCTGACTCTGCGACGGAGGCCATAGTTCTTACCTCTACACCGGTTGCAACCTTGGAGAGTTCTGGACCGCCTGAGCCAACACCGATCCCCTCGCCGCGAGCAGACGTTCCCCTCGCAAAGGAAGGCCCTTGGTGGATTTTGTCATCTGATAAGGGGCTTTGGGCTGGCAATCCGGATGGTTCGGGCTTGCGGCAGCTCACGGGCCCATTGAATTTGCAGTCTAATATTGGAGATGGCGCCGCGCCCAGTGGAGGCCATCTGGCATACATCACAGGAACGGATGATGTCCGAGGCTTAACTTTGAGCCTGCTAACTCTGCCAAGTGGTGAGATCCGCATAATTACTCCACTAACTTCACCCGAATCCGAGCCTTCCCTGGCTCCGGGGGATGAATCGTCGGAAGTGGCTGTTAGAGCTATTGTGGCGGGCAAGAGCTTCGACTGGTCTCCAGACGGCAGCTCTCTGGCTTTTGTGGGCGTGATGCAAGGTCCCAGCTCTGATTTGTACGTCTATTCACTTGAAGAGCAAACTATTGCTCGGCACACTGATGGGCCTACACAGGCCATTCGGCCGATCTACGATCCCCTTGGGGAAAACATATTGCACGCGGGGGTCGCTTCCTTCGGGTCTGGCGCAGGGGCGGATATGAGGGGCTTTTGGGTTGGCCGAGCGGATGGTTCCGAATTCCGCTCGCTTTTAGATCCCAGCGAGAGCGGCGATGAGATCGTAGTTGGCTGGGTGGATCCTGAGACCTTTCTAATTTTTTCCTGGCATGCCTGGGGCGGGATGAGAGATCTAAGAACAATTAATACGCTATCAGGAGAAACCACTATCCTCTGGGAAGAGTGCTTTGATGACAAGGTTGCGCTTGATGAGTTGACAGGGACCATATTGCTAACCGTACATCAGGGGTATGCGAATTGTCTTCCCGACGTAGGACCAGGTTTATATCGCGTCTCAGCCATTGACGGTTCAACCGTCCACATCATTGAAGATGATGCAATTCTCATTAATTGGTCAGACGAAGCGGCCCTCTTCTTCGCCTTTACTGAGCACGGCCTACTCGCCGTTGATCGGGATGGCAACTTTGTTGATCTGGATGTGCCCGAAGGCGCCTTCGGGCTCCCATCCGTTGCACCCGGGTCTCGGCAATTAGCGTGGACCGGCGAGAGCGGAGTATGGATCGGATCCTTAACTAAATCTCTGGATATGCAACCAATCCAGATTTTTGATCAGCCAAGCAGGCTGGCCGATTGGGGACCAGACGGTAGCTACCTGCTCTTTCTTAGTTGGGAAGGATCATTGCATGTAGCGCAGGCACCTGATTTTGAAACCGTGTTGGTCGCTGAAGATTTGGGGAGCAGTCGAGGAGGGGTCAGCCTTGCCTGGATCTGGCCATGAAGATCGGAATGCGACGTGCCAGCCATCTAGGCAGATGCGTAGTCGCCTCGACAAAGGGTCCGAGGAGAACATGATGTTCATAGCTGACCGATTTCATCGGATTGAGGAAAATCGGACCGGGGATGCTGCGTCAAGAGCGAGAGAAATCTAATCCGTAGTCCGCGGGAAGGGGATGTGCGGGAGAGATCCCCGGCCGCTCAGCTCGCAGCCGTTAGGGGTCGCTGTCCACACATCGTATACTGAACACGATCCGCATCGCCCAGGGGGTTCCATGCCGATACCAGACTTCCAGACGCTCATGCTCCCGGTGTTGAAGTTTGCAGAATCCCGTGATGAGCACTCCTTGAGCGAGGCCACGGAGTTCCTTGCAGATGAGTATTCCCTCTCGGATGAAGAAAAGAATCAGCTCCTGCCAAGTGGGAGGCAACCTGTCTTCTACAACCGCGTCGGTTGGGCACGCACCTATTTGAAACAGGCTGGAATACTCGGGCTGACACGGCGTAACTATCTCCGGATTACCGAACGTGGCCAAGAAGTTCTCCAAAGCAATCCCGACAGGATTGATATGAAGTATCTCGAGCAGTTTCCTGAGTACGTCGAATTCAAGGAACGCAAGCGAGAACCCAAAAAGGACGACGAGAAGCCGACATCCAGTGAAGAGCTATCACCAGAAGAATCGCTAGATGATTCCTATTCGCGTATTCGAGTGGACCTAGCCAAAGAACTTCTCGATAACATCCTTCGGAGTTCCCCCGCATTCTTCGAGCAGCTCGTCGTCGAGCTTCTCGTGAAGATGGGATATGGGGGTTCAAGGGCTGAAGCTGCGCGAGCAGTTGGTCGAAGCGGGGATGAGGGGATTGATGGAATTATCGACGAAGACCGGCTTGGCCTGGACACAATTTACATTCAAGCAAAGAGATGGACGGACAATCCGGTTGGCCGCTCAGAGATTCAGAAGTTTGTCGGTGCACTACAAGGCAAGCGCGCTCGCAAAGGCATCTTCATTACGGCCTCCCGCTTCACTGACCAAGCACGCGACTACACTTCCTCCATTGAAACCAAGGTTGTCCTCATTGACGGAAAGCGACTCGCCGATCTGATGATTGATCACGGAGTCGGAGTGTCAACTGTCGCCAAATACGAACTGAAGCGACTCGATTCGGATTACTTCATAGATACTCTGGAATAGAAGAGGCTCCCCACAACCACTTGCTGAGGCGGACCGGGAATGCGACGGCTCATGCAGGAAGGGCCAGAGGCGGTGCCGCCATGCATAGATTGTGAGCGGGCAATCCCCGGCCGCTCAGCTCGCAGTCGTTAGGCCGCCGGCTCATGTGCGCTTCACTCGAGACTGGGGATATGAAAGCTCGTACTGAAATGATTTCTTGAGAACATGGACTTAGCCGGCCGCTCTTCCTCGACGGCGACCAATGGCTTGGCCGACTTGGAGAAGGGCAACACCTGCGCCGCTCCGTAGGCGCAGAAGTCCTCTCACGACCTTAGGTTATTGATGTACCCATGGAGTTAAGATAGAAGTCACCCAATTAACGGCCTATACTTTTATTAGCATCCGGCAGAGAAGGCAACCATGAGCGGCGCAATTGTCGAGACGCAAGGACTTACTTTCTATTACGGCAAGCATCGTGGAATCATCGACGTAGATCTTTCCATAGATGAGGGAGAGGTCTTTGGTTTCCTGGGGCCGAATGGAGCGGGTAAGACGACCACCCAACGGGTCCTGATGGATGTGATCCGTCCCACGAAGGGTCGTGCATCTATCTTTGGCCTCGATTGTCAAAAAGAAGGAGTGACCATCCGGAAGCGAATTGGATATCTGCCGGGTGAGCTAAGCCTATACCCCAACATGACAGGTCGCAATTTCCTGCACATGATTGGGTCGTTGCAAGAGAAGAAAGTGAAGCCTTCTTATCGCCAGGAGCTATATCAGCGACTGGATATCGATCCCAGCCGCAGAATGAAGGAATACTCCCACGGCAATAAGCAGAAGATCGGCGTGGTCGCTGCTTTCATGGGAAAGCCTGATTTGCTTGTGCTGGACGAACCCACCGGGGGCTTAGATCCGCTCATCCAGCAAGTGGTGATGGAGTTGGTGCGGGAAGCCAGGGATGACGGCCGGACCGTATTCTTCTCATCCCACGTCTTACCAGAGGTACAGGCGGTCTGTGACCGCGTCGGGATCATCCGCGAAGGGAGGCTGGTGAAGACCGAGCGAGTTGAAATACTGACTAGGCGTCAATTCAAGCGCCTACACCTTTCCTTTCGACAGTTGCCTCCAGCGGATGCGTTTGCCATGGAGGGAGTCAGCGAGACGGGCCGTGAGGACCTAACGGTAGTGTTGGAAGTCCGCGAAGGCATCCAACAAGTCTTAGAAGCGGCTATGCCATATGGCATTGAAGATATCGAGACTCCGCCGGTGACGCTGGAGGAGATCTTTCTGGCTTTCTATGGCCGAGAGAATCAAGGAGGGAATCGTGCTTAATCTATTCTGGCATGAGCTGCGTTCCCGTTTTGGAGCCATTCTGGGCTGGGGCATTGGGCTAGCCCTGTTTGGAGCGATGAATATTGGGGTTTGGCCAGAAGTTGGCGAGCAAATGCAATCGATGGCTGATCTCTCAATCATGTTGATGCTTGGAATGGACCTGGGCTCCTTTGCAGGATTTATCGCCTCGGCGGTTATTGGATACATCCCCTTGATTCTGGGGATCTACGCCATCATTGCCAGCACGGGAACTTTGGCAGGCGAGGAAGACGACGGGACGTTGGAATTGATTGTCGCCGCCCCCCTGAGCCGCTGGCAAGTCGTCACAGTGAAGGCTATCGCGCTGGCGATTGCAGCATTCCTGATCATTGTGATTGCTGGATTGGGCAATGCCCTGACCCTCGAGGCGATCCGAGGCCTCATCGAAGTGGATGTGACCTCCGCGGAGTTTTTCGTTGTCACATTGAGTGCCTGGCCGATCACGGTAGCTTTTATGATGATGGGCCTCTTCTTGGGAGCATTCTTGCCAAGCCGCCGCACGGCCGCGCTGACAATGACCGTGATTTTCATTGTGAGTTACTTTGGACTGCTCCTGGTTAGGTTCGCCGAAACCCTACAACCATTCGAGGTGCTATCCCTGTTCAACTACTTTGACTTCACCGCTACAGCGTTCACCGAAGGGCCGCAGGCACAAGACGTCGGGATCCTGCTAGGCGTTGCACTGGTTTTCTTTGTCTTGGCGCTGCTGAGCTTCCGACGACGAAATGTGACCGTGGGCGCCTGGCCCTGGCAACGGGCGCGGTTAAGTGGGTAGCTGATAGGAATAGCAAGACGGCTCGAAATTATCTGACAGCCAGATTGATGCTATTTATGAAAAACAAGCATCCAAAGATAATCGTACCTATAAATGGATAGTCAAAATGACTACGAAGGAGGCGTTGGAAGCTTCCAGGGAATTAGGGAAAAAGTTCATTCGAGCAAGTGAGTGGAAAGAGAGAAGCAAAGAAGTAAAGTAACCACTTGATTCCGTCTGCTATATGCCCTATTCAATAGTGTTTTGCCCTTTGTAGCTCAGTTGGTAGAGCACTTGACTGAAAATCAAGGTGTCGCGAACGACTGTCTGCCGCCGTAGGTTGGGTGCCCAAAGCCGCGAATCAAGTTCTCGAAATATTACCAACAAATCCCATCTGAAAGCCCGTGCTGCAAAGTGAGGGGCTTTTTTTCATTACTGGGGACAGTGAGATAATCTAGGAACACTGCCGGTTCCCTTTGGCAGAGAATGAGTTGACCACATCTTTGACTGGCCGCTCAGCTCGCAGCCGTTAGGCGCACGCTGGTACCTATGATACAGAAAGTTGGGATTTGAATGCCGAAGCATGTTCCCCAAGAGTCGAAAGGGTTTAATCCGTTTGGCGAACTGATTGGACTAAGCTTTTCCAAGCTGGAGGAAGGGCACAGTGAATGCCACCTGCATGTTGAAGAGAAGCTTCTCAATCCATACGGCGTCGTGCACGGAGGCGTCATTTACTCCTTGGCAGACACAGGGATGGCCGGGGCTCTCTATTCACTTATAAGCGAAGACGAGCGATGTGTTACCGTGGAGATGAAGGTGGTTTACTTCCGGCCAATCACATCTGGCAACCTTGAATGCGTTGCAGAGGTTGCCCACAGAAGCAGAAACCTTGGCTTTGTGGAAGCAGAGGTTAAGAGTGGTGACCACGATGTAGCCAAGGCGTCGGCGACCTTCTCGATATTCGAGAGTGGTAGAGGTTCGCTATCGGACCTTGCCTTCTGAGAGGTTAAATGACGATTTGCGTACGTCTAACAACTCGCTGGAGCGGACCGCGGAATCGGCTACAGATGCCAGAGAATGTGGAAGATCGGGCATCAGGAAAGCGAATTGACTGAGCGTTCCCCGGCCGCTCAGCTCGCAGCCGTTAGGCAGCCTCGTGCATCGCTCGCAGATTCATTAATTCCTGTTCTGAGAAGTCCAATTCAACCTGTCTCAACAGCACGAGTAGTTATTGTACATTCGTCCAGCGACTTGACTGTACGGCTGTATATAGGTCTGTGTGACTTGGTGAAATAGTCTATTTGCGGCATCTGCTTTCACAACGTGTCTAAGCATCGTCAGCAATTACCTCGCAGCTGGGAGGCCGCGGAACACTTCCGCCGGACGGCTCGCATGAATTCATTCTCTTCAAAGGATTTTGGATGAGACCTTTAGAGGTCTTTTCACTGAGTGTGCTCGCAGCGACATTGGTTCTTGTCTCTATCCCCTGGTCGAAGCGGCCCCGCTGGCTGCGCCTCTTGCCAGCATTCCTAGCGATGGTCTTGCTTCTTCAGGTGTTTATCGAAGGCTACCGCTGGCAGATGGTGCCGGCCTATGCTCTGGGCGCGATCGTGTTCCTGGCTGGGCTACCTACTTTGATAAGGGGATACCGGCCCGCCGGGAAGTCACGGTGGGTTTTCAGAACTCTGGCGATTATCGGATCACTCCTCGGGCTGGCTATTGTATGGATATCTGTTGAACTCTGTGTGCAGGTACCGGCATTCAGGATGCCAGTCCCCAGCGGACCGTATGCTGTGGGTACGCGAACCTTCCTCCTCGTTGATGAGAGTCGACTAGACGACGCATCACCAATCCAGAATGGATATCGGTCCATGTCCATCCAGGCATGGTATCCGGCAGAATTGACCGGAAAAGAAGAAAGAACCACCTATATGTCGAAAGACATCAGGGTCGCGATGGAAAAACTCGGCGGACCGCCTGCCTGGTTCAACGGTTACCTGGATCTAGTTCGAACCTACGCTCACTGGAATGCCAGGGTCGCTCAGGCTGATGAACAGTTTCCGGTCATACTCTACTCACCCTCCGGGAATGCTTCTCTGCATAAGATTCTCTTCGAAGAACTGGCCAGCCGGGGGTATGTTGCAGTGTCTGTGAGCCACCCTCACTGGAGTAACGTTCTCTTCGATGACCAGGGCAAAGTCATCGCGCAAGGTGAAGTGGATGAGCGCTACCATGCCTGGTTTCGGGAGGAAAACACATCCGCCGTTCAAAGGGCTAAAGGCCAAATCCTTGGAGGAAATATGCTCGGGGTTTTGGAACAAGCACAGATTGACCTCAACCGTGCCAGACCCGTTGCCATAGCAGAGCTGAGTCAGTGGTCAGAGGATGTCGGTTTCGTGCTGGATCAACTAGCAGCGATGAACCTGCCGGGAGGTTTCTTTGATGCGCAGATCGACCTGAGCCGGACAGGGGTGATGGGTTTCTCTCTGGGTGGTGCTACTGCCGGACAATTTTGTGTTACCGACTCGCGATGCAGGGTGGGGATCAACATAGACGGTTTTATGTTCGGTGATGTCCTTGACAGCAATCTCAAGGTACCGTTCATGTTCATTCACTCTGGGAATCCTGAGCTCAAGCCAGGTCTAGCGGGCGCCTTGTTCTATGAAAGGGCTGAAAACAGTGCCTATGTGGTGCAAATAGCTGGTGCGAACCACGGAGATCTAGGCGCCCCCAGTCCAAACGGACAGCCGATCATCCTTGAGATGGAAATGAACCTTTCCCAATTCCCTGATGGAGCATATCTAGCGCGAATGATGAACGACTACATATTGGCTTTCTTCGACAAGCATCTGAGCAAAGTGCCTGCTCCGTTGTTGGACGGCCCCGCGCCCTACCCCGAAGTCCTGTTTATGATGAAGGATAGCCGCTGAAAGAGCGCCTGCAGCATCCCTTCCTCGTACGACTCCAAGACATAGGTAACAAAAGAGTCTCAGGACATAGGTAACACATTGTCTCAGGACATGGGTAACACTCTCCTCCATAAGGAGGCCACCCATGCCCTGGAAAGGTGTTACCGTGCGCGAACAACGACAGCGTTTCCTCGAAGACTACTGCCTGAGTTATTACTCGATCACCGAGCTCGCTGAACGTTTCCTTGAAGGCATTGGATTCGATGTTTGTCCAAATCCGCTGCGCAGAGCACTGCACTCATTCCACTGGTGGCACCGCAAATTAGAGTCTCGTGGCGAATTGAAGATGAGTCTGTTGCTGGCTAACGACACCCGGCTGGCTATTTCCGCGTTGCATTAGGCCCTTACCTCGCCTGCCAGCAGCCGTCCGCACGGCAGGAGGCCTCCCTGCTGTAAAGTGCGACGCGAGGCTTCATTGTCATGGTCGCAGCGGGCCGCGGGTCTCCTCCCTTTCTCGTAGCTTACATGCCTCAACTCCTGAACCAGGTAGCTGCCAATTCCTTGCTGCCGTGCCTCGGGAATTACTCTCATATAGATGTCACCATAAGGTGGGTTGTAATGGTCCATCACTCCTCCGGCCGCAACTAATTTTTCGTTTATCCTGACAACCCAGTTGCCTTCCGGCCCTTCCTCGTTGGCTTCCCGTGGCCCAAACACCGCGCCTGGACAGCTCACGTTCGTTGCGGGGCCATCCTCGAAGAGAATGTTTTCGACTGAGATGTTGGAGGCGAAGTCGTACAGCAACTGGTTCATGATTGGCATGTTGGTCTGGGCTTCGATATGAGTCGCGCCGCTCACGGCCAGCAGCTCGCGAAACATTGGCAATGTGTCGGCTGGCCTTTGGGGCAGCGCGTGAAACTCCATGACACGGTGGTTGAAATGCTGGTTCCAAACGCCCGCATAGCCTGAGACCTGTCCGTCGACAAAAATTAGATAAGGGTCGGCGAATCCCCGCCTCAAAATGGAGTCACGAATGATCTGGCAGTTAGCTTCATGACGATAGAGCGCTCGAAGGGGTTCGATTTCTTCGAACTCAGTCTTTCGAACTTTGATACCTATCGTTCTCTCTCTTTCCTGCACTTCCAGACACCGATGCAGGGCCGCTCGTTGAGGTCGTGCACTAGTCAGAGTGCGTCTCGTGCCTCCTACGAGGTTCCTCAGCTACACTACGCGTCCAGGCGGCCGAATGGCTAAGCGTGATATCGCCTTTGTGTCGTGACTGAAAGATCCTCCCCAACAGGAGTTTCCTCGATGAGCTGCTCGGCCGGAACGGTGTGAAACGACATAGTGACGAAGTTCATGCCCCCAACGGTTATTCGATGCCATACCGAAGGCGGAATGGATAACACAGAATCGGAATCCTTCTCGCCATTCGCAGCGCGGATCGGACGTTGGGACCAGGAATCATCAATCAATATTTCAAAAAACGCATCGCCGGACAGCGCGACGGAGCGCTGATGGCTATTCGGGTGACGCTCCGCTCCAAATGAGGCGCCGGCACGGAGAACAAATACCCAACACGATCGAATGCCCTCGGGAATACTGAACGGGAGAGCGCTCAATGATAGCGGTTCCCATGCCTGAGGTTGGTCGGGATGGCTATGCAGCGCTCGCTCAACTTGCGTCCTTAGAGGCGCAATCGGATCACTTTCACCAAACGAATTCACCAAGTGCGAGAGTTCGGCAGCTACATGATCATTTTGCACAGATTTCACTAACTACGCCTAACGGCTGCGAGCTGAGCGGCCCGGCCGCAAGCGACAAAGCACGACCTCATGCGAAGTCGGGCTGGCTAGGATGAAAAGTTGGATTGGGCCCCACCGCGACAGCGGGATCAGGTTGCAGCAATTAGATTATAGCTTGCACGGTGGATCGTCAGCTCATGCCATTGGCAGGAGCAGTAATTGGCAAGCGAAATGTACCCGGGTTATTGGGCCGACTATGGAGAAGGAAGGCAAGCCGCGTGAGGTGTCGACTTCGACTTCGACAACCTCACCGTCAAGCCCCACTACTGCCGCAGTGTGCACTTTGGCGAGCATGGGTTCAGTCTAAATTATGCGGCTATGGGGGTCAACAAATAGGATGAATGCGTCGGGACAGGCTATTGACGATCAAATTAAAATTTAGTGCCTTGTACTGGACCTGGCTTTCTAAGAGCTAAATCCATCTCCTCAACCACTGGGGGAGGTGGCAGGCGACGAGTGAGTTTGTGCAGAACGCTCTTAGAAGAATATCCCTCTAGGCTATTTGTCGTATTCGGTACTCGACGGTCTAAAAGAGCCTAGCTCCCGCAACCAGAATATGAAGAGGAAAGTAGTGCAAATACTTCACGCTTCGCCAGTGGGCACCTAATCCCAGCTTTAAGGGTGAACAGTACGATGACCGCAGCTAACGTTGGGCCAGGGCCAGCGAGGATCGTGACAATGATGCTAACGTAAGATTAGCGGGAGGTAAATCAGGATTCCGATCACGATCACCTTGCGATCCTCGTGTACAACTCGGAAGCTGCCGTCATCCCGCACCAGCAACTCAGCGCGCACACCAACGTCGCCGGGAATCGTACTGGCAGTAAAGACTGCCGAGAACTGTCCGCTTGCATCCGTGGTTCCGGTGATGACTTCGCCGCCGTTAATGGTGCCAAATTGTCCATCCTCCTCAAGACCGATTCGTACATCTTGATTGGCCATAGGAGTGCCATAGCGGTCGTGTACCGTTGCCACCAAGATGGCGGTGGAGGTACCGTCGGCAGGTAGGCCACCCGGTGTGACGGACAACGCGATTAGATTCGCTTTAGGTGTGCCGATGTCAATATTGGTTGTTTCAGAGACACCCATGGCGGCCATTGCAGTTATTACTGAAGTGCCTTGGGTCGCGCCACTGGTAAATGTGGCCGTAAAGGCACCGCCCGCTGTTATCCCCGTGGCGGGTGTAATGGTACCCAAGGTCGCGCTCAAATCCACCTTCGTACCATCCGCGACGACTACACCTTGGTCATCAAAGACCATGAATTCCAGGGTGGTTGTATCACCATTGGGGCGCAGATAAAAGGTCGGGTTGTGGATCAAGATGCTGGCAGGCGGCCGGTGTCGCGTCACCTGAGCGCTGGCGGTATCGCTCATTATCCCCTCCTCCAACTCGAGAATCGTGAGTGTAAACTCACCGGTAGTCCCGCTTGGCAAGTCGTTCGTGAACCCGGGTCCCATGTAGGCATCAACGGTCTTGATGAAAGTTTCACCATCATCCAGGCAGACAATGGGGAAGAATAATCCCAACCCTTCGAGCCGCCAGCCCTCAGGAGCCTGGTAGCTGTACAAGTAGCAATGGTCATGCACATCGTTGTTCTTCAACTCAAATTCAAGCTCTGTCGCGCCGCCAAAATTGGCACCGTCGCCCAAGGAGGTAATGCCGACCGGCTGGAAGGTATAGGGCACTGGGTCGCTGCGGATGAAGCTGGCGCTATTAAATAATCCTGCTATCCACAGATAGGCAGTGCCAGCACCAGGTGGCTCATAGGGGTCAGAGCCAAAGAGTCCATCTCCAGAAAAGCCATCACTGTGAGCCCCATCGTCGTACAGAGTAAATGTGCCTCCGAACGGATTGTCATTGGGTTGCCGGAACCAGCCTTCCAAGATGTTGCCGTCAACGCTCTGGCCTAAGTCGACGAAAATTGGCCCACCGCCGATGGTCGAAAGACTGTGGTCACCCCGACTTTCGACTGAGAGCGCGCTGGCCGCCATACTGATGAAAGAGAAGGTGCCGGAACCGGTTGGTCCGGCGTCCACAACAGCATTCCATACCCCATAACGGTCGTCCACGTCCGCCTGTACGTATTGCACCAGCCCAAGATCCAAGCAGAGTACATTCGCCGTGTCTGCACAATCTACTTGGGCGCCATCAGGATAATAGACGGCCAGAGTTTCAAAACTACCACTGTAGCCCGTCAAGAGAAAACCCACTCCTTGCATCATGCTGTCCACGGCGACTTCGTAGGTTTTGCTCGGCTGAGGGGGCGCAGGGGTGAACTTGTACCCCATGCCACTCGATGCGCCATTGATGTCGTTATAGCTCACCTGAACGCCGTTAGTCCCAGCCGTGTCCTCGATGCCGATGGTCGCTCCTCCCGCGCCATCCGGTAGAACTTCATACTGAAAGCGAATTTCGCTCGTGACCGAATTTAGCAAAACTTCAATGGTGTTGAAAGAGTGAGGGGGGGTGCCTGCTGCGAAGAAATTGAAGTGTTCGATAGCAAACCAGTCTCCCTCTTGCTTGGAATATATAAAGCCATCGGCCGTACTCAATGGTGACACAAGCAGAGACCAATCTAGGTCATCCCAGAAAGGGTAAATGGCATTATTTGGAATAGCCGGGTGTGGCAGGGTTGCGTTGTTAAAATTGAATACCTCATCAGCAAAGTGAGGTCCAAGAGTCAAGAAACCGTTCTCATAGACATGAGCAATGGTGTATGGGCCCGCATCATAGTATGTGAAGGGCTGGGGCAAAGTCACGTCGACGAAACCATTATAAGTAGGCCTGCCATGATTGGTACCACCAGTCATGGCGTCGATCCAGTCATACTCCCAGGATGCCAGATTATCCCAACGGTAGGTTGCCTGGTCGCTGACGTAGTCGCTCCAGCGGCCAGCACCAGCGCTGTGGGTGATCTGTGCCCTCAGGATATCGGCGGCGTCAGCCACCTGGGTCGAGTCTACGAAAAGGAATTGGCCGCCGCTGTTAATCGCAGTGAGCAGGTAGGGGACCAACCCACCCGGAGTCTCGTCAGCGGCCAACCCCAGATACGCTTCTGCTGCGCCTCGCAGGTGCTGTTGTTCTTGCTCTGTGAGATTGGTCGACGACGCCGGGGGGCAAAGTCCTAACAGGGCGATAGAGGCGCGAACGTTCCGTGTGTTCAAAATCTGCTTCATATTTTCGACAGATAGGAAGGCGTTCGTATCGCCGTCGGTGAACAGCCAGGTGTCGCCCCCAAACTGGTCATCCGCCGCCTGGACTAAGGCATTGAAGGCATCAACCTGACAGGTGCCATCGCCACCAGTGCTTGTGGAGAGATCATTGATCGCTGGAGTAAGATCTGCAGGGAAGAACTGCCCTGCAAAAACTTGCTGATTAATGCTGCTGGTGTTATTGAAGGTCTCCAGCGTAAATTCGGTCCCTTCAGGCTCAGTGGCTAGATCGTTTACCCCTTCTTCAAGCGCCGTCTTGACGGCGTCAAACTTGGGTCCGGCCATACTGGCGCTGTTGTCCACCACATAGGTAACTTGGTTCCACCAGATTCCGTCAGTTGGCCCAAATGCAAACTGGTCGGTCCCAACCCTGCTTAGAACTTGCGTAGTTGGGATTGATGGAGGTGATGGAGGTAGCGTGTATCCCGTATTTTGCAGGACTGCGGCGGCAGTCGCCGCATCAGTAGGCTTGCCAGCTCTCCCCCAAGCTCGCATAAAGGTATCAAAATCACAATCGTCATCGAAAAATCCATCTGCTACCGATTCGAAGGTGTCTGATGTGTAAACATCTTGGATCATGGGATGCCCAAGGCTGATCGTGTCCAGCCCATCATTGGCACCATCGTTGAGGTCCCACAGGGCCGAGGCGATAGCAAACTCGTACAGCACGCTTACGAGGCCGGATGTGGGGGTAGTTTCCAGGTTTACACTAATACCGGGGCTGCCACTACCTGAAATGTCCAGGTAGAAATTGCCAAATGGGTCTCCCACAGCAGCTCGCACGGCGCTCTGCCCGTAATCGGGATAACCCTCCCCCCAGGCGAGTTCGGTGTCGCCGACGAGTCTGTTCAAAAAATGTGGACCTCCGGGACTATCGTCACAACTGTAAATATCGTCGGCCATGTGGCCCCATTCGTGGATGATAACGGAGTCATCCCACTGATCAGGGTTGGAAGGATCGTCAGCGATGGTGATTTCTTCCCAAAATGAAATGTAGTATGACTTGGTTTCACCATATCCTGGCTCCCAGTGGACCTCGCCTTCCTCTGCAAAAACGCTGTCCCCACCTGACTCACCCCCGCTGTCGGCCCAAACGGTCCATGCGTCTAAGACCGCGTCCGCGATGTTAAAGACTGCACTCTGGTTCTCAGTCAAGTTCATGTTGAACGTCAGCGTCCCCCCTTCTGAGGCCGCCACCCCGCTATCGTACTCATAGGTTTCATCAATCCAGGATGTATCAATAACTTCAGCGACGAACGTGCCTCCTGAATATATCTCGGCGTGTAACCGGATGTAGACTTCTAACTCATCATCGAACCAGCCATCGTCATCACAGAATATATGAGAGAAGTTCCCACTAGAGTCGGTGAATACTTCACCATAGGAATCGTCGAATAAAATATCCTCTTCTCGGATCTCAACCAACGCATTGTGGACTGCAATAATTTGATCGGGCCCAAAGCCGGTTGGGGTGGGTGGCCGGTCTATACGGCGGATATTCCCCTGCACGATGAAGCACGGGTCGCCGTTGCTGGGGACGGGCGTGGGGCCGCTTAGATTGGGACTGGTAGTCACCTGGGTTGGCATAATCGAGTGCATCGGGCTGCGAGCATCGGGGTCTTTGTCCGAAACGCGCGAACCGTTTCCTTGAATGGTGAAGAAAAGCACACCAGAGGCACCAAAGTTCATGCCTTTGGCCGGGCTAAAAGAGGCATCTACAGCCACCTTATAGGTTCCATTGGTCGGGAATTGAATCTGCCGCTGGCTGCTTACCATCTGGTGCGCGGCTACTGCCCCCGGGGTATCAGTACTACTACCTAGCAGAACCGCGCCTGGCGCTACTACCCAGTGAATTTCCAAATCAGGAGCATCTATGAGTGGCGTTGCCTCAAAGCTGAGCGTGGCCATGCCCCCTGGAGATGGCACACCATCGGCCCGTAATACAACTTCGATGAGGTTTTCATACCCACCCGCATGGTCAATTGCAGGCCCCTCATTGGCATTGCCTCGAATGGAGGGGATAAGCAGAAGGAATAGGGTGATGAGGACTAGAACGAGTTGAATGCGTTTGGCTATAGTCATGAGGTAGTTACTTCTATCATAGAGAGAGCAACCTTTAGACGAGGCCCTCGTCCCCACTGGTGCAATTGGCGTCGTTGCAGTGGGCCAGCTTCAGGTCGCCGTTGGTCTGGTCGTAGTAGCTGACCACGGAGTCCACTTCGCTCGTGCTGGACGCAGTCGCGGCGCTCAAGGCAGACGCGGACGATGCCATCGACCGGCAGGAACAGATGATCCGCACAACAAGAGTAGGGCCAAGAAAGCAACAAGGCCCGCCTACTGCGAAGTCGGGCTCTGACTACAATGATTGGTTGGATTAGGTACCTCACCGCAGAGGATTAAGTTGCTGTCATTAGTTGCAACCCTGCGCGGTCCAGAAGGTTACGTAGTCTCTGTGCTATCCTGAAAATAAGGCAAGCCTCCTCACCATTCAGCCACCGAATCTCCTCCGCAAAGCAAAGACCACGCCGAAGCAGGGGGCTTGATGGTGCATTTGCTGGTTCTCAGGGAGCGGGGGAAGGTTCAAGAATACCTTGACCTACCACTTCAGCGGTTGTTATTGTTCCAGGACAGTAAGCTTCTGCCCATAGCTCTACTGAATAGGACGTGGTCTCTCCTGGTGAAAGACTCGTTTTTTCAAGTGTCGCATACACCGGCGTTGTAAATGAACATTGATCCAGGGACCAAGCTACTACTCTGATCGAGTGCATCACTTCGGAATTGTCATTCCTTACCTCTCCCGAGACACGAGATATTATGAATCCGCTATCAACATTTATGGATACAACCGTAGTTGGCTGGTAGTCGATTGTGCTTAGGAAACTCCAACTCGTAATTCGCGGATCAACGCTGTAGGAAGGAATAGTCACCGGTGAAATCGGCACTGGATGTCCCGGAAATATTGCGTTTAGCAGCGGCGATGTGGAGGCATGCCATTCGTCATTGATGTACACATCCACTTGAACATCATAGACAGGCCGCGTGGTCACACTGGGGTCCGTGTGAAGCTCGCCAGTTATGTAATAATCTCCCCCCACCCTATAGCCTAGCGTTCTCCATTGCAGAAATACTGGAGGTTTGGCCTTCGAGATAAGGGGAAGATAGATGCAATGCGCGCTCGGACATTCCGATTGCGCCATCGCCACATCAAATCCTATGACAACGGTGAATGCCAAGATAGCAATCAAGCCGATTGCAATAAGAGGCTTAAGCATTAACTTCATATGTAGCCTCTCTCATAATTCATAGAAAATGACAGAGCCCGACCTCACGCGAAGTCGGGCTGGCTGCGTTGATATGTTGGATTGGGCCCCCACCGCGACAATAGGGTTAGGTTGCGGAGACTAGATTATAGCTTGGCCAGGAATAACTCAACGATTCCTGCAGCCGGTGATAGCGACAATCGGCAGGCGAAATGCACCCGGGTTATTGACCCGACCATCAGTACGTTGTGGCCATCCGCCAGGACGGGCCAAGATCTACCCTAGTAATGAGTTCGCAGGATGGATGGTCAGTAATTTCTCACCACTAACGGTAGGTGCACGGTGTTTGGCAGATACAACCACACCTCGCCACTAGTGGGAGCAACAGTCGTGGCTAGGTCATCCTGAATCCAAGTGGGTCAACGCCCAGCCCTCATGTGAAAAGCCGCTTACTCGCACACCATCAAACCGAGCATGTTCGTTAGAGGAGATGTGAAGCCTCACGGTCCGAAGTTCCTTAGTGCAATGGGTAGAAATATTTGGGAGGGCGATAGCATCACCCACTGTCCACTCTGATATCGCTCCATCCATGCCCGCTGTGGGATCACGTCTCCGATGGCGTCGAAGCCTTCGTAGGTGCCCACCACACCTTGATAATTAGCCGTGGCCGCAATCTCATCACGGATGTCGGCGGGATCGGTGCTGTCGGCTCGGTCAATGGCGGCGATGATGATATTGGCCGCATCATAGGCAAAAGCGCCCCACAATTGGGCCTCGTCCCCATAGTTGGCAAAACCGGCAGCCTGATAGGCCGCATTGAAGGTGGTGTACCCAGGCATGTCCTCAGTGGCTCGATAGTGCATACCGACATGGTCGTCTTCAGCCGCTGTTCCAGCCGCGTTCGCGTAGTCATCAAGCGATGACCTGTCATTGGTGAAGGAACTCCAGCCGATGATCACGTCGGTCATGCCTATGCCATCGGCGATGCTGCTCAGCAAGCCGGCATTGTTGGCATCCTCATCAACATAGAAGATAGCGTCTGGGGCCTCACCCTGGATGGTCGCCAGAGTGGATGCGAAATCCGCGGTAGAAGTAACTGTGCGCTGGCTGGTGATCGTGCCTCCCAGGCCGGTAAACGTGGTCTCCATCGCGTCGGCGGCGAAGCTCCCCCAAGAGCCTGCCCACTCGACGATTGCCACCTTTTCCAGGCCCAGCCAATTGCGAAAGTAATCGGCCAGCATAAGCACCGGCGTATCATCTCGCGAGATGACACGGAAGGTGGTTGCGTATCCCTGCTCAGTGACATCGGGCGCTGTCGTCGAGCCGCTGACGATGGGCACTCCGGCGGCGGCGTAATCAGGTTGGACAGCGATCGAGGCACCGCTACACGACGGCCCTACGACGGCCGCAACACCCGCAGCGAACAGGGTGTTGGCGGCAGCGATGGCCTGAGTTGGATCACACCCACTGTCGGCAGTGACCAAAGCAATCGTGTAGTTCGTTCCCCCAATGTCAACCCCACCTCCGGCGTTTATCTGATCTACTGCCATCTGCACGGCGTTCGTCTGACGCCATCCTATGCGATCGGCTCCGCCACTAGTAGCTGCAGATACGCCAATCGTGATGACCGAGCCGTTGCTCATCATGCCGGCATCCCGGTCAACAAACGCGGTTTCAACGGTAGACGCGCTGCTCGCACTAACTCCCCAGAATGCTGTCAACAACAGCGTTGCCAGCAACACTGATATGCCTACCACCAAAATCCGCGTATTCAATTGGGTGAACCGTCGGGTCTTCATCATTCTCTCCCTCCACATGCGATCAAGACGCAGCAGTCCCACGACGATAGCCACGGCGGCGTTTTGCACACTTGAACATGATTCTAAACGATTCTATTAGTGAGGGTGGAGCGCAGCTACATGAACGCTTTTGTCCCCGACCAACCGCAGAAGCTTCCTGTGCAGCTCGGGTGTATAGCGTGTGGATGAACTTGGAAACGCCAGGTCGTATCGGCCAGCATCTTCGTACACCTTGAAGGCGAAGCGATCGTTGCCCGGATAAGACGCGAGCAGCGCGTGGATGCGCCGCATGCGCCTGGTGTCTCGTTGTCGGTCTCCTGAGGAGCGCAGCATGATCGTGACCAGCGACGGCTCAGGTCCTTCCCACACTGCAAAGTAGTCGGGAAGAGTTTCCTGCGAAAAGCTCAGCTCTTCGCCGGGTGGACCCAATATAGGCGCCGGCGGCGCCTCCGCCGGGTGCGAGCCAACCGGATCTCTCAAGGGCAGCTCATCACTGCTGATCGGTACGCTGTCCACCACAGCAGGTTCTTCAATCGGGCTCTCGGCAGCGGGCGGCTCACCATTTCCTTCACCTGCGCCGAGAATTGCAACGACTTGAGGTGAATTCGGCTGTTGAGGCACACCCTGGGTGGGACGGCTAGGGCCAGGGTTGTC
>Ga0255055_10001002_pt1 | contig 21447 bp, 27 predicted proteins | sample JV7_2_27_MG_FD_188633 | JGI IMG/M metagenome (GOLD analysis project Ga0255055, IMG submission 188633) | Seawater microbial communities from Jervis Inlet, British Columbia, Canada - JV7_2_27 | ecosystem: Environmental > Aquatic > Marine > Inlet | place: Canada: British Columbia | collected...
GCTCGATGGGGATCTCTGCCTTCATCGTGGATCGGGAGGCTCCTGGCCTGACTGTGGGCAAGGCGTTCGAGAAGATGGGTTTGCGCAGCTCACCAATGAGCGAGCTCTTTTTCGATGGCTGTGTCGTTCCAGAAGAGAATCTGCTCGGAAGGCTCGGCAACGGGATGGCCATCTTCAATCATTCGATCGACTGGGAGCGTGCCTGCATTCTGGCGAGCGCCGTTGGGGCAATGCAACGCCAAGTAGAGGAATCCGTGGCATATGCGCGCTCCCGGTATCAGTTCGGTCAGGCCATCGGCAGGTTCCAAGCCGTAAGCCACCGTATTGCCGACATGCGAGTTCGCACCGACGCGGCCCGCCTCCTCCTCTACAACGCTGGGTTCGCCAAGCAGCAGGGGGTGAAAGCGCCGGCGGCGGAATCGGCGATCGCCAAGCTCTTCATCAGTGAAGCATGGCTCCAGAACAGTCTCGATGCCCTGCAGAACCATGGCGCCTATGGATACATGACGGAGACCGGTGTCGAGCGTGACGTGCGCGACTCGATCGCGGGCCGCATCTACTCGGGCACTTCAGACATCCAACGAAACATCATCGCGTCCAGCCTGGGGCTATGAAGTACCTCCTCCACCATCTCGTTGCGCAATCGGCGATGCGAGACGCCGATCGGGTCGCCGTCGTCGACGGAGAACGGTCAATCTCATACGGCGATCTCGAATTGGGCGCGAACCGCTTGGCTCATCTCCTGCACGACCTCGGCGTGCGTTCTGGAGACCGCGTCGGGATCTACCTCGAAAAATCGGTGGAGGCGATCGTTGGTATCTACGGGGTCATGAAGACTGGGGCCGCCTACGTGCCCCTCGATCCCAATGCCCCGGCAGCCCGATTGAGCTACATCGCGGCGGATTGTGGCATCACCACGTTGGTCACTGCTGTGGACAAGGCCACGGCCTGGCCAGCGTTGGCAGCCGCCGGCGCTCAGATCCGTCACATCGTCGCGCTCGATGCGCCCGAGGACTGGACGACCGAGTTGCCTCGAGGCGCTGTGATGACGACGGCGGCGGCGCTCGAAACATTCTCGGACGCCACGTTCCCAAGCGGCGCGACCGATCGCGATCTCGCCTATGTCCTGTACACCTCGGGTTCCACGGGCAGCCCCAAGGGTGTGATGCTCTCCCATCAGAACGGCATGGCATTCGTCGATTGGGCCGTCGCTGAATTCGCGGTCGGGCCTGGCGACCGCTTGTCGCAGTTCGCGCCTCTCGTCTTCGACCTCTCAACGTTCGACCTCTTCGGAGCGGCATTGGCCGGTGCCTCCGTACATCTCGTATCCCGGGCGACGACGATGTTCCCGAAGGAGGTGAAGCGCTTCATCGACGATCACCAGATTTCGGTGATGTACGCAGTGCCGTCGACGCTCACGCTCCTGACCCTGCGTGGCGGCCTCCAGGTCGGCGATCTTGGCAGCCTGCGAACCGTCCTGTTCGCTGGAGAGGTGTTCCCTACCAAACACTTGTCAGCGCTGATGCGTCTCCTTCCCGAGGTCGAGTTTGCCAACCTCTACGGGCCCACAGAAACGAACGTCTGCACGTTTTACCGGGTACCCGAAGCGCCGCAACCCGATGGGCCGCCGGTATCGATCGGACGCGCCATCGCCAACGACGAGACGATCGTAGTGAGAGAGGATGGGTCGATAGCAACGCCGGGCGAGGTCGGTGAACTCTATGTGCGCGGCGCCACTGTGATGCAGGGGTATTGGGGGGATTCGGAGCGCACCGCTCGCACTCTCGTCGCCAACCCTTTCACCAGCGAGCTGAACGACGTCGTCTACAAGACCGGCGATCTGGTGACCGAACGGCCGGACGGCAACTACACCTTCCTCGGTCGACGTGACAACCAGATCAAGAGTCGCGGCTATCGCATCGAACTTGGTGAGATCGAGGCGGCTCTCCTCGCCCATCCCCAGGTGCTCGAGGCTGCAGTTTCAGCAATCCCCGATGAGGTGATCACTAATCGGCTCCTCGCTCACGTCGTTGGCGACTCGAAGCTCACCGCCCAGGAGCTGACGCGCTTTTGCGCCGACAGGATCCCGAAGTACATGATCCCGGGGGAGTTCGAGTTCGTGAGGCAGCTGCCGAAAACGGCCACCGGGAAGATCGATCGCCACTTGCTGACACAAACAGCGCTAGAAAGGGTCATATGAGCACGGAGCCGAGGATCAAAGCGTTCATAATCGATGAGTTGCGGTTTCCCGGCAGCGCGGATGACCTCGACGATGACTATCCGCTGCTGGAGAAAGAGGTTCTCGATTCCATGGGGATCTTCCAGGTTGTTGGTTTCCTCGAGCGCGATTTCGGCATTGTCGTCGAGGACGAAGACCTCATCCCGAGCAACTTCGAGTCGATCAGCGGTATTGCTCGGTTCGTGGCGGCAAAGAAGGATGCGTAATCCTGCAGTCTCTTGCAGGCCTCACCGGCTACGCGTGACGATTGCGGATTGACCCGGGCGACATCAGTGCCGACATGGTCGCATCCGAACAGACTCGCCGGCGGCGACCGGGCTCACCGTGCATTGGTGCCGATCCGGGCGGATGGGGGGGGATCCTGTTCAAGCTACAGTCTCCCGACGCCGATGACGTTTGGCATGAAAGGGTCGGATCATCACGCACCCGTCATCACGGTCGGCAGGCCGTCTGAGGGGATCCTTCTGGCCGGACTTTTGAGTGTCGCAGCGCTTCTTGCTGTATTGCATGAGGTCTCCGTCCGTAGCGGCCTCGAGGTGCTCGAGAGCTACTTCGATCTCGCTCTCGAGCCGACGGTTCCCACCTGGTGGTCGTCTTTCCTGTTGTTGTTCTTGGGTATCCTCCTCGCTCTGCTGGCTCACGGGCAATCAGATCGCGATCATCGGTCTGCTCGCGCTCTGTACATCGGGTCGGCGATCGCCCTCTACTTCTCGCTAGACGAGGTTGCGACCCTACATGAGTCCGTCACCGGCGTCTTCGTGCGCTTCGAAGGGATCCCTAGGTTCCCGGGCGATCACGGCGTCTGGATATTCGCGTACGGGATTCTCGGATTGGCGATCCTTGCCTACATCGTGCCTGGCTTGATCAGCTTCGCCCGAGAAGAGCGGGCAGCGTCTGTCAAGTTCCTGGTCGGGGCGGGGCTCTTCATGCTGGGTGGCGTGGGGGTTGAGATTGTCGGGTACTTCCAGGGAAAACCTGTGCTCCTGGCCGAAACACTCGAAATGGTCGGGACGGCCGTCATGGTCTGGGCTACATATGGAGCGTTGCAGGGGAGGACGATCGAGTTTCCCTCACGGAGCTCCAGCACGACAGAGCCCCAGTCCCTTCGCTGATCAACAACCCGGCGATCGCCTCGGCGTGATCCCTCGACACCCGGCGGACGACGTTTCGATCGTCGGCACGCTACGAGAACCGGAAGTGTTTGATCGGCTCGCCCTGGTCGGCGATCTCCGTCATGGCCTCGATCCCGATGTCGAGATGGATGTCGGTCCAGGCGCGGGTCACCTCGGCGTCACTGTCCTCGGTCTTCACGCCCTCGGGCGTGAGAGGGACGTCGGAGACGAGGAGGAGGGCGCCGCGGGAGATCTCGTTGTAGTGCCCGACGATGAAGATGGTGGCCGTCTCCATGTCGATGGCGATTGCGGTGAGAGACTTGAGCTTCTCCAAGAAGGCATCGTCGTGTTCCCAGACTCGCCGGTTCGTCGTGTAGACAACGCCGGTGCGGTATTCGAGGCCACGGTCGAGGATCTTGTCCGAGACGAACTTGTGGAGCTTGAACGACGGCAAGGCGGGCACCTCGGGCGGGAAGTACTCGTCGCTGGTGCCCTCTCCGCGGATGGCGGCGACGGGGAGGATGAAGTGCCCGATCTCGGTGGAGCGCTTGAGGCCACCGCACTTGCCGAGGAAGAGTACGCCCCTCGGCTCGCGGGCGACGAGGAGATCCATGATCGTGGCCGCGTTGGCGGTGCCGAGCCCAAAGTTCACGATGGTGAGACCGTCCGAGTTCGTGGCGGCTTGCATGGCTCGGTCCTCGCCGGTGATGTCGCAGCCGCATCGCTCGGCGAACTTCTCCACATAGTTGTGGAAGTTGGTGAGCAGGATGTAGTCGCCGAAGTCGTCGACGGCCATGCCGGTGTAGCGAGGAAGCCAGTTCCTCGCGATCTCGAGTTTCGTCAGGTCGGACACACCGCGGAGGCTACAACTCGACCCGGTGCCGACCCACTCCGGCGTCGATGTGCGCAATATCCTGCGCCACCCAACGCCAGACGTCGGGGTTGTCGGTGGGCCCACCTGGATTTGAACCAGGGACCTCATCCTTATCAGGGATGATCGGGAAGCACCAGCTGTGGGGCATGCAGGCGATCCTCCTGCCACAACTGGGACTCCGCCTTTCGTCCATACCCGTCCGTTCGCGTCAGTTGTCGTTATCGCGCGGACTCCTGGCGGACTGAACCATGACTCGCCGCTGCCTGTTGCCCGTGTCTTCGCGGTTACTGGATGTGCAAGCCGCGGCGTGCTTCATGACCCTGTGGCGATGAGATTCGTAATCAAGACATCGTCGACCCTCGGCCCGTACGCCCTGTTCCGCGTCATCTCGAACGACGACGGTCTCGACATCCGCTACGACCGGTTCGACAACGAGACGATCCAATGGGTCGTCGACCCGCGCGCAATCGCCATCACCGGGATCGGGGGAGCGACCGAATACGATGACGTGTCTTCCTCGGAGGCGCGTCGCTGGATGAGGAGCCGCGGCTACGACCCGGACCTTCTGCGAGCGGATGTCCCCAGGGCCGCGCTACCGAGTTGCGGGGTTGACACCGGGGCAGCGAATAGAGCCGCCATGAAGGCCACGGTGACGCCAACACCCACCAGGCCCATGCCATCACCCGGCCGTCGATAGGCGACGGCTCCTACGATCACCGCAGCAATCGCGCCGATGAGCAAGGCTCGAAGGAATTCAGGGCTCGTGAGGAGCTCGATGGTGGCGGAGGACATTCGTTGGGCAATGTAGTCATTTCGGGTTGCGGCATCTGTGCGCACTTTCGTCACGCGATTCATCTCGACATCCTCGGCGGAGCTTCTGGTGGACCCAACCACGCGCGAAGAGCGTTGCGCCAGGACGGCACCGGTTCGCTTCGGATGACATCGCATGGGATCAAGACGTGGCAGACGGTGCGTTCGATGAGCCACTCGAATGAAACACTTCGCATGGCTGCATTCACGATCCCCCACGGCGCCTACAATCGTCGTCCGGCGGGATGAACGGGGGGGGAGATCCGCGATGCCAACCGAAACACCGGTGCGCCTTTTCGCCAAGGGTCCCAGCATGATGACCGAATTGGAGTCGACCGGCCACAGTGAGGTAGTTGGGTATTCGATACATAGCGCGCTCGTCGAGAGCACGATGGGAGTATCTCTCGGTGATCTGCCGGTTGCACCTGGACAGCGCATCCTGCTGGTCCAGATCAGCGAATCGGATGAGCCATCTGCCGACCTCGCTGCGCTCCGGGAGCATTGGGAGCACCTGGGTGCTTCCCTCGCCACCCATCGAGTCCATGGGGAAGAGGTCTGGTGGTTTGTGTCCGAGCAGTTCGAACAAGAGGAACAGCGGGACATCACCACCGACGTCGTCGATGTCACCGTGCGATGGTTCGACGAGTCGGCTGGTCCGGAAGTCGTCATCTGATAATGGACACGCCTGTCGTATTCCGTTCGGGCAACGACGACCTCTTCGGGATCGTGCGCTCACCAAGCTCGGGTGGCTCTGCGAGGGGTGTCGTGATCCTTCCCGGAGGGCGTTACGCGGTTTCGGCGGGTCGCAATCGGGTCGCGGTGCGACTCTCCGAACGTCTGGCAACGGCCGGATACCACGTGTTGAGGTTCGACTATCACGGCATCGGTGACAGCAGCGGTACCGTCGGCGAGTTCCGGCTCGACCGGCCATTCGTCGAAGATCTGGAAGCTGCAGCGGATTGTCTCAGGAGTTTCGGAGTAGAGAGCCTCACTCTCGTTGGTGACTGCTTCGGCGCCCGTATCGCGCTCGCTGGCGTCGACCGGGTGCCGGGTGTGCATGCGCTCGTACTCGTCTCTCTCCCCCTCCGTGACTATGCGCGTGGTGAGGGCAGCGCCGTGAGGTTGGCCGAGCGCGAAAGCATCGTGCAGTACACGCGCAAAGGGTTCCGCGCCGATGTGTGGCGTTCGCTACGGAGCCCAGCGCGGCGACGTACCTACAGAATCCTGATCAGAACGAAGACCAGACAGATGATGCGTTCGATCTCAGCCGGCGGCACGCCAGATCCGTGGTTGAGTGGAAGGGTGATCGATCAGTTCGGCCGGGTGTCGAGCGCAGGGGTACCTGCCCTGGTGCTGTACGGCACGGATGAGGACGACTTCGCTGATTTCGAGCGCGCTCGGCGCGGAGCGTTGGGTCCTGTGCTGGCACGATCGCCGCGGATCGAGGTCGAGACCGTCCCCGGCCATGTGCACGCGTTCCGATCCGTAGCGGTCCAGGAGCAGTTCCTCGACATTACGACCCGATGGGTTCGTCGCAATGATGCAGAGCATTCGGAGGCTCCCTGATGGATTTCTCGTGGAGCGAGGAGCAGCGCCAACTGGAGGAATCCGTGATCTCGTTTTCCAGGCGCGAGCTGCGCGCCGAGTCGAGCGGCGAGGAACACGAGTTCTCGCGCGAGGTGTGGCGGAAGTGCGCTGCGTTCGGATTGCAGGGCCTCCCCATCCCAGAGGAGTACGGTGGACAGGGCGCAGACGCGCTCACAACGATGCTGGCCCTGGAGGCGCTCGGCTACGCCTGCACCGACAGTGGCCTCATCTTCTCGATCAACGCTCACGTCTGGTCCGCAGCAATGCCGATCCTTCGCTTCGGGACCGAAGCCCAGAAGCGTCAGTATCTGCCCGGCCTCTGCGATGGGACGCTCATCGGAGTGCAGGGCATGACCGAACCGGAGTCGGGATCCGACGCCTTCGGTCTCAGAAGTCGAGCCACTCGACGAGATGCGGAGTTCCTCCTCACCGGCACGAAGACCTTCATCACAAATGCTCCGATCGCCGATGTCTTCATCATATTCGCCTCGACCGACCCGGCGCTCGGCTCGATGGGGCTCTCGGCCTTCATCGTTGATCGGGAGGCTCCTGGTTTGACCGTGGGCAAGACGTTCGAGAAGATGGGCCTGCGGAGCTCACCAATGAGCGAGCTCTTTCTCGATGGCTGTGTCGTTCCCGAAGAGAATCTGCTCGGGAAGCTCGGCAACGGGATGGCCATCTTCAACCACTCGATCGACTGGGAGCGTGCCTGCATTCTGGCGAGTGCCGTTGGGGTAATGCAGCGCCAGGTGGAGGAATCCGTGGCGTATGCGCGGTCCCGCTACCAGTTCGGCCAGGCCATCGGCAGGTTCCAGGCCGTGAGCCATCGCATTGCCGACATGCGAGTTCGCACCGAGGCGGCCCGCCTCCTCCTCTACAACGCTGGGTTCGCCAAGCAGCAGGGGGTGAAAGCACCTGCTGCGCAATCGGCGATCGCCAAGCTCTTCATCAGCGAAGCCTGGGTCCAGAACAGCCTCGATGCCCTGCAGAACCACGGCGCCTATGGATACATGACGGAGACCGGTGTCGAGCGTGACGTGCGTGACTCGATCGCGGGCCGCATCTACTCGGGCACTTCAGATATCCAGCGAAACATCATCGCGTCCAGCCTGGGGCTATGAATCAAACGGCCGAGGGAGCTCCTCCGCAGCGATGTGCGTGTAGGTCCTCAGCGTCACTGTCGGGTCGACGTGACCGAGGTACGCCTGGACCTGTGGCACCGTCCATCTGTTGACAACGAACAGCCGCGTCGCCAGCGTGTGACGCAGGTCGTGAGGCGTGACGTCACCGATATCGGCGGCGGCGACGATCCGCCGCCATGTCCTTGTCCGCCAGTTGTCGTAGCGCACCACGCCGCCTCGCGGCGCGGTAAACAGCCACCCATCGAGGGACGCGACTGTCTGGCCTCTGACGTGGCGTCTCAGGCGACCGTCGACGTCCGGTGATAGCGGGATCGTTCGGGAGCCGTCGCGGCCCTTCACCGGGCGCAGACCCTACCGTCTGGACATGGATCCGCCGATGTGCAGCGTTCCGCTCTGAAGGTCGTCGCGGCTCAAGGCTTGTCTGGCGCAGGTGATCGACCCCAACGGGATCGGCATATCGTGTACGAGGCTCAGTCACTTCCTTTGTGCCGCTTCGAGATCCGCCGGCTCCCAACCCATCTCGTCAAACCACCGGGCTCCGATGTCGCGGTTGACGGGAAAGGCCTGGTTCATCACGCCTGAGAAGAAGATCATCTTGTTTCGTTGCAGGATCTCGTCGCCCAGCTGTTCCAGCTCCCGCGCCCGCTCTTTCTGATTCGTGATGCAATCGACTTCGTGTACTACATCGATGAAGTCCAGGGCGTCGTCAATTCTCGCATTGTATGCCTTGACCGAAGAGGAAGGCAGCATCCCCGATTCGGCCTTCGCTTCCATCAATGCGCGCACTGCCTTGAAGCCAACGTGTACCAGGTCGCTTCTACTCAGCCATTCTGTCTCGTAGTTGATCCGGTTGATGATGGAGGCCCGCTCCATTCCCAATCGGTGCTGCTCGATACTGCGGTGAAAGACCCGGTAACCATGCTGATCTGGATTCTCGAAGAAATTCGACGCCGGATCCAATAAGGGAATCATCGGGCAGATCATTGGGTTGACACGCATTCCCTTGAATTTCTCCAAGAGCCGTTGGCAGTATTCCACCGTTCCTTTGACCGACGCTTCGTCTTGCTCTGGCATACCGATGAAGTACCAGACGTCGATCGCATGGATCCCAATATCGAGAGCCTTCTCTATCCATTGCTCGAGTTCCCCATTCGTATATACGCCACGCCCGGACAACCTGGCGACCCTGGGATCGTGGCTCTCCGGCGAAAGGGTGATGGTCGTGCGGTCGTTGGCGCTCGCCATTCGCTCCAGAACATCGTCGTTGGTCAGGCGAAACTGCTCGTAGCTGACGGATCTGAGCTGGGTGCGGCCGATCTGGTCGAGGAAGTGTTCCATTCCCTTCTTGGGCTCGGTGTACGAGCCGACTGAGTAGAAATGGTAGCCCTCGGCGTCGGGACGCGCCGTGGTCGTACCGATCTCGAAGGTGACCTCGGACTGCGGTTTCCGGGCGATCGCATGTCTGACCTGGTTGATCCTGCGAAATGAATCTCTCGAGCCGCCGCACCAGCCACAGTTGTAGACACAGCCCGCGTTTTGGGTCGAGAGAAGCTCGCGAATGGGAAACGTTTCGGTGACGATCTCGTTCGGTGGTTCCGACCAGTCGATACCGCAGCCGAAGTCCTTGGGGGTATACGAGAAGCCGTTGTCAGTGGGCTCTCCCCCCGTCGATTTCCACAACAGGTTGGGAACCTCCCGAGGCTCGCGACCCTGCTTGATCGCATGCAACAATCCAGCCATCGGTTCGTGCGTGTCATAACCCCGCATGACCATGTCGATGTACGGATATCGAATCAGCTGGTCCGCGTAGTAAGTCGAAGAAATCCCACCGAAGATCACGGGGATGTCCGGCCGGATCTGCTTGATTCTCTTGGCCACCGCCAGGCTGCCCTGGACATGCACCATCCAGTGAAGGTCGAGCCCGAGCAGCTTGACGTCGATGGCGTCGATCAGTGCATCGACGTCGAGCTTCGGGTAGCGCAACAAGATGGTACTTAGGTTGATCAACCTCACGTCATGGCCGCGACTCGACAGATACTGCTGCAGGGTCTTGAAGCCCACCGCGAAACCGTCACGATCATGACAAGATGTTGTGGTCACTGGAGCTAACCGGATACCCCCTTTGAGCACATTTCCCGATCAGAGCGATCTCGTCTTCACTGCACCTCTCGGAGGCCCGCTCCGCAGAACCAACTTCCGTCGCCGCGGGTGGCTCCCGGCCGTGGGTGCATCCATCGGGCTGCCGTTCACGTTCCACGACCTGCGCCATACGCATGCAGCGCTCCTGATCGGAGAGGGGGCCCATCCGAAGGTGATCCAGGAAAGGATGGGACATGCCTCAATACGAGTGACCCTTGACACCTACGGACATCTCTTCGAAGGATTGGATGTGGCTGCTGCCGATTCCCTTGATGGTCTATTCGAACGGTCGAGAGGTATCGAGGTCGGAGTGGGCCGAGCGATCAAGCTGAGCGGGTATCGCTAACCCATTGGATGTCGGGTCCCGCTGCGGGTGCGTCACCTTGCTGCGGGAACCCCGTCTTCGAACGCATGTACGGGTGGGTTGACGTTCAGATGCGGACCGCTCGCGGACTCTCTTCGGTATTGCCGCCGCTCGCAAGGACGTTCAACGACAGCGACCCCTTGCCGCGCAAGGAGTCTCCTCTGTGGGCCCACCTGGATTTGAACCAGGGACCTCATCCTTATCAGGGATGCGCTCTAACCGGGCTGAGCTATGGGCCCGAACTGGAAGTCGAGGATCGGGAATCTTACAGGGGTGTTGGCTCGGTCGGCTCCGAAACCAGAGGTTCAGACGAGCTCGCGTTCGAGGGGGTCAGCCGGCGCCTGGCGAGCCCAGCCTGGAGGTCACGTGGTCGACCGCTGCCTCCGGCTCATCGGTGGCGTAGAAATAGCGCCGATCCGCCTCGTCGATCGTGGTTTCAGCCAACAGCGACTCGGTGACGAAGTGAGTGATCGGGTTCCAGAAGCCTGTTCCCATCAGCACCAGCGGGAAGTCCAACATGATGCCCGTCTGCATGAGAGTGGCCGTTTCGAAGACCTCGTCGAGGGTCCCGAAGCCGCCGGGCATGAGGACGAACGCCTGTGAGTACCGAACCAGCATCACCTTGCGGGCGAAGAAGTGGCGGAAACGGATCTCGCGATCGATGTACGGGTTGCTCGTCTGCTCGTTGGGGAGTGCGATCGTGCATCCGAGCGACAGTGCCCCAACGTCACGGGCCCCGCGATTGGCCGCCTCCATGACTCCGGGACCGCCGCCCGTCATGACCGCGAAGCCGGCCTCACCGAACGACGCCGCTGCCCGGCGAGCAAGCCGGTAGTAGCGGTGATCTTCCTCGAACCGGGCAGACCCGAACACCGTGACACAGGGTCCGAGGTCACGAAGGGCCTCGAAGCCGGTGCGAAACTCCTCCGCGATCACCTCGAGCCTGGCGTCGTCGGCCTCCCGGCTGCGGTCACCTTGTCGTAGTACGAGGTCGAGGAGTTCTCGTTCCTTCGAATGCGTCAAACGGCGATCTTCTCCGTCGATTCGGCGAGGACGATCGGTATGGATCGGCGCCGACCGACGATGAAGTAGGCCACGGCTCCCGGAGGGACCGCGCCGATGACACGCCACAACACCTTGGGCCCGCGAACCATCGCGTCCGGCCGTCTCCGCAGGTCACGTTGGGCGAGAAAGATGATCACTGCACCAACGATCCAGCCGATGACCATCCTGGCCATCCGCTGTCGGGAGTCCCTGGGCGGCTCCTCGGGCTCTTCCTCGTACGTCACACCAGCTCCTCGGTCGGGTCATGCCAGTGTGGCCGAAACAGCTTTGATCCGATAGGGGAGTTCGACTCGCCCTCAACCAAGACCTCAGAGGCCTGGTCGCGTCCCGGCTCCAGCGAAAGCCGAGGGACCCTACGATGTCCGAGGTGTCCTACACGGTTCTGTCACACACGGCCGATACCGGAATCGAAGCTTCCGCACCCAGTTTTGGTGAACTCCTCGAGCAGCTGGCGATGGGTATGTTCAGCATCATCGCCAATGTCGGGGACCGTTCCCTCGATCGGGAGATCGAGCTCACCATCGATGCCGACACGCCCGATGATCTCGTGGTCGACACGCTCTCGGAGCTGCTCTACCGAGCCGATGTCGACGATGTGCTCTTCGGCGAGTTCACTGTCGACGTCCAGGATGAGTGGCGGATCCACATCGCAGCCCGCGGCTTCGACGCTCGCGGTGTCGAGTTGGCGGGTCCGCCCATCAAGGCGGTTACGTATCACGACCTGGTCGTGCGTCGCTCGGACGGAACCTGGCTCGGGAGGGTGTTCTTCGACGTTTGAGGGTTCCCGTCGTTTCTGGGAACCTCGCCTCTAGTCGGGCGGTCCCGTGCCTGTCACACTCGGCAGATGGCATTGACGCGCCTGTCCGCTGTGTCGTGGGAGCTCTCCCGGACCGGAGGGATGCTCGTGCCGGGGCGCGTATTCGCCTCAGGTGTGTTGATGGAGTCCGTGATGGAGGACCGCGCCACCGACCAGGTGGCCAACGTGGCCTACCTGCCGGGGATCGTTGAGGCGTCGTTCGCCATGCCGGACATTCATTGGGGTTACGGCTTTCCCATCGGTGGGGTTGCCGCCACGAATGTCGATGAGGGCGGTGTCGTCTCTCCAGGAGGCGTCGGATTCGATATCTGCTGCGGCGTGAGACTCGTCGCGTCGCGCTTCAGCGAGGCGGATTTCGATTCGCGACGGGAAACGCTGATGGCGGAGCTGGATCGGCGGATACCTCGTGGGCTCGGCGCAGGAGGGATCGCCCCGACGAGCCTCGTCCCTGTGGTGCTGCGCAGAGGCGCCGCCGCTGCGGTTGCGGCGGGGTATGGCCGGGCGGAGGATCTCGATCGGTGTGAAGAGGGCGGCACGTCACCGGGTGCCGATCCGTCGGCAATGAGTTCCCAGGCTCTCAATCGAGGGAGTCGTCAGCTGGGATCGCTGGGCGCCGGCAACCACTTTCTCGAAGTGCAGGTCGTCGATGCCATCCACGACGAGGCCGCGGCGCGTGTGTTCGGTCTCGGTCCCGGCATGGTGGTTGTAATGATCCATTGCGGCTCACGCGGTCTGGGCCATCAGACCTGCACCGACCAGTTGCGTCTCATGGGCCCGGCGATGAGTCGCCACGGCATCACCGTGCCGGATCGACAGCTCGCTTGTGTCCCGGTCCAGTCGCACGAGGGCGAGCATTACCTGGGAGCCATGGCGGCCGCGGCGAATTTCGCCTGGGCGAACCGCCACATCCTCGCTCACGAGGCCCGCGAGGCGTTTGCGGCAGCATTCGGCATCGCTACGACCGAGCTCGGCATGGACCTGGTGTTCGACGTGGCGCACAACCTGGCGAAGATCGAGCAGCACTGCGTCGCTGGTCGGTCGATCGATCTGTGTGTGCATCGCAAGGGTGCGACTCGTGCGTTTGGACCCAGCCACCCGGACCTCCCTGATGATCTGGCAGCAGTGGGCCAGCCGGTCCTGATCCCGGGAAGCATGGGCACCGCATCGTGGGTGTTGCGGGGCACCGCGGAGAATCCGGCCTTCGACTCGGCCGCTCACGGCGCCGGACGCGTGATGAGCAGGAAGAAGGCGAAGCAACGCGAGCGAGGTCAAGACGTGCGCCGGAAGTTGGAAGAGGCGGGCATCTCAGTTCGTCCCGGATCGGTCCGCCTCCTCGCCGAGGAGGCTCCGTACGCCTATAAGGATGTGGACGAGGTCGTCGACGTCTGCGAGCGTGCCGGCCTCGCCGCCAAGGTCGCCAGGCTGCGTCCCCTCGGCGTCGTCAAGGGCTGATCGGGTAAACCGAGAGGGCTCAGAGGTCGTCGAGTTCCTGTTCCTTCTCGACGACCTCTTCGCCGGGGAGTTCCTGCTGGAAGGACTGTGCCGCGATACCGCCCCCACCAGGTCCGACGACCTCCTGTTTGGGTGCCACGACAGATCCCTTCACCGTGACGGCGTAGATGACCATCACCCCGAGGGCAACGACCACGAAGCCCCAACCTGGATAGACGGGGATCGTGAACAAGCCGTTGATCACCATCGCAGCTCCCGCGATGACGCCGACGATCCGAGCCCATGTGGCGGCACGCAGCAGACCGATCGCTCCGGCAACGAGGAGGACGCCGATGGCGAGGTTGATCCAGCCGATGGCCTCGATCGGAAGCGCGAAGTCGCCGTCGGAGTTGAGCTGCACCCAATCCGGATTGAAGGCGAAGGTCATACCGGTCGAGAAGTTCGTCACGCTGGAGACAAACATCATTGTCGCGGCGAAGATCACCCAACCGGAGGTACCGCGTGTGTCATCGCTAGTCATGAACCTCTCCTTCGCGAGCCGCTCGTCGCAACCTTAGAGAGGGTCGTGACGCCAAGGACGCCGCAAGGCGCTCAGACGTCCGCGACCTCATCGCCGTGGACCGCCAGCCCGTAGATCACCAGCACGTTCAGCGCCAGAACCACGATCCCCCACAATGGGAAGATCGAGATCGTGAACAGTGCGTTGATGGCGGCGAGCGAGGCCACGATGATGCCGACGACCCGTGCCCAGGTCTGGCCGGTGAGGACGCCCCACGCGGCAATGATCAGGATGACCCCGGCGATCAGCGTGATCCAGCCCCAGGCCGTCAGATCGAGGAGCCACGCGCCATCTGTAGTGAAGACGACCCAGTCGCTGTTGAAGACCATCGCCAAGCCGTAGATGACTTTGAACACGCCGGCCAGTGCCAGCATCGTGCCGGCGAAGATCACCCATCCGCTCGTTTCGTCGAATGAACGTGTCGTCATGCGCTTCCTCTCTCGTATTGGCTACCCAGTATCGTTGGACTCCACCGCGGCATCTTGGGTTTCGCGCTTTGGGACGACTACCGTCGAAAGTCCCCAATTCGATTCCGACTGACCCGGAGGTTCGCCATGAAGTGGTTGCTCTTCTTTCATGCGCTCGGCGCCATCATCTGGCTGGGCGGCAGCATCTACATCGAGGGTCTGATGGCCGGCGCGGCCCGGACGAAGGATCCGCGGACGATCATGCGGACCGCCCAGCGTGTGATCGAGACGAACAAGACGCTGTTCATCGTGGGCCCGTTGCTCGTACTCGTCTTTGGCACCTGGCTGACGATCGACCTCTGGGGCTTCCGCGAGGGGTTCGAGCAGATCTGGGTCAGCCTCTCCCTGCTGCTCACGCTGGTGGGTATCGGATTGGGCATCTTCTTTTTCGTGCCGAAGGGCAAGGAGTTCGAGGGGTTGGTCGCGGAGCGGGGTCTGGAAGACGACGAGGCGGTCGCCCTCGGTCGGCGCATCGGCTCGATGGGTCATGTGAGCACGCTCGTGATCTTCGTCGTGTTCATCCTCATGATCTTCCAGCCGGGATAGCGTCTCCGGAGGCTGGAATGCCCGGATCGGTACAATCGAGGCATTCCTGGGGACGTAGCTCAGTTGGGAGAGCGCCTGGTTTGCAACCAGGAGGTCGTCGGTTCGAGTCCGATCGTCTCCACGCCCAGCGAGGCACGCCCAAGGCGCCAAGACAAGTGAGGAGCCGCTGATGCGCAATGCTGTGATCGTCGATGCCGTCCGCACGCCCGTCGGGAAGCGAAACGGCTTGTTGAAGGATTGGCACCCCGTCGACCTGGCTGCCGAAACGCTCAAGGCGCTTGCCGAACGGAACAGCCTGGATCCGGAGTTGGTGGACGACGTGATCATGGGCTGTGTGTCCCAGGTCGGCGAGCAGACCTACAACGTCGGCCGTAATGCGGCCCTCGGGGCGGGCTGGCCGGAGTCGGTCCCGGGCGTCACCGTCGACCGGCAATGCGGTTCGTCACAGCAGTCGGTGCACTTTGCCGCCCAAGGCGTCATGGCAGGGGCCTACGACATAGCGGTGGCCGCCGGTGTCGAATCGATGACTCGGGTGCCGATGGGCATCACGTTCTCCCAGGGGCCCGGTATCCCGTTTGGGGAACAGATGCGAACCCGGTACAACGACGGGCTCGTGCCCCAGGGCATCTCGGCCGAGATGATCGCCGAGAAGTGGGGTCTCACCCGGGAGGATCTCGACCAGGTCGCGTACGACTCGCACATGCGCGCCGCCAGGGCGACCGAGGAGTCCCGCTTCGACGGCCAGATCGTTCCGATCGAGGTGAAGACCGAGGACGGGTTGGTGGAGACCATGACCCGCGACCAGGGCATCCGCCCGACGACCACGCTGGAGACACTTGCCGGCCTCAAACCTGCCTTCAAGGAGGACGGCGTCGTTACGGCCGGGAACTCGTCACAGATCTCCGATGGCGCCTCGGCACTGCTGATCATGACCGAAGAGAAGGCCAAGGAACTCGGGCTCCAGCCCAAGGCACGCTTCGTGACGTTCTCGCTTGCCGGGACCGATCCGATCCTCATGCTGACGGGTCCGATCCCCGCGACGAAGAAGGCACTCGAGAAGGCAGGGCTCTCGCTGAGCGACATCGACCTGTTCGAGGTCAACGAGGCCTTCGCTGCGGTGATCGGCGCCTGGCTTGCCGAGACCGGTGCCGATTGGAACAAGACCAACGTCAACGGCGGGGCGATCGCGCTGGGTCATCCACTGGGAGCCAGCGGAGCCAAGCTCATGACCACCCTCGTTCATGAGTTAGAGCGCACCGGCGGCCGTTACGGTCTGCAGACCATGTGCGAGGGTGGCGGAACGGCAAACGGCACGATCATCGAGATGATCTGATGGGCGCCGTCCTGGTCGCAGCCGCGATCGGGATCGTCATTGTCATCGGCACCGTGTGGACCGTGCGGTTCATTGCCCATGGTCCGCCTCCCGACCCGGATCTCGAGAGCATCGAAGAGGTCGAGGCGCACTACGTGTGCTCCGTCTGCGGGATGCGCCTCACCGTGACCCACGCCCAGGGAGGGGACCCGGAGCCCCCGAAGCACTGTCGCGAGGAGATGATCCCCGCCCCCTGACCGAAAACCCCGTTTTGGCGTAACTGGACACGGATATTCGTGTCCAGTTACGCCAAAACGAGAAAGATCTTCAGCGGTAGTTGAGGGTCATTGCGAAGCCGACGGCGATGCCCGCCAGACCCGAGACCAGGTAGACGTTGCTCGTCCCCCCCGGCAGCACGCCGACGTAGTTGATCACGATCACCGCCACGCCAACACCCATGAGACCGAACATGAGCGCCACGTACCAAGCGGGCGAGGGCCCTTTCGTCTTGGCTGGTTCCGTGGTGCGGGGAGGCGGCGCCGGGCGCTTCTTCGCCTTCTTTCTACCCTTCGACACTGGCATGTCAGGGAGGCTAGTCCCGCGGCCGATACACCCAAAGAAGATCCGGCATCATGGACGTGTTGGCGACCATCTGGAAGCGAATACTCCCTGCACCGGTACGCTGACGCACGGCAGTCATGGACGAATCACTCAGCACAACGACAAGGACGACCAGGGCCCGCTCCGGGACCGGGATCGTGGTCAAGACCATCCGCGGAATCGGTTGGGCGAGTCTCGTCGTCGGTCTGCTCATCCTGGGCTTCGTCGCCCAGCAGCTCTTCGTCACCTCGTGGTTCGCCGACCGCAACCAGGTCCAACTCGAGGAGCAGGCACAGGAGTATTTCGATGCCACCGCCGCCGGGGTCGAAGAGGTTCCGTACATCACGCCGCTACCGGGTCAACAGTCACGAACCGGTTCCGGCGGATCGGTGCCGGCCGAAACGCCGAACTCCATCGACGGTGGACCGCGGGCGACGATCCTCGTCGAGCCTGCGCCGCCGGTCCACCAGGCGTTCGCCATTCTCCGGATCCCGAAGCTCGATAAGCTCAGGGACGGGTGGACGGTGGTGGAGGGAGTGGAGCGCTCCGACCTGAGGAACGGCGCCGGCCACATGACCCACACCCCCGTTCCCGGCCAGCCGGGTAATTCTGTGATCTCGGGGCACCGCACGACATACGGAGCGCCCTTTCACGATTTCGACAAGCTCGAGCCGGGCGATGTGATCGAGGTGGAGACTGCCATCGGTATGCACACGTTCGTCGTTCGCGAGATCGTGATCGTGAAGCCGACCGAACTGTGGGTGACGGCTCCACGCGATGGGGCCTGGCTCACGCTCACCACCTGCCATCCGAAGTTCTCTTCGCGCCAGCGCCTCGTCGTGTTCGCCGAGCTCGTCGACGGTCCGAACGCCGCCGCTATCTTGGGCGCATGAGGCGCTTCATCGCCGTCCTCCCCGGGCCGACACCGGTGAAGTACGCGCTCGCGGTAGTCATCGTCTTGATCGCTCTGGTGGCACTGTTCTTCATCTACGACTGGATCGGCGCCAACCTGCTCGATACCGGCGGCACGATCCAGTGAAGGTCCTCGTTCTCGACAACTACGACTCCTTCACTTACAACCTCGTGCAGTACCTCGGTGAGCTGGGTGCCGAACCTGTCGTATTTCGCAACGATGTTCTTCCCCCCGATGAGGCGCTGGCCATGGAGCCCGATCGCCTCGTGATCTCCCCTGGGCCGGGTCGGCCTGAGAATGCCGGCTATTCGGAGCGCTACGTGCGTGTACTCGGACCGCTGGTGCCGACCCTCGGCGTCTGTCTCGGACTCCAGGCGATCGCGACGGCCTTCGGTGGAGCGATCAGTCGTGCCCCCGAACCGCGCCACGGCAAGACCTCGATGATTTCCCATGACGGTGAGGGAGTGTTCGCCGGGTTGCCCGACCCATTCGAGGCGACGCGATATCACTCGCTGGCCACCGTCGATGTCTCCGACGAGCTCATGGTCACTGCCCGTTCAGAGGATGGGGTGATTCAGGGCCTTCGCCATCGCACCCTCCCGATCGAAGGTGTGCAATTCCATCCGGAGAGCGTGTTGACGCTCGAAGGCGAGGCACTCCTGGCCAACTTCCTTGGGAAGGGGGCTTTTCCGGATCGGGGGAAGACTCCTCAGTCGGCCGGCCGGTAGACCCCACCGTCGTCGGTGATGAGACCCTCGGAGACGAGGTCCTCGATCGCCATCTCGATCTCGGCCGTCGGGAATCCCGTCTCCCTCCGCAGGGACTCGAAGCGTTGCGGACCGCGTACCACGGAGCGGACGATGGCGCCCCGGAGTTGGCGGGCCGAGCCTTCGAAACGCGCTTGCGCAGTGGCCGCCTCGTACCCGTCGGGGCCGGAGCACCACGCGGTGACGGGACACGATTCACACCGCGGCCCGCGCGGGCGGCACACGGTGGCGCCCAGGTCCATCATTGCCTGGTTCCAGGCGCTGGCTTGTTCTGCGATCGCATCCTGAGCAGCCGCCATCAGCGCGGCCCCATCGAGTGGCTCACCGTGCCACCGGCTGAGCACGCGGCGCAGGTTGGTGTCGACCGCCGGGATCCGCTGGCCGAGAGCGAACGAGGCGAGGGCAGCGGCCGTGTACGGGCCGATTCCCGGCAGCTCCTGGAGCCCGGCGACGTCGGTCGGCCAGCCTCGATCGACGATCACCCTGGCAGATTCCCTGAGCCGCTGGGCCCGGATGTTGTAGCCGAGACCGGACCAGGCGGCGAGGACATCACCGAGGGGTGCGGCTGCAAGATCCTCGACCCGAGGGAAGCGCTCGATAAATCTCTCGTAGTGGACGACGACGCGTGTGACCTGAGTCTGCTGCAGCATGAACTCGGATACCAGCACCTGGTAGGGATCGGTTGTAGAGCGCCAGGGAAGATCTCGGCTGCGGATCTCGTACCAGCCCAACAGGGCCTCGTTGCGTTCCTCGGCGAGCGAGTTCGCGGTGGTCACGGCGCCGCCGTGGTTGTGGTGGTCGGCACCGTGGTTGTGGTGGTCGGCGGCGGGAGTGGCTCTCCGTAGACGGTGACCTCGAGAACAGTGCCTTCGTCGACCTCAGTCCCCGCGTCCGGCAGCTGGGCATCGACGAGGCCCTCCTCCTCTGGAGTGGGTGCCGGATTCGGTGCTCCGAGCACGACGAAGGACAATCCGGCTGCGTTGGCGGCTTCCTGGGCCTGCTGCTCGGTCAGGCCGACGACCATCGGGACGATCACCTTCCGAACGACGCCGAGCTTGACGACGACCTCCGTTCCAACGTCGACGGTTTCCCCGGCACCGGGTGATTGCTCGGCGATGTTGCCGATGAGGCCACTGTCCAGGGCCACCTCGACGGTCTCTGAACTGACCGTGAGGATGAGCCCGAGCGTGTTGAGTTCCACCTCTGCCTGACCCGTGCTCTGGCCGACGATGTTGGGGACATCCACGGGTTCGGGCCCCTTCGAGACGTACACCCTCACGGTGACCTCTGCGGGAACGACCTCCCCGGCGCGCGGCTCGGTGCGTATGACGAACCCGGGGAGCACTTCGAATGAGAACTCTTCCTCCTCGGCGATGTTCGTGAACCCGTCCCGTTGCAGTTGAATCACTGCGTTTTCGGCAGAGAGTCCTGTGACGTCGGGGACGACCAGGGTCGACGGACCGCTCGATACCGTGAGGTCGACCGGAGTACCGGGTGGCTGGGTGGTACCGCCCTCTGGGCTCTGGTCGGTGACGATGCCGGCCTCGGTCTCGACGGTCACCTCGTAGGTGACGACGCCGACGGTGAAGCCCTGCTCCTCGATGCGCCGGCGTGCATCGGCTTCCGTCTCTCCGGTCACGTTGGGCACATTGAACTCCTCGACGCCGGCCGAGACGTAAACGTCGACGGTCGAGCCCTTGTCCACGTCTGTGCCGGCAGGCGGATCGGTGCGGATCACCACGTCCGGCGGAATCGTGACGCTGTTTTCGCTGATCGGCTTGACCTTGAGATCGAGAGCCTGGAGCTCCTCGAACGCCTCGACTGCCGGCTTGTTGGACACATCGGGAACGGCGACGGTTTCCGCGATGGGCGATCCCCCCGCCAGAAGGCGCCACAGAATGAAGATGCCAACGCCCAGCACCACGAGCAATCCGATGACTGCGGCGGCGTAGGTTGCCTGGCTTCGCTCCTCGGTCGGCTGGTACGAAACCACCCGCGCCGTTTCATCGGGCGGCACCGTCGCCGGTGGAGTCGTGATGAGCGCAGTCGCCGCAGCGGCAGCCAGCGCACCGGCAGCCACCGGCTGGCGACCGGCGAGATAGAGGAGCAAGTCCTCTCGCATCGCATCGGCGGTCTGGTAGCGCTCGGCCGGTCCCTTCGCCATCGCTCGTTCGACGACGGCTGCGAGATCGGATGGGACGTCCGGGTTCACCTGATCCGGAGGGAGGGCGTACTCGGACACGTGCTGGTAAGCGACGGCGACGGGGCTCTCCCCAGTGAATGGAGGCTTGCCGGCGAGCATCTCGTACAGCACGACTCCAAGGGAGTACACGTCCGAACGTCCATCGGCGGGGAGGCCCTGGGCCTGTTCCGGGCTGAAGTACGTCGCAGTGCCGATGACCGCCCCGGTACGGGTGAGCTCCTCGGAGTCGTCGAGGGCTCGAGCGATCCCGAAGTCGGTGACCTTCACGCCGCCGTCTCCGGTGATCATGATGTTGCCCGGCTTGATATCGCGGTGAAAGACGCCTGCTTGGTGAGCAACCGTTAGTGCCGCGGCTGCCTCGCTCGCGATCTCTGCAGCGCGTCTCGCCAATAATGCACCCTCGGACTTGAGGATCTCCCGCAAGGTACGCCCCTGGATCAGCTCCATCACCATGAAGTAGGTGTCGTCCTCTTGACCCC
>Ga0255055_10001003_pt1 | contig 21443 bp, 18 predicted proteins | sample JV7_2_27_MG_FD_188633 | JGI IMG/M metagenome (GOLD analysis project Ga0255055, IMG submission 188633) | Seawater microbial communities from Jervis Inlet, British Columbia, Canada - JV7_2_27 | ecosystem: Environmental > Aquatic > Marine > Inlet | place: Canada: British Columbia | collected...
GCTCCACGAGAAGTCCATCAGGAAGCTCCCAGTTGCTCTGCATCATTGCGACGAACCCAGCGGGTTGCAATGTCAAGAAACTGCTTCTGGACCGCGACGGATCGGAACGCGTGCACATGGCCGGGGACGGTCTCGACCTCGATCCGCGGCGATCGTGCCAGCGCAGGACCCAACGCTCCGCGCCGGGCGCGCTCGAAATCAGCGAAGTCGTCCTCATCCGTGCCGTACAGCACCAGGGCAGGTATCCCTGCACGCGACACCCGGTCGAACTGATCGATCACCCTTCCGCTCAGCCACGGATCTGGCGTGCCGCCAGATGCCACCGAACGCATCATCTGTCTGGTCTTCGTTCGGATCAGCATCCCGTAGGTACGCCGGCGCGTTGGGTTCCGTAGCGATCGCCACACATCGGCGCGGAGACCTTTGCGCGTGTACTGCACGATGCTTTCGCGCTCGGCCATCCGCACGGCGCTGCTCTCACCGCGCGCATAGTCACGGAGGGGGAGAGAGACGAGCACGAGCGCATGCACACCCGGCACCCGGTCGACGCCAGCGAGGGCGATGCGGGCGCCGAAGCAGTCACCAACGAGAACGAGTCTCTCTACTCCGAAACTCCCGAGACACTCCGCTGCAGCATCCAGATCTTCGACGAAGGGCCGGTCGAGTCGGAGCTCGCCGACGGTACCGCTGCTGTCGCCGATGCCGTGATAGTCGAACCTCAACACGTGGTATCCGGCCGTTGCCAGGCGTTCGGAGAGTCGCACCGCAACCCGATTACGACCCGCCGAAACCCCGTACCGGCCTCCGGGGAGGATCACGACACCTCTTGCACTAGCACCCGAGGTCGGTGAGCGCACGATCCCGAAGAGGTCATCGTTGCCCGAGCGAAATACGACAGGCGTTTCCATCATCAGATGACGACTTCCGGACCAGCCGACTCGTCGAACCATCGAACTGTGGCGTCGACGATGTCGGTGGTGATATCCCGCCGTTCCTCCTGTTCGAACTGCTCGGACACAAACCACCAGACCTCTTCCCCGTGCACGTGATGGGTGGCGAGGGAAGCACCAAGGTGCTCCCAGTGCTCCCGGAGCGCGACGAGATCGGCCGAAAGGCCATCTGACTCGCTGATCTGGACCAACAGGATGCGCTGCCCCGGTGAGACTGCCTGATCACCAAGAGATACACCCGCCATGCTCTCAACGAGGGCTGAATGTATCGAATACCCGACCACCTCGCTGTGGCCGGTCGACTCCAATTCAGTCATCATGCTGGGACCGTCGGCGAAGGCCTTGCCGAGTGTCATCCGTCGGATCATCCTCGACCGAAAGAGCTCGCGAAAGTGGCCGGCGGCATCGATCGCTGGCTCCCAGAGAGCCAGCGGCGCTCGGCCCATCTCGTGGGCAAGCCGTGTGGCCACCATGGCACCGAGGCGCGTTCCCACGGCACCCAGCCGCTTGATGCCGGTGCGAGTTGCCAGCTCGTCGGCCGCCATGAACGCGTCGTCCGCCATGGTCTCGAGAGTCGTCGAACCGGCATCGCCCCCGCTGTTACCAGTGCCTCGATATTGGAATCTCGCTGCGGCGATGCCCCTGGTCGCCAAAGCACGTCCCAACAGCACCTCACGCCGATAGTTCTTGTCAGACTCCGCACCAATCGGACTGCAGACCACGACGGCCCCGCGCGGATCGGAGTCGGGGAGATGAAGCACGATGAAGACCGGATCCGCGCCCTTGGAGAGAAACAGCGCCTCCTCACGCACGCGCGTTGTCGGATCGATCCTGACTGCAGCAGCCGAGATGGCGTCCCCTGTCCCATACCTTCACCTGTGCCTCGGATAGCTGCGGCGTCGAAGATTACAGGACCACTGAGCCCACCCGTCGCGTTCCTCACGGGATTCCTGACCCGCCGAAAGTGGTAGAGAAAGCGGTTTCGCGCCCATCTCTCTCCGTCGCAGCCGCATGGTCAGGCCGTCACGCTGAGACGCTCGGCGAGTTGCCCCATGGTTGGGTTTTCCAACAACCCGGCAGCCCGCAATCGAGCCGCTTCCTGCAGGATCTGCTCGAAACCGAGCAAGGCCGTCTCGGGGTTTGTTGTGAAGTTATGGGGATGGAACCACAGGTGGGAGAGCCCGCGATGCCGTACCGCTTGGCGGAGCCGCCCATATTGCCGGTTATGGGCGTCTGTACGGGAGGATGCTGACGGTGGGTACCTGGTAGCGGAGCTGGGAAACTTGGTCTTACGGGGTTGGTTCGGTTGCGAGGTCTTGGACAAGCGCGAGGAAGTGTTGGCTGAACGTTTCGGGGTCGAGGTGTCCGCCGAAGATGGTTCGGTGGACGATGATGGCGGGGGCGAGCTCAGCGAGAAGCTCGAGGTGAGGGTGCTCGGCGCCGAGGAGTCGGGTGAGGATCTCCCGGTAGGCCTTGATTGTGTAGATCTGCTTCATTGCGTCGCTGATCTGGGTGCTCGTTCGCATGGCTGCGACGACACCGGGTATGAAGTCGGGGTGGCTGGTGGCGAGGGCGGCTCGGTCCTGGATGAGGTTGGCGAGGTCGGCTAGGGGGTCATCGCTGCGCTCATAGCTGAGGTCGCCCCCGGTGCGTATGGCTTCGGCGACGAGGGATTCCTTGTTGGGCCAGCGCCGGTAGATGGCTCCGACCCCGGCGCCGGCCCGGTCGGCGACGTCCTGGACGGTGAAACGGTGGTGGCCACGCTCGAGGAGTAGTTCCCGGGTGGCGGCCAGGATAGCCTCGGAGCGCGACGGGTCCTGCTTGCGTCCCAAGGGTGACTCTGGTCGTCGTCCGGTGTCGGATGTCATACCCCAACTCTAGCAGGAATGTTGCATTCCGGAATGATCTGTATCTATAATGCGGAATAGAAGTATCCGGAAAGGATCCCTCCGCATGGGATCGGGCCGATGGGAAGAAGGAAGCACCTGATGAACAAGAAGGCACTGATCGTCGTCACCAACCACTCCGACTTCGAGCACCCGGGGGCGGAGCCGACCGGCCTCTGGCTCTCCGAGTTCGCCCACTTCTACGACGTGTTCGAAGACGCCGGGATCGGTATGGACATCGTCAGCCCCCGAGGAGGGAAGATCCCGATCGACGGCCGAAGCTTGGGCCGCCTCACATTGGACAAGGCCACCCGGCGTCGCTACGAGGACCCGGCGTTCATGGCGATGCTCGACAATACGAGACGCCTGTCGGACATCGACTGGGAGAACTACGACGTCCTCTACTTCGCCGGGGGGCACGGGGCCATGTGGGACTTCGCTGACAACGACGAGCTGCACGCCGTGGTTCGTGAGATGTACGAGTCGGGCCGAGTCGTGGCCGCCGTGTGTCACGGCACCGCCGCCCTCCAGAATGTTCGACTCAGCAACGGTGAGTTCCTAATCGCCGGCAAGAAGGGCACCGGCTTCGCTTACTTCGACGAGAGAATCGCGGGGGTCAAACGGTTGGTGCCCTACAACCTCCAGAGCCGCCTCGAAGACCGGGGAATGATCTACAGCAAAGCCCGCCTACCCCTCGCCGGACACACCGTGGTCGACGACCGACTGATCACGGGCCAGAACCCCAACTCCGCAACGGAGACCGCCCAGAAGACCCTCGAAGCCATCGGCGCTCACCACGGTGACAACGAGAACTCTCATGGCCGATAAGAACACGAGGCACGGATTAGGCAACAGAGTGGCAGGCCAGCAGCTGGCCCGGGCCAAGAGCCTCTACATGGAGGGGATCGCCCAGGGGCGGCCCAAGGAGGCCGTCGAGGCCTACACCGGTGATCGTTACACGCAGCACAGCACCGGGGTGAAAGACGGGCGCCAAGGCTTCATTGAGTTCTTCACCGACTTCGTCGAGCGGAACCCGAAGCGGCACATCAAGATCGTGCGGGGCTGGGAGGACGGCCGGTATGTGTTCCTACACGCCTACCAAAGCATGAACGATGGCGAGTACGAGTACGTCACCACCGACTTCTTCGACACCGACGACAATGGCAAGATCATCGAGCACTGGGATGTGATTGCCGAGTTCAAGGGCCCGAACCCGTCGGGACGTACCCAGGTCGACGGCGCAACCGAGATCACTGATCTGGACCGCACCGAGGACAACAAGGCTCTCGTGGAGGCCATGTTGGAAAACTGCCTGTTTCCGGGCGCCCGGCCCGACCGGATCGAGGAATACTTCGCCGAGCCCTACCTGCAACACAACCCGAACGTGGGAGACGGGCTCGACACCGTCAGACAGCTCGCCCAAGGGGAGAACCGGCAGTTGACCTACGACGAGATCGTGCTGATGGTCGGCAGGGGCAACTTCGTGGCCACGCTGTGCAAAGCCAACTGGGAGGGCAACCCGCTGGCCCAGGTCGACGTCGTCCGCCTCGAAGACGGGAAGATCGTCGAGCATTGGGACAACAGTGAACCTGTGCCCGAAAACGACGTCAACTCCGGCAAGTTCTAGCCGGAAGCGTCCGTGTGCTCCGAAGCTCTGAACGACAGTGCAGAACACCCGCAGCGGAGTTCACATACTCGACAACACCTGGCTCAATCCTGTAAACGTCGACATCACCGACAGGATGCCCGCCCATTTCGGCACATATGGGCGGCGCATAGTGCCGGGTACGCGTGCCTGAACGGCGTTCGGTGTGTTGCCCAAGCGATTTGCAGCAGGTGACGTGGCCGTCCGGTCATTGAGGATCACCGGCTGGCTCTGGATCGGCCGACGCGTTCGATGACCTGGGGCGCTCGACGCGCAAGTACTCCGCGATGAGCACGGCGAACAGCACCACATCGAGAACCGTCAAGAGGACGACGCCGCTCCAGGAGCCGCCGATCGCGACGAGCGCCACAACGACCACGCTGGCGACGATGCGCTCAGGGACAATGACGCGAAAGGCGCGACCTGCGCAAGCCACGGTACCGAGAAGGAACATCACCAAGCCGCCGGCGAGCATGACGCGAAAGGCGAGCGGAATCGGGTCGCTCGGGTGCAGGATGATCTCCTCGAGTGCAGCAGCCGAGATGATCACGCCGGACACAATCAGGGCGTGTAGATACGTATAGACGTCGACCGCATACCAACCTCGCCGCTGGCCATCGAGCTGTTCTCCACGCCACTCAAGGCCGGGTTGGACCCGATCGAAGTACGCCCACCACAGCAGGCCTGCGAAGAGCCCGGCGGCAATCAACCCCAGGACGACGTCGCTGGGAAGGGCACCTGATTCCGCCAGCGACTCGATGATGCCGATACCGATGGCGACAACGACCTCGCCCAGGGCGACGATGAGGATGAGGCCGTGACGTTCTGCGAAGTGGCCGATGCGTACGCCCCAAGTGCCCCGCCGGGCCCGGATCGTCCCGTAGAGGATCGAGCCAAGGCCGAGTAACCAGAGGACAAGGCGTGCCTCGTCATTGGCGAAGCCGCCCGCGATCCACAGCACCATTGCGACGAGATTGGGGCGCGCATAGCGGATCACCGACAGCCGCTCTGCTGTACCCGCGTCATAAGCCCAGAGCTGGATGGCCAGAGCCATGGCCAGGATGACGGACACCGAGATGGCAAAGACGGCACCCCCATCCTCGTACGCGGTCGTGACGCCAGCGGCTGCTGGCAACGTCGCTGCCGTAGCGATCAGGAAGATGATTCGGACCGGCCGAGCGTTGCCCGACACGGCGTTGGCCGACCAGGTGAAGGTCGACCACGCCATCCACAGCATCGCAAAGAGGAGCCAGGCCTCGGCGGCGCCGGTCCAGGTTGGGTGGTGGACGAGATGAAACACGAGTTGGCTAAACGCAAAAACAAACGCCAAGTCGAAGAACAGCTCAACGGGGTCGGCGGTGAAGTCTTCGGTACGTTCAGGTACGTCGAGACCACGCATCGCTCGACGCTACCAGCAACGAGGCCACTCCAGCAGCCAACCGAGACCGCCCATATCGAAGCCTCTTTGTGTCAAGGGGATTTCTGGGGGCGCGTTTGTCGGAGCCGATCGGGGTTCGGCTTTGGGGTGTGGATTTGGTGTCGGGTCCGGGAAGTGACTTATCCGAAGAGCCGGTGATCAGGATGCAAGGCCGGCCACGCTGGATTCAGTGCCGTTCCTGGGTGTCCTCTCGGACCCGCCTCTGATGTTCAGGCACTTCGTTGCCGGGCGCGGTCGGCGACGAGGCGCCGGTAGACGGCATCTGAGATGCGTCGCTTCAGTGCTCTGATCGCTTCTTTGGGGGTCTTGCCCTCAGCGATCTTCTTCTGGTAGTAGATGCGGCCGTTTGTGTCGTGTCGGAGCTGGGTAACGGCTGCGATGTGGATGGCGTGGTTCAAGATGCGGTTCCCTCGCAGATTCAGCCGGTGTTTCGTGTTGGCTGCTGATGACACTTCGATCGGTGCCGTTGCGTTGTACGTCGCGTAGTGGCCACGGGTCGGGAACCGGGTGATGTCTTTGGTGTAGCCAATGATGGTTGCTGCACCGATCGGGCCTATCCCAACAATGTCAGTCAACGACGTTCCCGACGCGGTGACTGCTGCAGCGATCCGCTTCTTGGAAGATCCCAGTGTTGCGTCGAGTCTGGCGATGTCGGCAACGACTTCGCCAGCAACCAATATCCGATACCGCGACGCCTCATCGGTGACGCCGATACGGTCGAGGAGCTCAGAAGCGTTGCTAACACTGATCTTTCCCTCGATCCCACCCGCTTCGAGTTCAAGGAGCAGGGCGTGGAGACGGGAGCAGTGCTTGTTGCGGAGCCTGGCCATGTCACGGTGCCGTTTCACCAACAGACGCAACACCGTGACATGATCATCAGGTTCAACGACACGGAGACGGTCTGAACGCAACGCTGCGATCGCTATCGAGCGGGCATCATTCGGATCGTTCTTCTGCGACTTGCCTGAACCCATCAGCCGGACCCGTGACGCCAACACGGGCGGTACATCGAACACGGTCTCACCGGCCGCGACAAGCTGTCGCCCAATCAGGTATCCGAGGCCGTTTGCTGACTCGACCGCCCACTCACGTTTCGTGAACCGGTCAGACCAGCCCGTGAGACGCTCGACCTGGTTGTTCGATGCTTCGAGCGTGAACTCGCCGACCACGTTCTCATCATCATCAACAGCAACCGCAGTATGGGTTGCCTTATGGGGATCAATCCCAATCATCACGAACACAATGCCCTCCTTGGCAATAGATGAAACCGAGGTGGGCACTCCTGATTCGGGTTGATCGTGCTCTCGCCTCTTTCGAGCCACACCCCAGCAAGGACACCGGCTGGCCAACAGCTCGTTAGAAAGCCAACCCGAAGGTGACAGGCACTTAGAGAGACGACCAGCCGAGTCCTCGAGATGCTACGAAACACCGCAACACCCGACACAAGTATCAATCAGGCACCTATGCGCTCCCTGCCGGGAGAGGTGAACGGGCCTTCGAGTCGGGTCGAAGCTTCTGTCCCAGGTGCGGTCACAGGACTACGTCTGGCAGGATCGGCGGGCGGCATCGAACTTCCGGGCCGCTGCCGATCGCGCCGGGCTGCGGCGCGTGGTGTACCTCGGTGGGTTGGGCAACGACGACGGCGACCTCTCGACGCATCTGCAGAGCCGGCACGAGGTGGGCCGAATCCTCGCCTCGGGTGACACCCCCGTTACCGAGTTCCGCGCCGCGGTCATTATCGGATCGGGGTCCGTGTCCTTCGAGATGATCCGCCACCTCACCGAGGTGTTACCCGTGATGTTCCGTCCGCAGTGGGTACGCACCGAATGTCAGCCGATCGCGGTGCGCAACGTGTTCCAGATCCTGATCGCAGCGCTCGACGATCCCGATCGCGATGACCACGTGTACGACATCGGCGGACCGGACGTGCTCACCTACGAGGAGATGATGCAGGCCTATGCCGAGGTCGCCGGCCTGACGCGGCGGATGGTGGTCCCGTTCCCGTTGTTCAGTAGTCGGCTGGCGCCGTGGTCGATTAACGCACTAGTTGGCGGCACCGGGAACATCGGCCGCACCCGCAATCGGCCCCCGCGAGGCGGGGGCCGATTGGTCGACGGTTCAGGTGTTGGGGCTCAGCCCGCTATCGCTCCTTCGGGGAGACGCTCGGTGGGGAGCTCCGTCGCCATCTCGGGGTCCTTGCCTCTGCTCGCCCACACCAGACCCAGTCCGGAGACGAGGAAGGTGAGGCCGACGGCTGCGAGGATCCCGGCGACGCCCAGGCCAATCTGCAGGGCGGAGTGGGTCACCGTGCCGACGCCGAGCTCAGCGAACAGGCCGTGGGCGGTTCCGCTCCATGCCTGACCGCGGGCCGGCCCTTCAAGTGGGTGCGTGCGGTCGAAGTCGGTCCAGTATCCACCGAGACCTGCTGCGACGCGCTCCGGGCTGCCAACCTCGTGGATAACAACTTCGTGTTCGCCTGCCGGGAATGCTTCGCCGTTGTATTCGGCATCCTCAACCAGGACAACTGTCTGCGTGCCGTGGATGATGTGGTAGCCGACCGTCGCCATCTGGAACATGTATTCAGTGGCGGTGTTGACCAGCGGATCGTTCGGATCCAGATCTGACTGGACCACCGAATATCCCCAGTCGTCGGTGAGCAGCGTCATGATCGCATCTGCGCCCTCGGTCGCGCCCCGATCGATCAACTGACCATCCTCGTTGTAGCTCAAGGTCACGTTCTGTGCTTCGCTGAAGGCCTGGAGGGATCCGTACCCGTCCTGGACCTGGCTGTAGACGACGCCGCCTCCAACAACGAAACCCAACCCGATGACTGCGATAACGATCCCCAGGATTCGGAGGCGTCTCGCCATGGTCGATTCTCCTTTACTTTGACTGCTTGTGATTGCTTTCACAATGTATTGCCAATCGACGATACGCGATAGGGGCCTTTTGCCCTACTTGGGTCGGTGGAGACACTCAGGTGGCGACGAGCACGCTGCCGGAGAGCTCCACCACGGCGGCGGAAAACTCGACAAGCACGGTGTGACGCAAGGAGTACGAGATTCGGGAGCCGTCCTTTCGGGTGCCCAGCACGCCCGCCTCCCGCAAGATCCGTAGGTGCTCCCATACGGTGGACTGGGCGAGTGTGCACTCGCTGACGATGTCCCGCGCGGTGACGGCCGAGCCGTCCTCGAGTCGCTCGATGATGCGAACCCGGGTTGGGTGGGCCAGAGCCTTGGCGATGGCGGAGATGCGCTCTACCGACAGAGGCTCGGATTCGGGAAGGGTGGCCGTAGAGCCGGTTGGTGGCGACGTCATCGAGCGCTCTCCTTTCAACAGGCACAATTGCTTGTGAATCCGATCACAAGCAATTGTGCCGTTGATCGCCGAACAGCGATAGGGACCTTCGGCCCCGCGTCGCCCGGGTTTCCCCTTGACGAAGCTTTCTGACACACACGTTCTTGCGGGCCTCGGCCGCGAGAGCCCGGACCACCTGAAGTGCCGGCTCTGCATCTGGCGGCTGCGCTCGAGTCCGGTGATGAGTTCGAGGGGCCGGTGACATATGACCGGGGCCATGGCTGACGGTGCCGAGGCGCTGCGTATCAGCTCTGTCGCTCCGATGTGACGCGGGCGGGCGGCCCTGACGGGTCTGCCATTTGGCAAGGTGTTGAGTACTGGCGACCTACCCACGATCTGGTGCCTACATGATCCCCAGATTGCTGAATGGTGCCGGAGCGTGTGATGCAGCTTCGGTGCCACATGGACGACTCAGCTGGGTTGCCGATCCGATGCCTCGTCAGCTGCGGGAGTCGACGCCAGTTGACAGTCCACAATCGACCAACATCATGGGGCTTGTTGGTCTGTGATCCGGCTGGCCGCGGCGGCGGTCATGAATCGTGGGCCATCGCCGCATATTGCCGCGCCAGCGCGATCGCGTCTGCACTGCTGAGCGAACGGCCTCGCTCAACCAAGGCGTCGAAGGGACCTGCGCCGAGGCTCCTGGCCCGACTCCGCATCGACGAAGGAGAGCTGCCGCCCGCAGCTCTTCGCGGTCCCCCCTGCGTACGAATCGTTCGAGGGCGTCCGTTTCGGCGGCTCCGGAGCGTATGGCGCCAAGCCGGACATGTAGGGACGAGCGAGATCGACACGACCCCGCGAGCACAGGTGCACAGCAGTGGGGCATGACGAGTTGATCCAATTCAGAAAGCGTGATGCGGGCTGTCAACCCGGTACGGACACGTAGACAGGCTCGAGCGGACCAGCGTGCTGCAGACTGTGTTCGGTGGTCTGTGCCACGAGGACATCGTACGTGGCGGGTGTGACAGCACTCCGGCTGCACCGCTGCTGATTTGCGATGCCGGTTGGGCGAGTGGCTGCAACTTGTTAATCAACTCGCGCAATTGAACAATGCGGCCTTGTGCTGCCCGTGCCGCCATGGACCGAGCTTCGACGACTGCTCCCGAGGCTCTTCCTCGGGCTCGTGCTCTTCGGCCTGGGCCTGGCGCTCATGGTTGTCGCCGATCTCGGTCTTGCCCCCTGGGAGGTTCTCCATCAAGGAATCTCCCGCCAGACCGGAGTCCCGATCGGAACAGTCGGGATCTTGACCGGCATCGTTGTCCTGGTCCTGTGGATCCCTCTTCGGGAGCGGATCGGTCTCGGCACCGTGGCCAATGTGATCGTGATCGGGATCGTGATCGATTTGACGCTGTTGATGCTCCCCGCGCAGATCGACGGATTGGTGCTGAGGTGGGCGGCTCTCGCCGGGGGCCTACTTCTCGTGGCCGCCGGCTCTGGTTTCTATATTGGCGTCGGTCTCGGTCCAGGCCCCCGTGACGGACTGATGACGGGTATCGCTCGGCGTGGAAATTCGATCCGTGTTGTCCGCGGAGGAATCGAGATCTCAGTCCTGGTCGCAGGATGGCTGCTCGGCGGCACTGTTGGGATCGGGACGGTGATCTTCGCGTTCGGTATCGGGCCGCTGGTTCAATTCGCGCTCGGGCGACTGTCGGTGCCTATCCCGTCAGTGGAATGACGATGCGGGTCGGCGGGTGCTCGGCGAATGATGGCTCAAGGGGCGGTCCCAGCGACGGCGATGTCTGGTGGGTGCACGCCGGAGATGTATGGGTTTCGCTGGCCGAACTCGGAATCGAAGGCCGTTGCGACGGAGCAACCACACATCTGCCGACAACACAACCTTCTTCTTCGGTCATAACTCCGGTCGTGATTGCCCGGATCTGTGGATCTTGAGCCTCGACCCCTCAAGCTGACGGTCTCCACGCCGGCGGAGTGGGGGGGGCGCATATCCGGCTGGGAGGGATGATGTGGCTGGTGTGGCACGCACCGGTCGGGCGGTGGAGCACCGGTTGAGCTGATAGCCCAGCTCGGTTGGGTCTCGTTCCGCCGTGGCGGTGGTGCATGCCACCCCTTCGCCTGTAGCGAGTGAAAGGGGCGGCTGATGTCGATGGTACGGACTGTGATCGGTGGTGTGGATACTCACGCCGATGTCCATGTGGCGGCGGCGATCGATTCCGCCGGTGGCCTGTTGGGGATTGAGTCGTTCGGCGCCGACGCTGCGGGTTATGAAGAGCTGCTGGGTTGGCTGGCCGGCTTCGGGCGGGTGGCTTTGGTTGGGGTGGAGGGCACTGGTTCGTGGGGCGTCGGGTTGGCCCGATTCCTCGACGACCAAGACATTGAGACGGTGGAGGTGGATCGACCCAACCGCCAGCAGCGCCGTAAGCGAGGCAAGTCCGATCCCATCGACGCCGAGGCGGCGGCCCGAGCTGCGTTGTCGGGAGAAGCGTCGGTGACGCCGAAGACTCGTAACGGCCCGGTCGAACAGATGCGAGTGTTGTTGGTGGCGCGCCGCTCGGCACGCCAGCAACGTATCCAAACGTTGAATCAGTTGCGGCATCTGGTGTTCTGTGCCCCGGAGCCGATACAGCTCCGGTTCAAGGACCGCGCCAAGACCGGGCTGGTATCTGAAGCCGCTGCAATGAAGCCCCGTAACGGTTCGGACCCGGTCACGTTCACGACGAACACCGTGATCCGGAGCCTCGCCCGACGTATCCAACACTTCAACACGGAGATGGCAAGCATCGACGGGATGCTCAGCGAACTCGTCACCGAAACGGCACCGTCGCTGCTCGAGCTCCACGGCGTCGGCGTCGACAGTGCCGCTTCGCTGTTGGTGACCGCCGGAGACAACCCGGAACGGCTGCGCTCGGAAGGATCGTGGGCACATCTGTGTGGCGTCGCGCCGCTGCCAGCCTCCACCGGGAAGAACATCCGCCATCGGCTCAACCGGGGCGGGGACCGCCACGCCAACGCCGCGCTCTACCGCATCGTGCTCACCCGGATGTCCAACCACCCCGAGACCCGCCGCTACGTGACACGCCGCCGAGCCGAAGGCCGCAACACCACCGAGATCATGCGCAGCCTGAAACGCTACGTCGCCCGCCACGTCTTCAAACAGCTACCACGACTCGCCCAGATCTGGGTGGGGTCTGACCCGATAACCGGCTGACTCGCCCCCCGGCGATGTCTCGATAATGACCTGTCCACCCCACCCAGCCATTCCTCCACGGGGCGGTGTGACCCAATACGAGCCTGCCCACCTCACGGTGTGGCCCATCCCAGTCCTGTCCACCCAACCCACCAGCTCCTTGACATACGAGATTCAATATGTTCGGCTGTCCACCCGCTCCGCAGGCAGCGCTTAGGTGCCGATATGCGCTACCTGAGTGGGGTGTTGATGCCGTTATTATTCAGTTCTGCCAGGCCCTCGAGCGCCAAGGCGCCGGCTTGATCGACCGAAGCGTCCTGGCCTTCGGCCCGGGCGCGATCGAAGGAATCGGGGCCGAGCTCGGCGCGTGCCCGCCCGAAGAGCCGGTCGATGTCGCGGCGGATCGGGATACCGAATACGAATCCGCGCTTGGCCAGCGTTGCTTGTGCACCCATGATGTGCACCGCGGCGGCTAGTTCCGGCTGTACTCGGGCTGCTGCCCATAGCCAGTGGTTCAGCTAGTGATCCTCTCGAGATTCCAAGAGGATCGGAAGACTGTGGGTCAACGCCTTTGCCGCCGCCGCGTGATGCCCGTCGTCGTGGGCATACACGGCAACCCCAAACTCATATCCGGCGCTCGTCACCGGCCGCCCTCTCTGGTCGGCAATAGCGACGGCTTCCTCTGCCAACTCCTTGGCTCGAGCGAAATCCCCTTCTACCCAGGCGACCCACGACAGCCCAAACAGAAAGTCGTCGACATCCGTACGCCCGCCAGGCTCGGTCTCTTCGAGCGCCAGGGTGAACTGGCGCCGTGCCGTTTCCATGTCGTCGCTCTTCCAGGCCGCCCACCCCAGATCGGCGACGAAGATCGACCGGCGGAAATGATCGGAATCGGCGGTGAGATCGAGCCCCTCCTCGAGATACTCCCGCTCGGCCTCGTACTCCCCGGTGGCGTCGGCGACAACGGCCAGGGTGTTGAGGGCGCCCATCCTGCTGGCGTCGTCATCGAGCCTCCGAGCCATGTTGTATGCCCGCTCCGCCTCATCCCGCGCCCTGGCGTAGGCCCCAGTCAGGTACAGCATCCAGCCAAAGGTCCTGAGGATGGTCGCCCGCGTTGGAGTGTCCGTGTCGGGAATCAGATCGAGGACCTCGAGCAACCAGTCCACACCCTCGAGTGAGAGACCGCGGAGCACCCAGTAGCGCCCCATCGTCGCGGCGATATCGGTCACGGTGTCGACATCGCCGACCTCGAGCGACCACCGCAGTGCGGTCCTGATGTTGTCGTGCTCGACCGTCAGCACATCCACCCCGTGTTCGTCCGCTCGCAGAGGTTGGTCCTGTTCGACCACAAGCGCGGCGAAGGCTCGCGCATGGCGGCGGCGAACTTCATTTGTTCGACCCGACTTCACCAGCTCATCGGCGGCAAACTGGCGGATCGTCTCGAGCAGGCGGTACCTGATGGAGCCGTCCGGTTCCTCGCCGGCAACGACAAGGGACTTGTCGACCAGGAGATGTACGAGATCGGTCACGGCGAAGCCGGTGATCTGGTCGGTGCCGGCGACCTGTTCGGCACCCTCGGGTGCGAAGCCGCCGACAAACACCGAGAGGCTCTGAAATACGGCCTGCTCGTCCTCGTCGAGCAACTGGTAGCTCCACTCGATGGTGGCTTGCAGGGTGCGCTGGCGGGGGAGTGCGGTGCGTGCGCCCCCGGTGAGCAAGGAGAACCGGTCGTCGAGGCGGGCCGAGATCTGCTCGGGCGACATCACCCGCACCCGGGCGGCGGCGAGTTCGAGGGCAAGCGGCATCCCATCGAGACGCCGACAGATCTGGGCGATGTCGGCGGCGTTCGAGGGCGTCACCTGGAACCCGGGCTTCGCAGTGGCGGCGCGCTCTGCGAACAGCCTTACCGCATCGAAGCTCTCGATCACCGCACCGTTGCCTTCTGCGGGTGGCAGGGAGAGCGACTGAGCAGCAAAGGGAACCTCGCCCGGCACGCCAAGGAGTTCCCGGCTGGTCGCAAGGACACGCAAGTGTGGACAACGCTCGAGCAGCCCGGCTGCCGCCTCGGCGGCCGCATCGACCAAGTGCTCGCAGTTGTCCAAGAGCAACAGAAGCTGCTGATCGCCGATTGTGGAGGCAAGCGAGTCGATGAGCGACAGTCCCTGGCGCTCCGTGACGCCGAGCTCTTCGGCCACCGCGGCCGGCACCAGGTTGGGATCGACAACGTCTGCAAGCTCGACCAGCCAGACACCCCCGGGATAGTCCGACAACACCTCAGCGGCAGCCTGTAGGGCGAGGCGTGTCTTCCCCGAACCGCCCACACCCGTCACCGTGAGCAAACGAGCGTCAGTGAGCGCACCCACCAACGCGTCAATGTCATCCTCGCGGCCGACGAAGCTGGTGAGCTGGATCGGGAGGTTGTTTGGCCGGTAGTCGAGGGTGCGCAGGGCGGCGAACTCCGTTGGCAGCTCTGGATGAAGCAATTGGTAGATCCGCACCGCCCGGTCAAGGTCTTTGAGGCGGTGGTCGCCGAGATCGTCGAACGCCACCTCCTCGGGAACCGTTTCGCCACTGATCTCGAACGCGGACTGCGACACCAACACCTGACCGCCGTTGCCGGCCGACATCAGACGCGCCGCCCGGTTCAGCGTCGGCCCGAAGTAGTCGCCGTCGCGTTCCTCCGCCTCACCGGAATGCAGCGCCATTCGCACGTGGATGGGCGCATCAGCCCATTCCTCACCGGCAAGGGCCCGCTGCGCCTCGACCGCTGCGACCAGCCCCTCGTAGACGCGCCCGAAGGCGGCGGCGAAGCTGTCGCCGCCGGTGGCGAACAGGTAGCCATCGTTGCCCTCAATGGCCTCGCGCAAGATACGATCGTGAGCCACGAGGGCCCGCTTCATCGCCTCCGGTTGCTCTTCCCAGAGACGGGTCGAGCCCTCGATATCCGTGAACAGGAACGTGATCGTGCCGCTGGGCAGCTCCGGCATAACCTCAACGTACTCGCCGAAAACGTCGGGTGCATCGGTCGACACCCCGGCGATACTCCTCATTGCCGGTTGTTCGCACAACGAGGCTGTGACCCAAACGAAACCCATGCGCGCCCCGCGCGGATCACCGACCCGCAGGTCGTCATGAGCCGCTCTTCAGCGCACAGAACCGGCGATATGCGCTCCTGACCACGCTCGTTGAATCTCCCCAGACCTGCTCACTGAAATTCCCCACCTCCTGAGAGAGATACCCGTCATCGGGTGGGGTCCTCTCCAAGCTGGCTGTCAGCACTGACTGGCCGGCGAGGAGAGGAGCCCGCCTGTGATGTTGACACAGGAGGAAGACGTGGAGATTCATGCGTTGAAGCAGCGGGGCTGGTCGATCTCGGAGATCGCCCGCCACACCGGCCGTGACCGCAAGACGGTCCGGGCCTATCTGAGCGGTGTGCGTGAACCGGGAGTCCGGGCGGCGGTTGAGCCGGATCCGTTCGACCGGTTCGAGGCGTATGTGGCGCAGCGTCTGGTCGATGATCACGGCGTGTGGGCAACGACCCTGTTCGACGAAGTCCGAAACCTTGGGTATGACCGGTCGTATCCGACGTTCACCCGCAAACTCCGTCAGCGACAGCTGCGTCCTCATTGCGAAGCATGTGACGGGGTCAAGGGCCGCGCCACGGTCGTCATCGAGCATCCTGCGGGTGAAGAGATCCAGTGGGACTGGGACGAACTCGGGACCTGTCCGTGGGATCCGACTGTGGATGTGTCGATGCTGGTCGGCTCGTTGTCGCATTCATCCAAGAGCCGGGCGTGGCTCGCCTACTCGGAGAATCAGGCGCATCTGGTCGAGGGCATCGATCAGATCCTGCGCCGGCTCGGTGGCACCGCAAGGGTGTGGAGGGTGGATCGGATGGCGACGGTGATCAACCCGACCACCGGCAAGATCCAGGCGTCGTTTGCGCCGGTGGCGAAGCATTACGCGGTGACGGTGACACCGTGTCTGCCCAGGCGCGGGAACCGTAAAGGCGTTGTGGAGAAACAGATCCACTATTTTACGCAGCGCTGGTGGCGCACCCTCGATGCCGCCAACCTGGCTGAGGCACAGGCGTCGTTGGACCGGTTCTGTGCCACGATCAGCGACGCCCGGCGTCGCGGCGACACAACGGTCGGTGATCTCGGGAACAGCGAGCCGCTGCTCGGGCTCCCCGCGGTGGCGTATCCCGCGACCACGGAGGTCGCTCGGATCGTTGCTACGAACGCTCTGGTATCCGTTGACGGCAACCGCTACTCGGCACCACCCGCCATGGTCGGCGTCGAGGTGATAGTGAGGCGCCGTCTGGGTTCTGACGAACTGGTGATCATCTCGCCTGCAGGCAGCATCGTTGCAACCCACCGGACAGCTCCTCGAGGCGTCGGCCGCATCGTGCGGCTCCCGCAGCACACCGCAGCTTTAGAGAACGTGGTGTTAGCGGCGTTCACGACCGACCGGCCGTGCCCAACCAAGCAGAATCGTCCCCCGTCGGGTCCAGCGCTAGCGATCGCAGCCGGCATCACCGGCGGCGACGACCCGACAGGCCCGGTCATCGACCTGAGCGTCTATCAACGCCACATCGACCGAATCGATGGTGCATCATGACCAAGGACTCGGTCTATCAACAACTCTGTGCCCATCTGGGGTATCTGAAACTCGCCGCGGCAGCTGAAGCGCTCCCCGAGGAGCTAGAACGGGCCCGCAACACCAAGACGGGACACACCGAGTTCGTCGAAGCGCTCCTACGTATCGAGGTTGACGCCACGGAGCAACGGCGCCTGAACGCCAGGCGCCGATACCGACTCGGCCGAGCATGTCGACTGTCACGATGCGCCGTTCGTTCCAGATGCATGTCTTGCACCCCGCCGATGTCGGTTTGACGTCGGCGATGTCGGCGAGGTGCTCGCAACGCGCATCGGGTTGGGGGCTGCTGATGATCCGGTCGACGTCTACCCGGATCGCGGCATCGGCTCGTTTGGCGACGTAGGCCTCGATGGCGATCTGAGCCACCACGATCAGGGCAACCAGCGCGGCGAAGACCGTGGTCGTGAGGAGCGGTGCGACCAAGCCAAGCCCGATCAGCAAGGCGACGGCGACGAGACGCCAGATGACTCGATCGCGATCCCGGACGCCGAAGTGGCGGCTCTTCGTGACGAGATCGAGTGCTGCTACCGACAGGAACACCAGGCTCAACGCTCCGATCAGGACCCACGCACCTGCCGGATCGACGGTCTGGGAGAAGTCACTGAGCACGATCTCCTTGAGCCCGACGCCGACGGCGGTCAGCCCCATCGTCAGAGGCAGATGGAGGCCCGACCACAGGGTGGTCCCAGGAACGCGGTCGGACCCGGCCTTGATCGGGCTGTCCGCCACGTCGTCGAAGTAGGTCCACCACAGGCCGACCGACGTGAGAAACGAGAACAGGCCGTGCACGTAGGTCGCCGCGGTGGCCCCCTTGTCGGCGACGGCACCAATGACCTTGATGAACGACTCACCGAGCACGATGATCGTGAGCAGCGCATACCGCTCCGTCAGGTGCTCGAGATCGGGCGGGAAATCACGAGTGACGAGTCGACGAGCGTTGGTCGACAGCACCCAGGAGATGCTGGCGAGGAACGCGGCCGCCCACAGCCAGTACCGCAGCGGAGGGCCTGTCGCGATCGATACAAGCCAAAGCACCGTTGCAGCGGCGTTGGCTGTGAAGAGCCTGCTGGTGAGGGCACGGGCCGACGGGATCCGCCACCAGATGCGGGCGAACATCAGCGTCAAGGTGAGCTGGATGAAGAAGAAGGCTGCAGCGAACTGCTGCGATCGCTCGCCAAAGGCCGCTCCGATCACCACAGCGGCGGCGCCGATGGCGAACATCTGAGCGAAGATCAGGAAGCGGTGGATGAGGTCGTCGACCTGGGCGCGACTCTTCAGATTCGTGGTGATCGTCCAGATCCACCAGAGCAGAGTGAAGAGAGCAACGAAGTCGGCCACACCCTCCCACGAGAGGTCATCGACGAGGATCTGGCCGAGTTGGATCAACGCCGCGACGTACACGAGGTCGTAGAAGAGTTCCAGCCAATCGACGGTGCGTTCGTCCGAGTGGCGTCCGGAGATGAGTCGCGGTGGCGTCCACCGAGCCAGAGTCATGCTTGAAAGAGGACGTCCGCACGCATCGAGTGAGTATCGCAGGAGCGGACGCCGAGGTGCCGAGGTGAACTGTGGCGTTGCTGAGAAGAAACTACCAAGACTCCCCTCGTCAGACACAGTTCGAACTCAAGCCGATCAGCGACAGGAAGAACGTGATGCGAGCCTTCAAACGCGCTCCGGACCCACATAGCAGAGAGCGCATAACCGGCAATATGGGCGGCCCAGCCCGGCATCGCGGACGGCAGTTCCCGGCCTCACGGCCCATGGGTCCCACCGTTCCAGCCAGGGGCCCCAACTAGCCCCGATCATGAGGGCGCGCGTGTCTCAGCGTGACATCTGATAGAAGCGCGTTGTGCTCTGTGAAACGGGCCAGGAGCCGTACACTGGCAGCGTTTCGGGGATTCAGGCGAGTTACGCGCCAGTAACGCGAGCGTCACGAGAAGTCACGGTGAGGTTGCCATGAACGACAAGCAGCGCAGGTTCGCTGAGGAGTACAGCGTCGATCACAACGGGGCTGCCGCTGCGGTGAGGGCCGGTTACTCGTCGAGGCGAGCCCGGCAGACCGCTTCGGAGCTGCTTGCCCGGCCTGACGTGGCCGGGGCGGTGTCCAAGCTTGATGTCGTCAAACGCGACAGGCTTGGAGTCGAGGCCGAAGGCATCGCCGAAGGGCTACGCCGTTTCGCCGACGGGGCGTTGGAGGGCCGCTATCCGGCCGCGGCCGGGGTGCGGGCGCTCGAGGTGTTGGCCAAGCTGACCGGGTTGTTTGTGGAGCGGCCGGAGCGGCTCGAGCCGGCCCCGGTGGTGTACAAGCTCACCCTCGGCGACCTCGGGATCGGCGAGGACTGAGAGCGGCTGCGGCGAGGTTCTGAAGCCGCCGAGCGGTGGACCCGTCTCGGGCTTCACGGAACGGGTTGTGGCATCCGGTATCCGTACGGACCGGCCTGGTGGTGTATCCGTCATCCTCCACACCTACGCTGAAAATAGCCGAGGGAGGCAACGACGGCGCAAGTCCGAGCGTTCCTAGCCTTGCTTGCTGCCGCGCTCGTTGTGTCCGTCGGCGTCGCCTCGCCGGCCTACCCGCTATTTGGTTCTACGTCACGTTGGACGTTTTCGTCCGCGAAGGCGGCTCGTCGTTGGAAGGCCCCTCGGGACCGACGACATTTCGCGTCCTTAGCAGCGGGGAGCCTCGGCGGGTACTGTTGACGGATGGATTGGCGTGTCTATGTGGAGAACGCCAAGGGGGGACGCGTCTGACTCTACGTCTGGTTGGCGATGATCGTTGGCGCCGCAGGTTTGGTGGTGTACGGGATTGTTGGATGGCTGCTGTGGCCTCCCGGCAGCTTCCAGTCGACAGAAGGTGTCGTCGTCGATCCGCTCGGCCGCGGGCGTAGGTTGATCGATCACCGACCAGACGTCGGCAGTCCTCTTGAACCGGCGTCAGCGCCGCTTGGTGTGTAACTTGCGTGTCGGAGGCCCGTCTCGTGAGACATCGGTGGCATCGGTCGCTGGCTGCCTGGGTGGTCCTCACGATCGTCCTAGGCGCTTGCACGACAAGCAACGACGTTCAGCCTGACACCAACGCACCTCCGAGTACCACTCAGCCTGACACCAGCGCACCTCCGAGTACCACTGGGCCGGTAATACGGGTGACGCCGAAGACGATTGAGTACGTCGATGTGTTGCGGGGGGCGTCCGCAGTGTTCGACGAGCACACATTCGTGGACGCCATGGACGACGTGATGCTCGTTGAGTTCGGGGAAATCGCTTGCACTCAACTCGACGGCGGCTCCACCTTCGAAAGAGCAGCGGCGGCGTTGATCGGCGCCATACAAGGAAGATTCGACGACTTGTACGACGCCGACGTCTTCCTCGCGCGGGAATTGATCGGTGCCGCAGTCGTGTCGTTCTGCGCCAAGCATGAAGGACCACAACTGGACGAGTTCCTGGACATGGAGAAGGGCTCTATCGAGGGCTTGGACGATCGAGAGCGAGCATTCATTATCACAATGGGCCTTGAAGAGCTGACTCACGCTTCCCCAGGCGACCCAATGTGGGCCTTGCGAGTCAACATCCTCGCTAAGGGCTACTTGCTCGCATCTCCCGACATGACTCCCGCAACGGAATCAGTGATTGTCGGTGGAGTGACCGAGTCATTCGGCGAGGAGTTCGCGACAAGCCTCCTATCGGCATCGCAGATTCTCGACGGAGAATCGGCTGCAGGTGTGGTCGTCGGTTGTTTCACCGATTTTTCGCCACCGCAGGCAACTGACCAGGAGACCATCGACGCGCAAATCATGGAGTTGGACCTCTGCATACTCGCTCACGTCAACGAAGCCCGAGGGTGATCGCTTCGCTCCCCATCGTTGGGAACGACAGTTAGCGAGCAGGGCGCGGCAACCAGTTCCTCTTCGGGTCTGCGCCCGAAGTTACGATCCAGGCCGTGCCTGCATCCGATCCGCCGAATCGCCTGGCGAACTGGGAGACACGATTGGCTGAGGTTCTTGATTCGGGGGCTCTTGAGTCGCAACCGATCGCCTTCTTCCGATAGGAGCTTCGAGAATGACCATTCTGAATGCCGACCAAATGGAACGGTGGAAAGTCCTCTCCACGGAGTTTGAACGTCGCAACCGCGAGTACCTCGCAGCGTGGGCGGATGAGGACATGGACGCCGTCGAGGAAGCAGCCGACGGCTTGCGGCCCATTGTCCGGGAGTTGGGGGAGCTGTTCGGCCTCCCCACGCCGCTACCTCCCGATCCGATTTAGGAGTTTCCGGTTCGGTAGAACCGCTTTCCTTCTACCCCGCATTCTTGACGGTTGCAGTGGCGCAACCGCCGGGACCCGCCCAGCGTCACGTTTGACGTTTTCGTCC